>Ga0315543_1001317_pt1 | contig 27234 bp, 33 predicted proteins | sample SalMarSW160210MG_2_FD_203098 | JGI IMG/M metagenome (GOLD analysis project Ga0315543, IMG submission 203098) | Salt marsh sediment microbial communities from the Plum Island Ecosystem LTER, Massachusetts, United States - Salt Marsh Sediment SW1601-210 ... | reverse complement strand
TAGGCTAGGTACACCACAAATACTCACTGATTCCTCAAACACGGTAGTATGGGAAGCGGTTTATGATCCGTTTGGAGAAGCGGATATAAACCCCAACTCCAGTGTGGTGAGTAATTTCCGGCTTCCCGGTCAATATTATGATAGTGAGAGTGGACTTCACTACAACTACCATAGGTATTATGATCCTGGGACTGGAAGGTATCTTACTCCTGATCCGATTGGGTTATTAGGAGGAATGAATTTGTTTGATTACGTTGGAGGAAATCCGATTAATGAAACAGACCCTATTGGGCTTGAGCCAAATGTAGCTCAGATTGTGTATAGCGAAACAGGTTCTTTAAGGCCACAATGGTTAGATCCTAAGGGTCCGAGAAAAAGGTCTAATTATGATCCAAATTCTGTTAAAATGTTAGAAGAAGCAATGAGAAGAATTGCAGGAATCGCAGCCAAAGAACCGTCTCGTGTTTCACCGCCAAGAGTTCCTGATTTAAATAATCCAAACTCAAAGTATGTTTATGAACAAGCTGAAGCAGCAGCGAAGAATGCTATTGATCCATGTGAGACAAGACATTTTGTTATCGCGAAGTCAAAAGAGGGGAAAGTCCCTGACACAGATATCCCCGATATCACTGCGCAATGGCCATATACTTATGCATCAAATATAACTTATATTTATGGACCATTCAGAGATGCTTTAGACAAAAAAAATGATAAATATATATTCTTTTATACAGGAGTACCTTGATATGAAAAAAATAATTATTTTTTGCGTAATCATTTTGTCGATTTCAACAAATGCTCTCTCTGTATTAGATGAAAATGAGTTAAAAAGTATCGGGCAATTTATTCAGATGGATTTTGAGTCCAATGCTCAGTATCAACCATTAACCCACTCTTTTTTCTCAAAAGAAACTGGTGATTTTGAATTTATAAATGAAGATGAAATAAATTCACTTAAAGGAATAAAAGTGAATTTGAAACCAGGGAAATACAAAAAAATTGTTATTATAAATGAAATAACTAATGTCGGCGTCTTGGTTCGATATGCATATTTAGATAATAATAGGGTTTTTTGGGCTATGTCCACTCATTCCTTGTTAAATCTCCAGCTTCGTCCTGAACTTGGTAATACTGGAGTGTTAAGACTTATGGATCTCACACCAGAGAATTTGATTAATTTATTAAACGGCTGTCAGAAAGGGATGATTCCACGTAGATGGAAACCTTCGAAAGCAGAGCTGATATTCTATAAAGATTCCATTGATGCTATCGAAATTGTTTTATTAAATCGACTATAGCTGTGTAATGGAGCATGCGACTGACTAGCGTGACAAACTCTTTTCCTAAAGCAAAATGATCGTTCTTTGACAATTAAGGTTTCCCGGCCAGTATTATGATAGTGAGAGTGGACTTCACTACAACTACCATAGGTATTATGATCCAGGGACGGGGAGGTATCTAAGGGCTGATCTGATTGGATTAGATGGTGGCGTTAATCTATTTGTTTATGCTGATAATAATCCTATTAACCTTACTGATCCATTAGGGCTATGGTATATAGATTTCAATTTAAACATTGGACTAGGTGGTGGTATTACAGTTGGCGTAATGGTGAACGCTGAGGGAGCATACCCTTATTTTGGTGGGGGAGTAATGACAGGGCCTGGTGTGGCTGTGACTTATTCTCCATATGATCCTACTCCAGGTAAATCCGTAGCGTTACAAGCTGGCTTTGGTGGGGGAGGTCAGTTTGGCGATTTAGATCCTGAATCTGATATCGAATATTGGGAAGTAGGATTTACTACGCCTGGAGCATCGCTGACAGCATTTCATGTGTTTGGGAATATATGGGATAAGTCAGGGACTGAATGTGAGGAGCCTCAGGGCCCTCACATTAGGATGCCTATACGACCGAGACCAGGTAAACAAATTGTGAAGAAGTCTATACCACTTAGGCCATAATAATATATGCTTAGGCTCTAATGCTTATTGCATAAAAAAATAATGTCATTGCAGTTTCCTTGATGGTATTAGGAGTTAACGAGTGTTTAATTACAGTGATTTAATTGGGGGCATAATATTTATCACCATGGGGAGTTTATTGATCATCTTTCATCAATTTATTGGTGAGAAAAGTGCAGAATTTTTAAATAAACAACATAAATTCTTACGTTGGGGATTAAAATCGAGCACGGTTGTGAATAGATTAAGTTTCTTAGCTGTTGGTATTTTATTCATTATCTTTGGATTGAAGTTGTTAATTTTTTAGTGCGGTAAATAGACGTCACCCATTAATAGAAACAAATGGGGTCAGCCCTTGACATTGGACATTTCAAGGGCTGACCCCATCAGTTAAGAGGGTGTCCCAGTCGATTCTATTGAAGGTGTTATACAGAAAGTGGTCGTCTTCAACTTTATTGAATGTCAGGTTGTGGAAATGCTTTCGCGCGGCATATTCTGCCGCTTCCAGAGGTATAACATTATCCTTCTTGCCATGGTATATAACAACAGGAACTGATATACCTTTCAATTGATACCCGCTTAATTCAATCAGGTTTATGGCCGGAGCCAGGAGTATCAATCTATCCACGGTGTGCTCGTTTTCCATTGCAAAGATGGAGCCCATCAAACCCCCAAAACTGGATCCTACGATCCTGATCCCGGAATTACCGGAAAGGACCTCGTTTAACTTTTCCATTCTCTCAGGAAGCTCACCAATGAAGTTGGGTATTATCATGTCTGGATAACGTTCCCTGAAAAAGACCGATTTTTTCCCCTGGTTGCTGCTTTCCAAGCCATGTATAAAGATTTTCATCGCCCTGTGCCTTGCGCCCTGAACCTTTAGCCTTTATTTAATATATCTCCACCACCTCAAATTGCCGAATTCCTCCCGGCGTATTTACCTTTATCTCATCCCCTATTTCGCTCCCGATCAATGCCTGTCCTATGGGAGATTTGACGGAAATCTTACCGTTTTCAGGATCTGATTCATAGGGTCCGACAAGTTGATAAGTTATTTCTTCATCTGCTTCGATGTTGTATAGCAGCACGGTCCTTCCGAAGATGGCCCTGTCCGCGGGTCCCTTTTCAATCTCTATTACCTCTGATTTCCCGATAACACTTTCTATCTCTGTGATCTTGGCATCAAGAAAGGATTGCCTCTCCTTTGCCGCATGGTATTCAGCGTTTTCGCTCAGATCACCGTAGCCTCTTGCCTCTTTAATGGCACGGATATTTTCGGGTCTCTCTACGTTTTTAAGTTGCCTTAAGTCTTCCTTTAGTTTAGCAAGACCTTCCTTTGTTATAGGAATCCTTTCCATTCTTGTGTCTTCCCTCCACATCCTACTCCTGTCTTCTGGAATCCTAGGTATTACCAACGCATTCATGGTTACCATAATTATAAATTAAATTTGTTTCAATAAAAAAGCGTTAAAGTCCCTTTGATCCACGAACCCAGCCCTTTACCTCTCAGCCTTCACCTATGAGCAAAGCGCAAAGCGCAAAAAGCAATGAGCTATCAGCCATGCTTGCCCCGTTAAATGCCTTTGGATTCATTTTTAACTGGGGAGCCATGACCTAATTCCCCATTCAACCATTTAACGATTCAACGATTCAACCATTTAACCATTAATCTAATCATCAGCGTTGAGCTTTGACCTTTCAGCTTTTTCCTCTCTTCTTTTCTCACCCTCTTATCTTCTTATCCTCTCTTCCTCCTTTCGCCTTACGCCCTGCTCCCTGCGCTTCCTTCTCTCCTCTCTCCTCTTTTCTCTTTCCTATCCTTTCCCCATTCAACCATTCAACCATTTAACTAATCAGTTAGTGGATGCCATATTCTGCTTGACAAAGAGGTGTGTTCGACTTAGAATTCCGTTCAAAAATGAACAGAAGACAGTTATGAAGAACTCCGAAAAGACATTCCAGGTTTTGGATACATTAGACAGGGAGCAGATTTCCACCCAGCGTCAACTGGCTGATCACTCGGGCATAAGCCTTGGGCAGGTCAACTATATACTTAAGAGTCTTTTAAAAAAAGGGATGGTAAAGGTCGGCAATTTTAGAAAGAATCCAAATAAAATAGGCTACGCATATCTCTTGACCCCAAGGGGCATAGAGGCTAAATCCAGGTTTGCAGTCAGGTTTGTTGTCAACAGGCTCAAGGAATATAACAGGTTGCAGGATAGACTGGCGGAAAGATTAACTGAAATCAAAGCAAAGGGAAACGTACGGATCATCTTTGCGGGTCCGCTCATGGTGAAAGACCTGTTGAGTTCCATAATAAAGGAAAGGGAATTGGATCTGCTCCTTATTGATCATTATTCAAACTGGAAAGACATGGAAGATATCACCCCGGAATCCTTTGATGTGGCTTTACTGTTTGATGACAGATCAGAGGGTATGCGGGAAATCGAGGAGACGCTGAAAATTCCTAAAAGTAAATTGTTGACACTCTGGTAGGTTGGGTTAGTCAAATAGAAATTGGTTAAATAGAGATTAGTAATATTCGTTGAATGGTTAAAGGGAACGAATAAACCATTTAACTATTCAACCAATCAACTATTCAACGAATTCTCAATTATTATCAAATGGGAAAAGAAAAATACAATGATTTTAGGGACCTTGAAGTTTGGCAAAGGTGCGGAACTATAAGAGAGACTATTTGGGATTTATGCAACGCTTTTCCTCTAGAGGAAAAATACAGATTATCAGATCAGTTAATCAGGGCATCAAGATCTTCAACCGCCTGTTTAGCTGAAGGATATGGTAGATATCATTACCAAGAAAACATTCAATTCTGTAGGCAAACGAGAGGTTCCCTTTATGAGCTGATAGATCACATCATTATGGCTAAGGAATGTAGTTATATTGACAATAATGAAATGGAAAATCTTATAAATGAGATAAAAGTCACAGTTAGGATTCTCAATGGCTACATTAAATATCTAAAGGATAAAAAAGAATCTGAATAAATAAAGCAACCTAACGAGTCGACCAATTAACGATTTAACCAATTGACTATTTGACCAATTAACGATCTAACGAATCAACCATTTAACCAATTAACTACTCAACCATTCAACTGTTTAAGCAGCGAAATATGTAACTCAAGGGCCGGAGGTGTGTCTGGATCATGAAGAAAAGGATTTTAGTAACGGGCGGTGCCGGTTTCATAGGGACTAATTTCATATATCTTGCCCTTAAAACAAAACCAAATTGGGAGATCATAAATCTTGATGCCTTAACCTACGCGGGCAATCCTGCCAATTTTCAAGACCTACCTGCCGGTCATATTGAGAGATACAGATTTGTGCATGGCGATATCAGGGACAACGGGCTGCTTGAAGGGTTGTTCAACTCGGAAAAGATTCACAGTGTCGTTCACTTCGCCGCGGAATCCCATGTGGACAGATCCATATTGGGCCCCGAAGCCTTCCTGGAGGCAAATGTAGTAGGTACATTCCGTTTGCTGGAAGCCTGCCGCAAGCATTGGGAAGTGCGTGGTACGCCAGAGGACTTCCGTTTTATACACGTGTCAACAGACGAGGTCTATGGAAGCCTCGGTCCCGAAGGTTATTTCACCGAGACAACCCCCTATGATCCCTCAAGCCCCTATTCGGCCTCCAAGGCCGGTTCCGATCATTTTGTAAAGGCATATTACCGTACCTACGGCCTTCCTGCTATCATTACAAACTGCTCGAATAATTACGGACCCTATCAGTTTCCCGAAAAGCTCATTCCTTTGATAATCCTGAATATCATCGAAGGGGATTCCCTTCCCGTGTATGGTGATGGAAAGAATGTCAGGGACTGGTTATACGTATCAGACCATTGTGATGCCATTATTAAGGTACTTGAAAGTGGTAAACCGGGTGAGACTTACAATATAGGCGGAGGAGAGGAACGGCAAAACATTGAAATAGTAAACCTCTTATGCGACATCCTCGACAAAAGACTGGGACGGTCACAGGCCGATTCAAGCCGCCGGCTAATAAGTTTTGTTAAGGATAGACCGGGTCACGACAGGCGCTATGCCATGGATGCCTCAAAGATTCGTGAACAACTGGGGTGGGCTCCAGGGCACACCCTTGAGGAGGCATTGGAATCGACCGTGGACTGGTACCTTAACCACATGGAATGGGTCGATTCCGTCAGGAGCGGGGAATACCGGAAATGGATTGAACTCAATTACGGTGACAGATAAAGAGTTAAGAGGATACAGACTTCATCCTTGATCTTTATTCTGGCTTCTGACTCCCCTGGCCCGCCATAGCCCTGAGTCCTTCGACACTACGGAGGATGGAAAGGCGGCTAGCTACTGGCTCCTGTTTCTTTGACCATGCAACCATTCAACTATTTAACGAATAAGCACGCTCCAAACGCTTTTACCCCGTGAAATTCTGCGCAGCAGAAACCCTTTAGGGTATTTCACTGGGGCCCAACACTCCTAACGCTCTAAACCCATCTAACGATTTAACCACTCAACCATTTTTTCAGGGGTTATATTATGAAAAAGGCACTGATTACGGGAATTACTGGTCAGGATGGTTCATATTTGGCCGAGTTTCTTTTAGAAAAGGATTACGAAGTTCATGGGCTTATCCGACGATCCAGCACTTTCAATACGGATCGTATTAATCATCTATTTAAAGATCCCCATGACCCTTTGGCTAGAATGTACCTTCATTATGGAGATTTATCCGTATCGGGGCAGTTGACTGATCTGCTTAATACAATTAGGCCAGATGAAATTTATCATCTTGGCGCTCAGAGTCATGTCCGGGTCAGCTTCGATATACCTGAATACACAGGAGATATTACAGGGTTAGGTACAATAAGGCTTCTGGAGGCGATTCGCAAGACAGGCATACAGACAAAGTTCTATCAGGCAGCTTCTAGTGAAATGTTTGGCGCTGCTCCACCGCCACAGAGTGAGGTGACGCCATTCCAACCCCGAAGTCCGTACGCGGCAGCCAAGGTGTATGCTTACTACATGGTTAAAAATTACCGTGAGGCCTACAAAATTTTTGCTACAAATGGAATACTTTTTAATCACGAATCACCTCGACGGGGTGAAACCTTTGTTACCAGAAAGATAACTCGTGCTGCCACTCGTATCAAATTGGGCCTTCAGAAAAGGCTTTTCTTGGGCAATATGGAAGCCAAACGGGACTGGGGATTTGCCGGGGATTATGTGGAAGCAATGTGGCTAATGCTGCAACATGAAAATCCGGATGATTATGTTATTGCGACAGGAGAATCACATTCTGTCCGTGAATTTGCTCAGAAGGTATTCGAAAAGCTTGACTTGGATTACAGCCAATATGTGTCTATTGATCCCCGGTATTTTCGCCCTACGGAGGTAGACTCTCTCCTCGGTGACCCCACCAAGGCAAGAAAACAACTCGGTTGGCAACCCCGAGTGGGATTTGAGGCTCTAATAGACATGATGATAGCGGCGGACATGGAGTTTGCCGAGAAGGAAAAGACTTTACACAACGCCGGTTACAAAATGCCTTATAACAATAGAATGTAACTCGGAAAAAAGTTGACCTCCCTTATAAATATAGTCAAGACATGACAGAATTAAGCTATGAATCAAAAATATATATTGCTGGACATCGTGGTTTAGTAGGTTCGGCTATCTTGCGGCATTTACAGAATGAAGGATTTACTAACCTAATAGTAAGGACAAGAACTGAATTGGATTTAACTACCCAGCGGGATGTGTGGAGTCTCTTTGACAGTGAGCGACCGGAATATGTCATACTCGCTGCAGCAAAAGTAGGTGGGATTGCGGCAAACATGGCTGAACCGGTAGATTTTTTGATCGATAATTTGGAAATACAAAATAATGTTTTATTAGCTTGTCATAAATTTAGTGTGAGTAAGACTATGTTTCTTGGTAGCTCCTGTGTTTACCCTCGTGAAGCACCACAGCCTATGAGTGAAGCTTGTTTTATGCAAGGACCGGTTGAGGCAACAAATGAATCCTACGCAATTGCCAAGATTGCGGGAATACGTCTTGCACGGGCTCTTTATCAACAATACGGGCTAAATGTAATTTGCCCGATGCCGTGCAATGCATATGGGCCGGGAGATCATTTTGAGTTTGAACGCTCTCATGTAATGTCTGCATTAGTTAGGCGGTTTATTGAGGCCAAGAGAACTTCTTCACCGAGCGTGACTATATGGGGTACGGGCAGCGCACGCAGGGAATTATTGCATGTGGATGATTTAGCAGATGCATGTTTATTCCTTTTGAAGAATTATGATTCTCCGGAGCTCATTAATGTTGGTTCCGGCTTTGATTTGACCATCCGTGAATTAGCTGAAAAGGTAGCGGAGATTGTAGGGTTTAAAGGAAAACTGGATTGGGATACTACCAAGCCCGATGGAATGCCACAGAAATTGTTGGATGTTAGAAGATTAAATGATCTCGGCTGGCGATATAAAATTGACTTAGAATCTGGCATCAAATCAGTCGTGAAAGATTTCAAATTACGCTATCCGCAATAAGAGTAATGGGCATGATTATGAATCTTAAAAATACCTATCAATTACGTGAACCCGTTTTGGCTTTGTTAAAGCAAGCATCACTCCTAAATAGTCAGAAGTCTCAAAAATACTGGTACCCGCTAAGTATGCCTATTTATGATGTGGAGGAAGTTTTGACCGCGATAGACTCATTATGTTCTTTTCGTACTACAATAGGAGAGAAGACGTCCGAATTTGAAAGGCAATTTTCAGAATTACTTGGTTATTCAGATGCAATTATGGTCAACAGTGGATCATCTGCTGACCTTCTGATAGCATTTGCATTAATAAACCCAAAGAATAAATTATTGAATCCCGGTGATGAGATTCTCGTTCCGTCTGTTACTTGGCCTACTCAGATCTGGTCTCCAATGATGGCTGGTTTAAAAGTTCGCTTTGTAGATACAGATCCAAACACTCTGAATATGGATTTAAATGATCTTGAAGCGAAAATCGGTTCAAATACGGGAGCAGTCTCACTTGTTCACTTAATGGGCAATCCATGCGATATGGATCGTGTACTTTCCATTTGTCGGAAATACGATTTGATTCTAATTGAAGACTGTTGTGAAGCACTTGGCGCAAGCTATAAGCATAAACCGGTCGGAACATTCGGATTTTCAGGAAGCTTCTCATTCTTTTTTTCTCATCATATTACCACCATGGAGGGCGGCATGATCATATGTAATGATCAACCAGTTTCAGATCTCTTTCGAATGTTGCGTGATCATGGGTGGGCGCGTAACGCAAAATATATCAAACCAGAATCAATAGACGCCATCGATCCTAGATATATGTTTTTGAATTGGGGATTTAATGTTAGACCCACAGAGCTTCAAGCTGGTTTTGGTCTTGAACAGCTCAAGCGGTTTCCAACGTTTCACGAACAACGCATTAAAAATGTTAATTACTTTCAAGGATATTTGAAAAAGCATTCAGAGATAATGCGGTTAATGGAAGTATCTCCAGATGCAGAATGTTCGTGGTTTGCTCTTCCTATTATGCTTACATCAGATTGTCCCTTCAAGAAAGAGGAATTTTTATCATATCTAGAAGATCAGGGAGTAGAGACTCGTCCTATCGTAGCAGGCAACTTGATGCGACAACCTGTATGGAACTTGTTCCCGGAACTGCAAGAGGATAAGCTGCCTGGTTCCGATACTATCCATGATCGGGGTTTTTACCTTGGTTTACATCCATTTGATTCTACTAAAAACCTTGATAAGCTTGCAGATATCTTTGAGCAATTTGTGCATAGATTCTTTTGAAAATATTATACTTATCTCAAACGATCTAGCAGCCTATCGGACTTTCCCTTTAAATCCTTGAAATAATAAGATATATCCTTTTGCTATAAGCTAGTATCTATGAGTTATCAGCTATGACCTATGACCTAACTTTTGTCAAGAATGAAGACCTGAGCCTGACATTTTCATTGTGCAACCGGGAAGAGCTAGGATTCGGCAGAGCAGATAATCCACCTACAACTCCTATAATCATATAATCCCTTAATCCTTGAGTGAATTTTGAATCCGGCGCCCGTCCTCCGCAGTAGCCATTGCTACGGAGGATGGAAAGGCGGCTAGCTACTGGCTCCTGTTTCTTTGACCATTCAACCACTCAACTATTTAACGAATAAGAACGCTCCGAACGCTTTTACCCCGTGAAATTCTGCGCAGCAGAAACCCTTTAGGGTATTTCACTGGGGCCTAACGCTCTAAACGACCCTAACGCTCAATGAAAATCACCCGCTTTGAAGATCTGAAAGTTTGGCAGCTGTCGCACCAGCTTTCGCTGGATGTAGCTGTTCTGGTAAGGTTTTTTCCAAGGCATGAAAGGTACGATCTAAGCGGCCAAATGCGTCGATCGGCTCGCAGCCTCCCATCAGACATAAGCTTGCCCTGTGTAATAAGATAACCATGCATTATATCTATGTTCTGAAAAGCAGGAGGGACGACAAATTCTACATTGGATATACAAATGATCTACGAGGGAGGATCGCACTTCACAGTGCCGGAAGAGTTGAGTCGACGAAAAACAAGAAACCATTTGATCTCATTTATTTTGAAGCGTCCCTCAACAAAGATGATGCGCTCAAGAGAGAAAAATACCTTAAGACAACCTACGGACATCGATATATCCGCAGTCGGCTGAAACATTATCTGGAGATTTCATAAAACCTTTATTACACAGGGTGACAGCTTCGGAAGGTTTCATTTCAATGACAAGCTGACATTTTACGAGAGAGCCCGTGCGTCCTTGGGTGAATTGAGAAACCATTTTCGGGAAGCGTTCGGTAATAATCACATCGATAACCTATGCTGCGATGCGTATTCTAAGAGAATGGGTGAAATTGGCTATTTATTGACCAGGATGATGAGTGGAGTGCGAAGGGCGCGAGATTCGCACAATACTAGCAAAAAGAATTCCAGCCTTTAGGCTAACTTCCAGCGCTAAGCGGTCACTTCCCTTCCGAAGGAATAGCTTCTATCCGAAGGATAAAATCATCGGTCCTAACCCTTTAACCAAACAAACAGGAGGTATCTGAAATAAATGGAAGTAAAGGCTAATAACATCACCTGGCACGAAGGACATGTAAACCGGCAGGTACGTGAGGATATGCTTCAGCAAAGGGGATGTACCATCTGGATGACGGGGTTACCCTCTTCGGGTAAAAGTACCCTGGCATTCACTCTGGAGCATGCCCTTGTCCGAAGGAACAGGCTGGCATATGTACTTGATGGAGATAATGTGCGGCACGGGCTTAACCAAAACCTGGGTTTCTCTACGGAAGATCGAGAAGAAAATATCCGTCGAATAGGTGAAGTGGCCAAGCTGTTCGCAGATGCTGGTTTTATAACTATGACCAGCTTTATATCTCCCTACCGCAAAGACCGGGATATAGCCCGGAGGATACATGGCGAAGCAGATCTCTTTTTCATGGAGGTATTCGTGGACGCGCCGATTGAGGTATGTGAAGAGAGAGATCCTAAAGGCCTTTATAAGAAAGCCCGTAAAGGAGAGTTAAAAAACTTTACCGGAATTGATGATCCTTACGAAGTACCTGAGAATCCTGATCTGGTTATCCCATCCGCAAAGTTGACTCCCCAGGAAGGAGCCATGAAGATACTCGGATACTTGGTAGAAAAGGGATATCTGATGTTACCGAATGCAAGATGACACGATTCGAGGGGTCGAGTGAAAAAGTTTTTTTCTTGACTGAAATAATGAAAGTGGCTACTATAATCAACAAGGTAGCTACTTAAAAGGAAAACCATCATGATCAGTGCGGGAATCAAGCACGTCAAAGACAATCTGAGTCGGCTTTTAGCACAGGTAAAGGCCGGGGAAGAGATCTTGATAACTGAAAGGGGAAGACCTATCGCCCGAATTGTGAAGGAAGGCCAGGGGGATAAGTCTATCCGAGCGGTACTTGGGCCTTTGGTTCAGAAAGGGCTGATAGTTTTGCCGAGCCGAGGCATCCTGAAAGATCGAGTCTCGGCAGCGGAAGTCCCGGGGAAGCCGGTTTCTGAAATGGTGATCGAGGATAGGCGGTGATCGATAAATGATTCTGTACCTGGACACTAGCGCACTTGTGAAGAGATACTTCCTGGAGCCTTATTCGGATGATGTCATTTCCAGATGGAAATCGTCCACACAGATCGTTACATCTTTTGTTGCCTACGCGGAAACCATGGCTTCCATGTATCGAAAAAAGCGTGAAGAGGGTCTTGCGGATAAGTTGATAAGGAAAACAGTAGATGCATTCCACAGGGACTGGCAGAGCTTTATACGTGTGGAGGTCAACGACACGCTTAATGTATATATACATCGGGTGGTTGACAGATATCCGGTTAGAGGCTTTGACGCAATCCACCTTGCATCAGCAATGGTGATCCATGAAAGGTTTCCGGAAGATTTTGAATTTGCCTGTTTTGATGACAGGCTTGTCCATGCAGCGAAATCGGAAGGGCTGGCAACATTTCCGCCCTGAAGCTACGACACTCCTGTTTTCACAATTCCTTCCCCTCTTAGGGGGAGGACAGGCCTGCGCGCTGAAGCGCTTCGGCGCGCAGGCGGGTGGGGGTCTTAAAAAAATGAAGGCGAGACCTTTGGTAAACATTACAGAAGGTGTAATACTGTCATTCCGGCGGAGGCCGGAATCTAGTGCTTTCAGGGACTTTCTGGATTCCGGATCCGTCATCCCGGACTAGATCCGGGACCGGAATGACGGATGAAGGAGTTATGCTAAGCTCTTATTGCTTTTTGTGCCATGTGCTATGCTCTTTCCGCTTTGCCTATTGCTTCATTATCATCTGCCAGGGAATTGAAAGCAGCCGGGACCATTTGGTTACAAGCAACTGAAACCTTATTGACAAAACTAGGTTTTTATGAAAACTTGAGAAACTGGTTTCTTGTTTTTGCGCTTTCAGCCTTTAGCTTTCGACTTTGAGCTTTCAACCTTGAGCATATTTCCCATTTAACGATTCAACGAATTAACGAATTAACGAATTAACGAATTAACCATTTAACCAATTAACCATTTAACCAATTAACCATTTAACCAATTAACTATTTAACCAATTAACTATTTAACCAATTACCAATAGTCCATGACCCATGCCACAGACTCCCAATAACAACCAACAGGATATGACTACGCCTGACTGGAACAACGAAGATGAGATCAACCTGCTTGACCTCCTCCTTGTGATCCTCAAGCGCAAGAGGATGATCTTTACAATCCTCTCAGCAGTCATTGTCCTTTCCGTTATCGTGAGTCTGATATCGCCCAAGAGCTATATAGCCACAGCACGAATCCTTCCGCCCCAGAAATCCGGATCATCCATGTCAGGACTTCTTTCCCAGGTTGGCGGGACACTGGGAAGCCTTGCTTCTGGTATTATAGGTAAGGAATCTACATCAGATGTCTATGTAGGTATCCTGGAAAGTCGTACAGTGGCTGATAATCTCATTAAAAAATATAACCTGATGGAGCTTTACGAAACAAAATACATGGCAGACACTTATAGAGCATTATCAGAGATGTCGGCTTTTGATGTGGATAACAAAAATCAGATTATCAGCATATCTGTTGAAGACCGTGATCCGCAGATGGCTGCTCAAATTGCAAACACCTATGTTGAAGAGCTGGATATTATAAACAGGACCGTAAATATCACGGAAGGCCAGAGAAAACGGATATTCCTGGAAAAACGGCTGCAGACAGTCAAAGAGGACCTTATAAAGGCCGAGATGGATCTCAAGGCCTTCCAGGAAGAATACAAGCTTGTTTCAATAGATGAGCAGGCAAGGGTAGCTATTGAAGGGGCTGCTGAGATAAAGGCACAGATAATTGCCGCCCAGACGCAGTTGGAGGTGTTAAAGGATTTTGGTACTGAAAAGCAAAATGAAGCTTTAATGTTGAAGGCCAGGATCGCGGAGTTGCAAAAGCAGCTTGCCAGGATTGAATCAGGAAGTAACGACAAAGACAATGATGATTTCTATATCCCTTTTAGCGAGCTCCCTGATCTGGGTATGCGACTCGCCAGGTTGACGCGGGAGTTCAAGATACAGGAAAATGTCTTCGAACTGCTTACAAGCCAGCATGAACTGGCCAAGATAGAAGAGGCAAAGGACGTCAATACGATCCAGGTGCTTGACGAGGCTGTTCCTCCGGATAAAAAGGCCAAGCCCAAGCGAAGGATTATAGTGATCCTTAGCACATTTGTGGCGTTATTCTTCTCCGTTTTTCTCGCCTTTTTCCTGGAATTTGTTGAAAAAGTAAGGACTGAAGATAAAGAGCGTTATAATGTCCTTGTGAAACACTTCAAAGATATCGATTTAGAAAAATACAAGGAGAACTTAAAAAGATACAAAGAATATCTGGAAACACGGATCAAGACCTGGAGAAAAAAATAGGCTGCATCATGTACCGGAGATCTTTGCCTAAGCGCATAAAACCAGCAATTCTGTCATTCCGATCCCCTCCCCTTTTACAGCCCTTGACATTTCGACAAGACGAAATTATTATGGCTATTATAATTTCCAAGGAGTTTCATATATGGATGATATTCAAAAGATAATACCGGTCACGACAGTGAAGAGAAAATTCCTTGATATCATCAAAGACATGGCAGATGAGGATTCCACCATTACAGTGACCAAAAATGGAGTAGCAGTTGGTGTTATGATAACACCGGACCGTTACATCGGCCTATTAGAGACAATTGAGATCCTTTCCAGTCCCGGAATTCTTAAAGCCCTGGATGCATCCCGGAAGGATTTCAAGGACGGTAAAATCTACACGCATAAAGATGTATGGGCGGAGTAATGGCCATGAAGTTCAGGCTGCTTTACTCTGAGACGTCTCGTAATCAGATTAAAAAACTACACCCCCACCTGAGACCGGTTATAAAGTCAAAAATAGAACATATTAGGGAAAATCCCTATTCAGGTAAATTTCTTGAAAAAGAACTTTCCGGCTATCTTTCTTTACGGGCAAAACGATATCGTATCATTTACAAGATATTGGAGGATGAGAAAGTATTACAGATTCACTATGTAGGCCATCGCAAAGATATCTACGAACTATTCGGTGAACAGCTCAGGGAAAGTAAAAAGAAATAATTACCCTCCGCTCCAAGCACTATACTCTTTGCGCTCCCTGGCTCGCCGTAGCTTATTAGCGAAGGCGGCTGCTCATTGCTCTATACTCATTGCTTATTGCTGCATAATCCATTCAACGATTTAACCACTTGACCATTTAAGTAATCACCCATGAAACTTCTTATAATAGGATGTAACGGACAACTAGGCTGGGAACTTTGCAGGCAGGCTAAAGAACAAGGACTTGGTCTTATTCCTCTGGACCTCCCTGATTTTGATATAACCCATCAATCAGCTGTTTACAGTAATGTTACCCGATCCCATGCCAATCTGGTGGTTAATGCGGCCGCCTATACGGCGGTTGACAAGGCCGAATTGGAACAGGACGCAGCCTTTGCCGTTAACCGGGATGGACCATCATATCTCGCGACGGCCTGCGCTGAAATCGGGATTCCGCTCATCCATATTTCTACTGACTATGTTTTTGATGGCTCTAAAAATGGCCCCTATCTGGAAAGCGATCCGGTATCTCCGCTCGGGATATATGGTAAAAGTAAAGCCGGGGGTGAGGAAGAGATAAGAAAAAGGCTTAAAAAGAATATCATTATCAGGACTGCCTGGCTTTACGGGGTCCATGGAAATAATTTTGTAAAGACCATGCTGCGCCTAGGCAAGGAAAGGAAAGAGATAAGAGTTGTGGATGATCAGTACGGCTGTCCGACCTTTGCCGCTGATCTTGCCGAAGCCATACTGACAATCGCGTCACTTATTGAGAAAGGTGAAAATATATCCTGGGGAACCTATCACTATTGCGGCCGTGGCAACACAACGTGGTACGGATTCGCTTCAAAGATATTCGAGATAGCAAAGGAATATGAGTCATTGAAAATAGAAATGCTCAAACCCATAACCACCGAGGAGTATCCTACACCTGCGCAAAGACCAAAAAATTCAATTATGGACTGTTCATCATTAAAGCAAAATTTTAATATCTCTCCGCCTGAGTGGCAGGATAGTCTGGAGGTTATGCTCCAGCGGCTTTTTGAGGAATAATGATTTGTTTGAATATTGAAATTTTATCTCTTTGCTCCATGCTGATAAACCTTGAATCTTTAAATCTTTGAATATTGAATTATGCCCCATTACCAAATCAACGATTCAACAAATTTACAATTCGACGATTTAACGAATTAACTATTTAACGAAAATAAAGCGACCTTCAAATTCTGCCTTGGATTGTACTTTGCTTGAAAGAAATTTGGGAATAGCAACCAGGCCTTGTGAGGAAGGCCTTACCCGAATGATTATGGAGTACTATCGCGAAAATGATGTCTGACTTCCATCGTCCTGATGTTCAACGGTTTGACCATTCAACTAATCAACTATTTGACGATTAAACAAGACGACCCGCAAATTCCGTTATGGCTTGTCGTTTATTAGAGCAGGAATATAATATATCTCCACCATCGTGGGAAGAAAGCCTCAAACAAATGCTTGCTGAATACTATCGCTGTATTGACCTCTGACTTCTGCCTTTCTGAGGAACAACCATTTAACAATTCAACTAATTAACGATTCAACCATTTAACTATTTAACGAATAAGTACGCTCTCAACGCTTTTACCCCGTGAAATTCTGCGCAGCAGAAACCCTTTAGGGTATTTCACTGGGGCTCAACGTTCCCAACGATATTAAAAATTATTTAATTATTCAAGGATTGTCCCCCTTTTTACATACACTGCAGATTGTGCTATAATGAAAACATAATACATGAATCTTAAAGGAATAAATATGTATATTGAAGAGATTAAAAATCGACTATTTGACCAAAAAGCGGATATACAAAAAAGATTTCATGTGAAAAAAATTGGTGTCTTTGGATCCTTTGTTCGGAACAAACAGACAAAAAAAGCGATATAGATATTCTTGTTGAATTTGAAAAGGGTCATAAGGACTTCTTTAATTACATGAGATTAAAGTATTACCTTGAAGAACTACTTGGAAGAAAAATAGACTTAGTAATAAAAGAAGCGGTAAAACCACAACTCAGAGAAAGAATTTTCAATGAGGTAGTATATGCCTAAAAAGGCGAGGGACTATTGACTAAATAATACTTTTTATTTAAGATACAGTGATATTATTAAAACTTTGTTCGAGGTGATAAGATGTCAAGAAAACCATCTTTTATAAGGGCGGAGTGGGATGAAGAGGCATTAGTATGGGTTGCTACCAGCGATGATATCCCAGGCCTTGCCACAGAAGGAGACACATTAGAGGGACTTATCGAGAAGTTGAAAATAATGATCCCGGAGCTTCTTCATGCAAATGGGGATGATCAGAAAGATGAAGTGCCTTTTGAAATATTGACCAGACGGTTTGAAGTTGCCCAAAGAAAGGTTATTTAATGTCAGATTTTTCCAAGGAGCTCAAACAATACTTGCAAGAAGCAGGCTGTTATTTTGAGCGCCAAGGAAAAGGTGATCATGAAATATGGTTCAGTCCTATAACCAATATAAGATTTGTTGTTGACAACCGAATTAAGTCCCGTCATACAGCCAATGCTGTTCTGAAACAAGCCGGTTTACCCAAAAAGTTTTAGGTCCTTAAAGATCATGTGGTTTGAAAGGTGACTCCCCCTAACGCCTTATGCCCTGCGTTTTGCACTTAGCTCTCTGCTCTTAGCGCCTTGAACCTTGAGCATACTTCTGTCTCCTGACTCCTTGGTTTTCATCTTTCAACCTTGAGCTTTAAATCCATGACCCATGACCTATTCCCTATGACCTATTTATGCTTTCACCTTTCACCTTTGAGCCTTCAGCCTATAGCCTACAGCCTATCATCTATAACCCATTACCCATGACCTAATATTATAGTGTAAATGCTGGTCGTTGTGCTGAGCGCGGAAAAAAAGTAATTGACAACTATAGAGATTTAAAACATTTTATCTAATAAAGTAACAAAAGTACGTTACACAAAGAGGTAAGTATTATGACCGTACAACTAGAAATACCTGACGGGGTAACCCAGGCGATCAGGTTGCCGGAAGGGAGGATTAAGCGGGAGTTGCTGGTTGAGTTGGCACTCGCCTTATACTCGCAAGGATTTTTATCATTTGGAAAAGCCCGGGAATTGGCTGATATGTCCAAATACGAATTTGGGCTGCTTGTGGGAAAACGCGATATTCTTCGCCATTATGGCCCTGAAGAGCTTGAGGAAGATATAGCCTATGCCAGTGGTGAGTAATACATCTCCTATTCTGAATTTGGCGATCATAGGAAAGCTTTCACTTCTGCGAGAACAATTTGGAGAGGTCCTTATTCCAGGAGCAGTACTTGAAGAATTGCATGTGGAGGAGGAGCTTCCGGGATCGCAAACTGTGCGTGGTGCCATAAAGGATGGGTGGATTAAAATTGAGGAAGTTAAAGAGAATGCGGTTGTTAGAGCAATGCGGCGTGATTTAGATATGGGTGAGGCTGAGGCGATAGCCTTGGCAATGCAGGTAAACGCCGAGTGGATATTGATGGATGAACGGGATGGAAGAAAAGCGGCAAGGTCGATGCAACTGAAGGTAGTTGGCGTTCTCGGTATTTTACTAAAGGCACAACGTGAAGGAACGTTGAAGTCTCTAAGACATGCTATGAATAGACTTCGGGAAAAAGCCGGTTTTCATATTCAAGCAGATCTTTACAATGCGTTATTACGAGAGTCGGGGGAAAAGAAATAGAGAAGGATTCTGGCAAGGCGCGATCTTTAATTTCCTCAAAAGCAAAATTCAGGGTGAGAAAGCCTTGGTTCTCCGACCTCTGAGGAGTTGTCATCCGTCATCTGACCTATGGGCTTTCAGCCTTCTTCTGGCTCCTGACTTCTGACTCCTGGCTCCTTGGTTTTCATCTTTCAACCTTGAGCTTTAAATCCATGACCCATGACCTATTCCCTATGACCTATTTATGCTTTCACCTTTCACCTTTCACCTTTGAGCCTTCAGCCTATAGCCTACAGCCTATCACCTATAACCTATTACCCATTACCTAAACAAATTAAACTTAAAAACTTAAGGGCGTCCCCCCTTGACATGTTCAACGATTTGACCATTCAACTAATTAACGATTTAACCAATTAACCATTTAACGATTCAACTATTCAACCATTTAACAATTCGACTAAGATATAACAATTCAACCAATCAACCAATCAACCAGTAAACCAATCAACCAGTAAACCAATCAACCAGTAAACCAATCAACCAATTAACAAATCAACCAGTAAACCAATCAACCAATTAACAAATCAACCAGTAAACGAATTAACGAATAACCAATCTGTCAATCATGAAAGGCCCCGATGTTTTTTTGCCCTATATAATTCCCTTGCATCTTCTGGAGCATGGCGTCATAATAAAAAGTAGATATTTTTACTAAGGTCTAAAATCAAGCATTCTCTTTAAACAGGGGGAGCCCATGGCAACCTACAATACAATAGAAGCAATTGTTAAAGAAGGAGTAATCTATCCGGCAGATCCTGAGAAAATACCTAAAGAAGGCAAGCTTCTCTTAATTGTCCTTGATGATAAAAATATTAAACCGGATGTTGAAAAAATAAGCAGTCTTCTTGGATGGCTTAAAAATGACAGGGACTCGGTTGAGTGGCAACGAAAGATCAGATCCGAATGGGATAACCGTTTATGAGACATTTGATCGACACTAATGTATGGATAGATGCTCTATCAGGTAAAAAATTTCAGCTTCCTCTTTTTTAAAACTTACTGTTCAAGCAAATTGGGCCGGATACTCATCTGTTACAAGACTTGAGCTGTTCGGTTATCCCGATATTAAGGATGAAGAAGAAGTTAAAATTGCCGAACTCCTTAGAGCTTTCATAGAAATTCCTGTTGATTCTAATATTATTGACAGAGCAATTATTATCAGAAAGAATTTACGGATCAAAGTGCCGGATGCAATAATTGCCGCATCCGCAATAGAGAATGAATGTTTACTGATCACACATAACATCGAGGATTTTAAAAACATTACAGGTTTAACTGTTATCGATCCATATGCAATTTGATACCCTCACATTATATCAAAGCTATAATTCAACAACGTAAAATATAGAGATGTCTAGAAAAAGGATAAGAAAGTCATTCCGCCAGGGATCTGTAATATGCCGTTTCGAGATTCCGACTTCTGAGTCTCTGTATTTCCACGGCTCTATGGTTCCAGGGTTCTGCTCTCTGACCTCTGATCTCTGTAGTATCTGGTCTTCCCATAACCGATAACCAATCTGTCAAGATTAAAGATTTGACCCCGGTGTTATATGAGCTAATCTAAGAAACTTATAATTTCATGGACGTCCCCTTATCCCGTATTCACATAGGAGCAATGCCGGTTTCGCATAGAGATTTGGTCAGAAAGCTTAAAAGGCTTGGGTTTAGAGGTCCTTACTCTGGTGGGCAACATCAATTTGCTGAATTCGACAGTTGCTGAGGCTCTGTCTCCTGAGGCTCTCCGACTTCTGGCTTTCAGCCTTGAGCTTTAAATCCATGACCCATGACCTATTTATGCTTTCACCTTTCACCTTTGAGCCTTCAGCCTATAGCCTATCACCTATAACCTATAACCTATTACCTAAACCAATTAAACTTAAAAACTTAACAGCGTCCCCCCTTGACATGTTCAACGATTTGACCATTCAACTAATTAACGATTTAACCAATTAACCATTTAACGATTCAACTATTCAACCATTTAACAATTCAACAAATTAACCAATCAACCAATCAACCAATCAACCAGTAAACCAATCAACCAATTAACAAATCAACCAGTAAACGAGTCAACCATTTAACAAATCAACCAGTAAACCAATCAACCAATTAACTATTTAACCAATTAACCATTTAACTATTCAACGATTTAACTAATACAACCAAACAGACCAAACAGACTAAATAAACCTCTTACCCGGCGTAAGCTACCCATCACCCATTGTTCCCCACACAAATGTGCTTTGACTTTGTGCATATTTTTGTTTAAGATAGGGACATGAACCTGAAGGAGGCATCCATGCAACGGTTAATTATTCACGTTAAAGATGACGCAAAATTAAAAGCGCTGATGAGCGTATTGAACGAAATTAATTTTATTGAAGTTGAAAAAGAAGAAAAAGAAAATTCAGGATTATCGATACATGGCGATTTAAGGAAGTTGTTTGGTATATGGGAAAATCGAGACATCTCGCTTGCGGATATCAGGCAAAAGGCATGGCGGTAATGCATCTATGATTCTGTGCGACACGAACGTCATCATTGAAGCTCTGAAAAAGAATTCTGTTGTCATTGAAACGATAGAGAAAATTGGTCTGGAACAGATAGCCGTCAGCGTCGTAACGGTGATGGAACTGTATTATGGCGCTTTGCACAAGGCCGAACTAAAGAAGATCAAACGTCACCTGTCATCTATTCGGATAATTCAAATAGACGAAGCAATCTCCGTTGCCGCCTCAGAACTCATTGAACGATACGCAAAAAGCCACGCACTACAGATACCGGATGCTTTAATTGCCGCAACTTCGATAAACCGTGATCTCCAGCTTTACACAGGAAACAAGAAAGATTTCATCTATATTGATAAAATCAGTTTGTGGTCGATTTAGAAAGTTTTTTCACACCAGCAAAACGCTGAATTTTAAGACCTGACTTCCGAGTCACTTTATCATTTTCTTCCGGAAAATGATAAAATTAAAATCCCGAAAGTCCTGTTCACCCTGTCCAAATAAACCAGACAGACTAAATAAACCTCTTACCCGGCGTAAGCCACCCATCACCCATTACCTATTCCCCATTTAACGATTCAACGATTTAACAAGTTAACCATTTGACTATTCAACAACTCAACCAATAATCAACCATGCGCCATGAGAAAAGGTAATTTCAACTTTTTATGAATAATTCAAAGGTCTCACTATTTAACCAGTTATCAGTCCTCAACCATTGACCCTTATCACATAAAATGTTACATGATAGGATAATTATATAGGAACCTCTTGAAATTCAGGGAGAGACAGTAGTGGAACAACATTTATCAAATAAAGATATCCTTAATTTTTTAAAAACTGAAAAAGCCTTCTTGAGAAATGAATTCGGCGTGATTAATATCGGGATTTTCGGTTCCTACGCCAAGGGAACACCAAGATCTGACAGTGATATTGACATGGTTGTTGAGATCGAGAAAAGCAAAAAAAATATTCATAGTTTTATGAAATTAAATAGATTTCTGGAGAAGGAACTTTCAAGCAAAGTGGACCTGGGATTTGAGAACACTTTAAAACCAATAATAAAAGAGCAAATCAAAGGGGAAATCATTTATGCCTGAGAGGGATATGCGTCTTTATTATATGGACATATTGAATTCCGGTAGCGCTATCTTGGAATTTGAGAAGTATTAGTAACATATCCCCATTTTCTTCTGACTCTATTCTCTATGCCCTCTGCTAAACCCCATAACCTAAATGAATTAAACTTAAAAACTTAAGGACGTCCCCCCTTGACATGTTCAACGATTTGACCATTCAACTAATTAACGATTTAACCAATTAACCATTTAACGATTTAACGATTTAACCATTTATTGACAGGATTAATAGATTAGATCATAATTATTTATATATTAAATCTTGGTTTCAATGGAGGAAGGATGCGAAAAATTAAAATAGAACATGACTCCCGTATTGATGCTCTGATAGCTGTATCCAAACGTCTTAGTATCTATGAAGGAAGAAATAAGATGGAATCGGAGGAGTTTTTCGATAGATTTTCCAAGGGGCAGACGGATGACTCTGAAGAATTTGTCGAATGGGCCAATGATTATCAGCATTATTTGGCTCTAAGACAAGAGGTTGATACACGACTTCGTCATGCCGGTTAAGTCTATTTTAAAATATCTGAGGGACATTGAATCAGCTTTCAACAAGTTGGAATCCTGCTATATTGAAAGATATGAGGAAGAAACTCTAACACCTGATCGGGTAAATATTCGTATTCGGGCACGTTTTTCTAATGGTTACATATTGGAGTGGAATGAATCGGTTATCACAGAGGGGGAAAACATTAATCATTTAGGATACAGGTATCATTTCCAGGATAAGGATAACAAAATTATTTTTCGATATGATAATACACCCCATTTTCCACAACTCGATACTTTCCCAAATCACAAACATCTACCAGGAAATGTAGTTACTGCAAATAGGCCCGCAATTTCTGAAGTTTTAAAGGAATTGAAGAAATATCTTGATTGAAGCATATTCCATTTGAATAGAATATGACTCAGTCCTCTATAGTGCGCCGTCTTGTCGCGCCGTAGCTTAAGCGAAGGCGGTCAGCGAAGTAGGATGCTTTCAGTCTTCAGCCTTCAGTCTTTAGCCTATAATCAATAACCTATCACCCATAGCCTATTACCTTCAGTTTTTACTTTCACCTTTGAGCCTTCAGCCTATAGCCTACAGCCTATCATCTATCACCTATAACCCATTACCCATTACCTAAATCAATTAAACTTAAAAACTTAAGGGCGTCCCCCTTGATTTCAAAAATGAGGTAAACAAATGAACATACTAGGAAATAGACCCATAAAAGTATTTGCTCTGGCGGCGGTGATGGTCTTTATGTCCACAGCCTTGGCAGGAACCGCGTTGGCGACTATCACGATCAGCGGAACTGTTACGAACAGTGGCGGCACCCCTCTTTCAGGTATTTCGCTCGGGTTGTTTAGAGATAATTGTTACTCTGAAGGTATTTCGGGCACTTCCACCGATGGAAATGGTTTTTATTCATTTCCGGACATACCAGAGGGTACCTATTATGTCGGCGCCACCGACAACCCTGACAATCCCAATTGTGGGATTGATTATGTTTCCGAATACTGGAATGACTCGGAATCCGAACCTCATAGTTGCAATAATGCCACTTCTATAAGCACAACAAGATCAGATGTTGATTTTTCCCTTCAAGCCGGCTACAGCATCACAGGCACAGTCTATGATGGCGCAGCTACAGTGTCGGATATTTATATAAGTCTCATTCTCGGCGAGGCCTGCGACGGAGAATACGCCTTGACAGTCACGAGCGATGGGAGCGGCAATTACTGCATAACCGTCCCTCCCGGCGGACCGTACTACCTCCAAGCGGACCCGGCACAGAGCAGCCAGGATTATGCCCAGGAATGGTACACTTCGACCGGCGGCACAGTTTACAGCGATGAGGCAGAAGGGATAACCATTACAAGTTCGGATGTGCCGGATACGGATTTTGATCTGGACGACGGCGGTTCGTTTTCAGGAATCGTCAAAGACAATACCGGTAGTCCTGTCGTCGGTATTTTAGTAAGCGTTTACAATGATGTCCTCTGTTTCGGTGGGAGTTCGACTACCACCGATGGGAGCGGCAACTTCATGTTTCCTAGCTTGGCTCCAGGGCCGTGGGAAATATCTATTCAGCCTGCGGTTAGCAGCGGGCTCGCCCAGTTCAATAGGGAATACTGGCTTAATTCAAGCCAAGACAGGGAGCTTGGCACTATCACGCTGCAATCAGGGGCGCTGATCAGCGGTACCTTCGTGAACACTTTATCTGCCCCGGTACCCGACCTGGACTCCTGGTTCGGGGGGAAGTTCGACACAGGCTGGAGTTGGGCTGAGGATGGCTCTTTTGAATTTCGGCTTCCCCAGGGCACCTATAATCTGAATGTTGATCCCATGGATGAAGGGTATACTATGCCTTATCAGGAAATTACAGTAACCGCTGTTGACGATGATCAGCACCTGGGAAACTTAACAGTCTACGACGACAGTACCGGTGCTACCATTACCGGGTCTGTAACCGACTCCGCCGCCCACGCCGGGGATTTAATAGTTGTTGCCTTTTCGGATTCCCAGGAATATACGCCTGACAAATATGGAGGGCTGGGGCCCCAGGGGATGGGCATACCTCAGGGTGGAACTTATTCCTTATTTGTGCCGCCTTCCCGGACTATTGATCTGTATTTAGTTCTTTACAGCGAGGATATCAAGTGCTTGGAATCCGTAACTGTTGTTGATTCCGAGACAGGTATTTCAGCGCCGGCCAGCGGAGGAAGCTCCGGCGGTCACAACCTGGCTTACACTTCGCAAGGCTATACGGTTGACGGTTTGGTAAAAGAGAGCGTAACCGAAGCAGCTATCTATGGTGCAAACGTGCTATTATATGCGCAGCCTGGGGATCAGTTTACAGGTTTTACGGAGTCGGATGAAACCGGTTCTTACCAGTTCTACAATGTGCCGGCGGGGGACTACAAACTCGCTGTAACCCACCCGGATTATCCGGATCAAACCGTCTGGAGTGATTCGTTTCATGTGTCCGGTGCATACTCAGCCGATCCCATGTATCTAGAGGTGCCATCTTCTGCGTCTAAATCAATGCCTTGGTTGTTCCTGCTGTTTGAAACAGAATAGCATGTCTATGAGCCAGGATTGAGGAGATACGATATAGGGGCCTCAGAATGCGGGATCAACCTTGCCGTCCAGTTTTAATCTGGCAGATCTTTGCATAACCCGGGCAAAATTGGTTTTTCAAAGACACTTTCATCATTTATCTTTATTTTCCCCTTAAGCTGGATACAGGTGTTCTAATATCTCTGATTAAAGCTCATTCATTAATGATTATCGGTAAACAACTTTAAAAACAATAACTTAGGCTTATTGTGGATCGTTGAGCTGTGAAAGCGCCATCCGGATATCAGGTTTTTCCGGATGGAAAATAATCAACCAAAGTGCAAGAAAAACTGGATTCTTTCGTCTATGTATTATAAAAGCTACTCTGTCGATAAGAATATGGTCCGCACCTGTTTAGACATAAGTTTTGAGACCTTGGCGCAATTTTTCGGTTTACAAAAGGCTTCAGATCTTATAAAATACCACAGGAATTTTGATCATGAAAAAAATAAGGGCGACATTTGAAGGGGGACATTTGTGTGCTATGTTCTGCCTATGCGGAATAGCAATTTTATATCTCGTGGCCCTACCTTGTTTTGGCGTCGCGATCGGATCAACCGAACCTGTTGTTTCAATAACATCAGACAATGAGCCTTTGAGAAATGTTCTGGATAAGATCTCCAAAGCCACAGGCTATAAGATTGAGATAACAAAGGGGTGGGAGCACAAGCCAATAACTGTGAACATCCAGGACCTGCCACTGGATAAGAGCTTGAGAAAGGTCATCAGGGCATTAGGAAGACCGAGTAACATCATAGTAAGTTACGATAATATAAAAACGATTAAAATAAAGATTTTTGATACAGCAGGAAGCTCCTCCACAACAAAAATGGAAAATTACGCACAGCTTCAGGCAAAACAGGCCGAGGCTGTGCTTAATATGGGGGACATTCCGCCGGGACAGGAAGAGGGATCAGTTGAGAATTCCGGGACTGAGATTGATCCACTTGACATAGAAGTGATCCCTCCTGAAAACCCTGGAGAGAAAGGGATCACAGCAAGGGAATTGAAGGAAATGGAGACGAATCAAGAGAAAGTTGATCCGCTTGACATAGAGGTGATTCCACCCGGTAATCCCGGAGAAAAAGGGATCACAGCAAGGGAACTGAAGGCAATGGAGTAGACAGGATTAAAAGAAGATTTTTTAGAAGAATAGGGGCTAATTTACCTAATCGTCTTTTTAAGGGAATAATCTTGTATTTATCAACTCTATAAACATTAATAAAAGGAGGATAAGTCATGCGTATTAAAAAAATCGTATTAACCGCTTCAATCGCATTAGTTCTGATGGGAATCTACGCAATGCCTGCAAGTGCTGCATTGACTTGGTACACTGTGGAGGTTGTCCAAATGGGTCCAGCATATAATGGCAGTGTATATGTAAAATTAACAGATACAGGCGGCGCATTTACTAATATATGGTTTAAATTGTATCCAGACCAGGCTAACAGACAGATGGCAGTGGTATTAACGGCAATGACAAACTCAATGCAACTAAATGTATTAATTGATAAAGATAAGGCTACTGCTGATGAACGATTAGTTATGAACATGTACCTATTCGCAAAT
>Ga0315543_1001316_pt1 | contig 27247 bp, 28 predicted proteins | sample SalMarSW160210MG_2_FD_203098 | JGI IMG/M metagenome (GOLD analysis project Ga0315543, IMG submission 203098) | Salt marsh sediment microbial communities from the Plum Island Ecosystem LTER, Massachusetts, United States - Salt Marsh Sediment SW1601-210 ... | reverse complement strand
ATCGTGAATCAAGGAGAAATTATGAATGAGCTCTAGCGCTGCCGCGGCAGGCATTATCCGCATTGCGTCCCCTCCTACTGCCTGGTAACTAAGCAAGCAAAGGAGAGGACGGATAAACTTCCCCACCTCCCGATGGCAAGAGCGACCCTGCTCATCCTGCCACCCCATGTGGTATCGCAATACATCATAAAAAGTCAGAGGATTGCTACCAATAATCTCCTTCAGCTCTGCTTCTATCCCCTGCTGATAAGATTGTAAATCTTCAACTAACCTCTTGCTACTTCCCATCAACTCATCTTAATGGGGAAGGGGGGACTCGAACCCCCACGCCTTTCGGCACATGATCCTAAGTCATGCTCGTCTGCCAATTCCGACACTCCCCCAATACAGAATACACACTCCAATGCTGAAAAAGTTAACCAGTGACATATTAGATACTTTCCTGGCTTCCAGAAGACAAGGAATGCCTAACCACACATTGCTATTTTACCAGAGGTGTCGCAGCAAGGCTATCGGTATTGAGCTATCACCACAAGGGATTAGCTCATTCCTGGCTAACCTAAGATGTGGTAATGGGAAACATGCCTACTACAGAGTCGTGATTGTAGCATTTGCAGAAAGAAGTTCCTCCTGCTATTTATTACTTGTTAACCCCCCTCACCATTCAACAACTTCAATTTCTTGGACGACACCCATACTTTCCCAAACCGATGCCCAACCAGCTTCCGGGAATATGCTTCCTGGGATATACTCCTTCCCCACTTGAACATCTACAGTTTTATCTGAATTCCTCGGGCCAGAGCCTAAAGGCCCAGTGCAATCAATATAAACCAAGCCTCGATCGGTAGTATCAAATGCGTTGAGCGCATGCCCACCCCCAGAAAGGAAATATGAGCATGCACCCAGCTCTACGCAGACATAAGCAGCTTTTATGCCTGCTGCTTCAGCGTTATTATGGACCATCTCAGCAAAGTCGGCACACACAAACGTCAAGCGGTTGTAAGAATGCTCGTCAGTCTTATCCGCAAGGAGGAATGCTTCCAACTCCTCCCAAGTAGGATTTTCCGCATTCGGGTTGTTGTGTAAAACTATCCTATGACCATCTGCTCCTGCCAATACACCACCATTGATGTAAACATGTTTTGTATTTTTGGACTGCTCAGTCGCCTCCTCGGTCTCTTCTCTAGTGTCCTCGTCAGATGTCGAGGTCTGTTCAACAATCTTTAATTCCACTCTCCCCACAAAAGCATCCACAGAGGTACGAAACTGACTAGTATTGCCGGTTAACACAGCCGTAACACTATCCTTAATATCCATAGGTGATCTGATATCTAAATAGGCACTTGAAGCTAAGACGAACAATCCTAGAATAAACACAACCATGAAAGTTCGGGCAGAGCTTAGTCTGTGCAATGAAAGGGATTTCACTCCCCATGCCAAAAGACCAATACCTAGAAGTGCAAGGATGATTCCAACAGACAGCTTGGCAGTAGTAGTGATAATGCCGCAAACGGCTGCTACCACAAGAGCAGTGACAGCCAGCACTACAACAACCACCAGCACCCTCTTGAATATGTTCCAGAACGTCTTAAAAGCTCTCTTCACACGAAAGGGTACCAGCCTTCCCCTGAGTTGCTTCCACAAGGTCCTTAAATGCTGATACCTCATTTTAATTACTCCCAGGTTTCTCAGCTTGCCCTTCCTTGATAACAACAAGCTAGTAACGCCTTTGGAAGTCCTTTTAAAGTAAGGGCAGTCGGGGTAAGATGGAGGCTGGTCACTGAAAGCCCAAGCCACGTATGTTTTCCCTCTAGACTTGGCTATGCCTACACCAGCCTTTCGTACGCGAGGACTTAGGAGATACTGCCTGTGGCCAGCCTTACTCCCTAACCAACAGTTTACTATGGCTCTAGGGGTGAAGTTACTTGCACCCTCAGCAAGGTTTTCACCTCCCCGAAATGCATACCTATTAGAGTGAACAAGATGGCCTACCCTAGCACAGTAGTTTGCTTGGGACTGAGCTAGTCGAGCCATCCCTCTACTCCAGTATACTGTTGATATGCCCCTCTTCTTCCTCTCGTAATTTATGAGGTCATGTACTTTGCTCACGCTTCCTACCTTGTGCCCTCAAGTCTGGTACAAAGTCAGTATAAGACATACCCAGCTCACAGACAATAACTTCCGCTCTGCTCTGATTCTTTTCTTTAGCCTTAGCCCTCACCATATCCCGGTCAAGTCCCCAGTTCCGGCAATTAAGGTAGTAGGGAGACCGAAATGAAACGGATATTGTTCATTCTGATGGCAATCTTCGTTTACGCTTTACGTCATCCTGATGTTGATGACTGGCGTGGTCATTAGTGTGACTGAGGGATGCTGATGGAAGGTCAGTGACGCTTGAGGATAGCTTGAAGTTTTATCGGAAGCCTATATAATGAGATAAACCAAGGGAGAAGGCAAATGTGGAGCGTAAAGATAGGTAAAGCGTTCATAATTATTGGTATAGTTGCCTTTGCGGTTGGCATCGGTATGCTTATATTTGGCATAACTACAGACGGAGTCAAAGAAATAGGGATGGGTATTAGGGCAATGATAGGTGGCTTAATAAGCTACTTTTGTGGTGGGTGGGAAGTAAAACAGGCACAGAAACAGAACCAGAGCCAGGAAGATAGGGAGAAGTTAATTGACGATGCATTAGCTAGAGTAAAAGTCCTGAACAGCAGTGGGAGTAAGCTGACGGAGGAACGAGAAAAAGAAGCATGGAAAAAAGAAATAGGGGTAGAACCAACTGAGGAACAGATAGAGGCGTTAAAGAGAGGGGAAACAATAGAATACACGAAGGAGCAGGTAAGGGAACTACAGGAGAGGTGGACAAAAGAATTGGAAGAAGAACAAAAAGGAATGGAAACTACGTGACAAAAAATTCATGAATTGTCACCTATGCACCTTTACACTGAAGATATGCCCAAGGTCTTCAGTAGAAGAACTGTAGGCACTATGTTCTTCCCGTGTCAGGGGGAAATCCACATACTTTGCCGTGTGCACATTTAACTCTGGCTGAGACCAGATTACATGCCCTGTAGCATCCCTAAGCTTACCTTTTTCCCACAATTCAACTGTATATCTTACGTGAGCTTCTGCATTATCTGTTGGAACTAGCTTAACCGTTAGGTGCCCATAGACAGGCCCTGTCCCTATCCACTCAACCTTTGCTATATTTCCCGTTAAAGCACAACCAGTCGAAACGACAGCTACAATACTTGTTATTATCACCAAAGTTAATAATGCCTTCTTCATTTTCGTTCCCGTTAGTCTCCTTACTTGTCACTTACTCTTCAGGCAAAGGTGGAGTAGTCATGATTATTGTAATTGGAGCAGTATTGAAATTGCCTTCCTCACTAATTTGTCTAGGACTATCAATCAAAGTTGTGTCTATTTCCTTTTATCTTTGATGAAAGCGATGAAATACCAAGCTTCATATCTATCCAGCATTAAATGACAACCACCGCACCCAATATCAATATGAACTCGTCCTCCCTGCTTCAGCCCGTATGTATCATGTAAATGGGGACGAAAGTATTGCTCTTCCATTGTGTGGGTAACTACTCCGTAACCAGCATTTTCCCCGTACTCTTCAATCTCCTCACATGTTGGGTCCAAGCTTTTAATTTCCTCAAGTGCTTTCTCAAGCTCCGCTATTGCTTTCGATGGTATTCTTTTCGGACGTTTTTCTAACTGCTCCCTAGCTTTTGCCTGGTAATCCGAAAGCCTACCGCCTTTTTTGGAAACTTCCAAAGCTATTTCAGCTTTCCATTTTGTGGGGAACATTCTATTGAAGACCCAGCCTTCACCCTTTCCCTCAATAGCCCATTTTCTTCCCACTTTTGTCAACTTCATTACTCTCCAAATCCACTGGCTGAGCTGCTAGAGAAGCCACATCTGCGCCAGGAGGGACATAAATAAGAACCTTGTTATTTGCAATATGCTAAACCTGTGGAGTCTCTTCCTAGAGGATACATGATAATACAGTTGGCTTCCTTATTGTATGTAAATGGCATTATGGAGGTTTCTCCACTAGTAATCCATGTAGCTTTTATGAATCCCTCTGTTTTAGATTGCATAGTTGCAGTATATTCATAAGTGCTTGTTCCAAAAAGCGAATCTTGTGAGGTTAAAATATTGCCTTTGAATGATAGTGTGTGTTCTATCCCAAAAGCACCGCTGGCTTTGTAAGTTCCTCTAAACTTTATATTGTATGGGTATGTAGGTTCAGTTGTGAAATTGTATTGGGAGATAAAAGTTGTGATTTTGCTGCTTACTGCATCTTTGTATGTGGCGAAAGGTTCAACTCCAGCATAAGCTATTGCTACACTAAGCCCTAGTCCTATTATTAGTACAATTACTATTGCTTTTGCCATTTGAAAGCTCCTTCTCCAAATCCACATAGCTACTCCTCAGGCAAAGGTGGAGTTATCATGGTAATCGTGAGTGTTGCAGAATCGGTTTAATTCGTACTGTTAGTTATTTCATTATTTGATGCCTTGCTATCACCCGGTATGAATAAGCCTGCTATCACGACAACTAGAGTTAACAGAACTAGCAATCTTTTCATCATCTCTATCTACCTTTAAGTGCCTTCCTTTGTTTTAGTTTGCTTTTCTCGTAGCTTTCTCCTCCTCATGAGAGCATATGCCATAAGACTCATGCCAAGTATTATGAAAATCGAGGCATCGATTCTTTGCCAAAGAAGGGAAGTGTATAGTGTCATCCAAAAGCCTACACCTACTAGGGTAACTGTGACTCCTAAAACATAGGCAGCAAGAAATTGGCTATCTCGATATTGCACTTTAACATCGCCCTTCATATCTTTAATCTCTTTCAGAATATCAGCTAATGTGGCATTATCCTGATTTTGTTCTTCTGCCATAACAACCTCCTTATTGTTTATTACTACATTATAGCATCACTAACAACCAATTATTAGGAATATCGTGTAGATACTTCGGTTCACCACGTGCCACTTCCACTTCAAGCAGAAGACTTGCTAAGTTTAAGGATAGCTTGAAGCTTTATCGGGGGTTAGAGGTGAGCTAAACCATCTCTGAAAGCTTGCTCCGTCCACCAGGGTGCTAAAGTCATTTTCCCTTTAGCTATGAAGCTAAGTCTCCACTCTCACCGAAGTTGCCAGCCAGTGCAACGGCATCAAGTATGTTTACATATCCATCACGATTGAAGTCACAATGAGCATTCCAGTCAGGACCACCTTCACTTGAACCGTAAGCACTGATAAGCAAAGAGACATCAAAAGAAAAAGCTAGATCTAGGATGGCGACAAAAACTTAACCCATCTTACAACGATAGACATTTTGTGGTATGCTTTTTCATCAGGCATTACATGTTATTTGCTATTCCAAAGTATTTTCAACCTACAGATGGTATGCCATTAGGCGAAATGCAAAATATCAGATGCCAGAGATGTCTCAGTGTATAGACTTAGCTGTAGCATGTTATCCCAGGCGGCCGAGCACCATCGTGAACATCTGCAGAAGAGCGATTTATCGATTGCCTGTGCAAATGTGCGCTATAAAGGCTAATAAGAGCCTGGGACTCAAAGAGGATGTAAGGTACACTAACTAGATTAGAGGAAGAAGGGGAAAATGATTATAGATGCGCATTGTCATGTTTGGACATGGGATATCATATCGGATAACTACTGGAACGAACTGGCTGAAATCGCGATAGATTTTTTTAGAAAGAATAAACTGGGTTCTCCTACAGTAGATGAAGTAAAGAACAGCATCATGGACCCAATGATGGATGCTGATGGCTCCAAGCTGATAGCGAACATGGACACATCAGGGGTGGACAAGGCCTTTATTATGGCCCTTGATTGGGGATACGGGATAGGAGAGGCACAGAAAACAGTGGACGAGATCAATCAATTCTATGGCTCTCTGGCAAAGAAATACCCCGATAGAGTTGTTGCATTCGCCGGGGTTGACCCGCGCAGGTCTGACGCGGTTGATATCCTGGATAGAGCAGTGAACGACTATGGATGCCGCGGCCTTAAATACCATCCTGCAGCAGGCTTTTATCCTGATAGTGAGGAGTCATACAGAGTACTGGAGAAGGCCCAGGAGTTAAATATCCCTGTGCTTTCCCATCTGGGGCCCATTTCAAAGCCCCTGAAAAGCAAATATGCCAGGCCTGTCTACCTGGACACCGTAGTAAGTGATTTCCCAAAACTTACGGTCATAGGTGCTCATCTGGGCTTTTGCTGGTGGCACGAGATGGTTAATCTGATATCGACCAAGGCAACCACACTCTATGCCGATTTCTCCGGTCAACAGGTAACAGCAAGAAGAGACTTTGCCGAGTTTTGCCATATGCTAAGAGCAGCCTTTGATGAGGCTGATGCATCAAAGTTCCTCTGGGGAACAGACAATCCCGTATTGGAGGCTGTAATCCCCATGAAAGACTGGCTTAGCATGATAAAGGAGCTACCTGAGAATGCGCCTGATGGTCTTAAATTTACAAAAGAAGAAATAGACGCAGTACTCGGAGAAAACGCCGCAAAAATCTTTGGTTTTAAAAGCTAAAAAAGGAGGGAAAATGGCTATTAAGACTTACGATGAATACTTCAACAGAATCAAGAAGATGAGGAGAAATCTCTACATCGCTGGAGATAAGGTAGGTAGAGATGATGAAAGACTCCAGGGACAGCTTCGTATTTTTCAAGAGACATACGACCGTACCAATGACCCAGACTGGGAAGATCTATGCACTGCAACATCACATTTAACGGGGGAGAAGATAAGCAGGTTTACTCATATCCATCAAAGCGTGGATGACTTGCTCAAAAAGCAGTTGATGACCAGGCTTTTATGCCATAGGGTCGGTGGCTGCATCATGAGGTGCATGGGAATAGATGCTATGAATGCCCTCTCTGTTGTTACCTATGAAATGGACCAGATGCTGGGTACGGATACCAACAAGAACTTCCTGAAGTATCTCCGATATTGGCAGGACAATGATATTAGTGCTAATTGCGCTCAGACTGATACCAAAGGTGACAGGCTCAAAAGGCCCCATGAGCAGGTAGACCCAGACCTCTATCTCAGAATTGTGGAAAGCAGACCTGATGGAATCGTGGTAAGAGGAGCAAAAATTGATAACACGACTGCTCCAGTAGGTGACGAGATTGTGGCCATACCTGTAAGATTCATGACTGACAGGGATAATGACTATGCTGTTGCCTTTGCTATCCCGGCTGACTGGGAAGGAGTAAAAATGCTGGTCAGGCCGGCATATTTGCACAAGACAAAATATCTACACAGCCCCGTCGAGGGAATTGGTGATGCGGAATCATTTACCATCTTCGACGATGTCTTTGTTCCTCGAGAAAGGGTCTTTTTGGATGGCAAAGGTGACCCCAGACAAACACCCTTCGCTGGTTTCCTCGCTCTGCTCTTTGCCCACTATCATCGTCATTCATATACCGGATGTAAGCCCGCCGTATCGGAAGTTTTAGCCAGTGCTGCAGCGCTCGTGGCAGATTACAATGGGATTGAAAAGACAACGGCTGTGAGAGACAAGCTGGCTCATATGATAAGCACGGCAGAGCTTGTTTTTGCTGCCGGTCAGATGAGTGCCTATCGGGCTGAGAAGTCAGCATCCGGAACGTGGGTACCTGATGAAATCTTAACCAATGCTGGCAGAAAGCTCGCTGGAGAGGAGATCTACAATGAGTTCAAAATCGTCGCTGACCTTGCTGGAGGTTTGTGTGCTACCATGCCCTTCGAAGAGGAATTCTTCTCAGAAGAAACGGGAAAGCTGGCAAATAAGTACTTGATGAGAAACCCTAAAATATCCGCCGAGAATCAACAGCGGTGTTTCCGAGGCATAGAGAACTTGATAGTCTCAGATTTGGCTGGGGTGATGCAGGTGGCAGGACTGCACGGCGGTGGCTCGCCTCAGATGGAGACAATCACCATGATGGGGAGATATGACCTCGAAAGTCTGAAGAGTATAGCAAAGTATCTGTTCGGAATAGAAAAGGAATTGCCCAAGTATGAAAGACCTCCGGTAACTCCTAGAAAGATGCTGGAGCGATTTCGAGAGCTGTATGGTAAAACCTAGACTGGTCGCATATTTAGCTGAGTATCACCAGAAGGAGTAGTATTATGAGCGATAAGAAAAGAGGGGCATTTCTGGAGAAGTTTCATCTTCCAGGGAAAGTAGCTTTAGTTACCGGTGGAAGCCGGGGAATTGGTCGAAGTATTGCTTTAGGGCTGGCAGAGGCAGGTGCTGATGTGGTGCTTGCCAGCCGCAAATTACCAGACCTGGAAGCCGTGGCTCAGGAAATAACCGATATGGGGAGGAAAGCCCTACCTGTATCAGCCAACGTTCGCCACCTCCCCGAGATCGATAACCTGGTTAAAAAAGCAGTGGACGAATTTGGCCATATTGATATCCTGGTGAATAACGCTGGCACTAATCCGGTGTTTGGCTCAGCGTTCAATGTTGAAGAGCCAGCATGGGATGTAATTATGGGGCTAAATCTTAAAGGCTACTTTTTCTTAAGTCAGGCAGTAGGCAAGATAATGCGAGATAAAGGTGGTGGAAACATCATCAATGTTGCTTCAACAGCCGGGATTACTCCTGACATAGGATTAGGAGTTTACTCGATAAGTAAGGCAGGCGTCATTATGCTTACGCAAGTTCTCGCTGAAGAATGGGGACAGCACCATATCAGAGTAAATGCGATTGCTCCAGCTGTCGTGAAAACCAAGCTTTCCAGCCTGTTATGGAGCACCCCCGAGATTCGTGAAACAGTTGAAAATAGTACCGCCCTGGGGCGAATAGCTGAGCCCGAGGAAATGGTTGGGGCTGTCCTCTTCCTAGCCTCCGAGGCTTCAAGCTATATGACAGGGCAAACTCTTGTTCTGGATGGAGGGCATTTCTCCTATGTGGGAACTTTCTTACCAATGCTTACCTAAACAGAGTAGGCCTGCGGGGGACCAAGAAGAAGTTTTCGAAGTTAGATTAGAAAGCGGTAAGCTCAACTGAATTTTTCAAAAGGAGGTATGGTGGAAGAGAAAATTGATCGCGCTACAACAGCGTTATTGTTATTGCATTGGCAGAATGACCTTGCAAAGCCGGAGGGTAAGAGTGCTATGGAACTCCCGGAACGGATAAAGGCAGCACATACTCTCGAGAATACCCAAGCAGTTCTTAAGGCAAGTAGAGAAAAAGGGATATTGGTTGCTTATGTCAGGGCTGCTTTTAGACCGGGCATGCCTGAATTGCCTGATGCTGAGAAGCATGCCCCATTAGCAAGCAGCATAGCAGCAACTAAAAGTCTCGTTGATGGCACATGGGGTAGTGAGATTATTGATGAACTCAAACCGATGGAAAGCGAGCTGATTATTAATAATTATTCCACAAGCGGTTTTTGCGGTACCCCGCTAGATTTGCTACTTCGTAACCATGGCATAAAGACTGTAGTTATGTCGGGATTGGTCACGAACTTTGTTGTTGAGTCTACTGCTCGGGATGCGTTTAACAGAGGTTATTTTGTCACTATCCTAGAGGATTGTGTTAATAGTTGGAGCGATGAGTGGCACACCTGGACCTTAAAAAATATTCTACCGATGCTCGCCACTATATCTAACTCCGAAGCTTATATCGATGCTTTAGGAAAATAAGGGGGTATCCAATGCTTGAATTGAATTTTGACCCGGCGAAGTGCGCTGCCTGCGAGACCCAAGATTGCCTTGTGAAATGCCAGTACCTGCATCTGGACAAGGATAAGGCAAGGACAGAAATGCAGAAGATAATCGATGGCGAGGACTCTTTTGTGTTGCGGGATTGTGTCACATGCTATGCCTGTGAAGAGTACTGTAAAATGGGAAATCATCCATTTTACTTAATTGTTGAACGCCAGGAGGAAAAGGGGATACTACCTGCACCCAGGCCCATCGCTACTATGTGGGTCAATCAAACTGGACCAAGAGGAAGATTTACGGTAGGTAAAGTCCAGGAAAGAGCACTGTCATTTTGCTTCATCCCCCAATTTCTATTTATGGTTACAGGAAAGCTTTTTGATGGCATCGCCTCATCTTATATTTACGGTGAGGAGTTTTTCTGCAACGCTGTTTTTTTACATTACGCCAAAATGTCAGTAATAAAGGACAGGCTTCCCAAGGTAATAGAAAATATCAAGAATCTAGGAATCAAGGAACTCATATGTCTCCATGATGAATGTTATGGGACATTTAACTCACTGGCACCAGCTTACGGCATGGAAGTGCCATTTAAAACCACTCATTACTTCGAATACCTCTATAATAGGCTAAAGGAACTGAAGGACGAAATAAAGCCACTGAATGTTAAGGTAGCCTACCAGCGGCCCTGCTCAAATCGACTCTCCCCGCAGACACAGCATTTCGTGGATGACATATTTAATTTAATAGGCGTTCACAGGGTGAAACGCGAATATGTGGGAGAAAATGCGTTATGCTGTGCAGAAGTTATCAGGATGGGACAAGGCTATAAGATTGCCGATGACGTGCAAAAGAGGAATCTGGATGACATGGTAAATGCTGGAGCCGAATACTGTGTATTCAACTGCCCCTTTTGCCAGTTGAACATAGGTGAAAAGGTCGCCAAAAGGGGAATAAAGCCAATTCACATAATTGATTTGTGCAAAATGGCAATTGGTGAAAAGCTAGCATCGGAGGTATGAGAGGATATGACTGATATTTACAAGTCCCTTGTTGAGATTATTGGAGAGGAGCATGTTTCAAATCAGAAAGAGGAGCGTTATTTCTATGGACGCGATCCTGGTCTAACTCCACCACACGAGCCAGATTACGTGGTCATGCCTGAGACAAGTGAAGAAGTACAACAAATAGTCAAGCTGGCAAACAGGGAGAAGATACCAATAGTACCAAAAGGAGGTGGCTTGGCATTAACCGGCCTGGTTATTCCTCAAAAGGGCGGAATTGTAATAGATATGAAAAGAATGGCAAAGATATTAGAGGTAAATGAGACCAGCCGATATGTCATCGTTGAGGGTGGTGTTACCCATGGCATGTTGCAAAACTATCTAAAGAAGCACCATCCCAAGTTAAGGCATAGTATACCTGACTCGCCAGCAATAGCTACAGTGGTAGGTAACGCAGTAATACATGGTCAGGGGCGTTTAACTCAACAATACGGCTTTAATTCCGACATGGTTAGCGGCTTGGAAGTCGTGTTGCCCACAGGTGAGATTTGCCGAATTGGCTCGCATTCCATATCTTCACAAGATTGGTTCTCAAAGGGGGCTCCGTGGCCTGATCTAAGTGGACTTTTCCTGGGCTGGTTTGGTACCACAGGCATCATCACCAAGTTGGGATTGAGGCTTTATCCCTGCAAGAAGATCAGGGATGTCATGGTATTCCTGACAGATAAGATAGAGCTGGTTCCCGATATCATCCTTAAATTAACTCATACCGAAATGACGGAGGACATAGTTGTGAATGAGCAGCCACTACCTCCAAGATTCAAAGGAAATATCTACATACTGATAATTATTACCGGAGACTCAGATGAAGAGCTCGATTTTAAGAGGAAGATTATATGGGATGCACTTTGGGATCTTTTTGAGAGCAGAGATGGTGGATTCTTATCCGTCCCGGCGGATATGAAGCCGCCTCTTCTAGAGATGCCATCAAGGGATGTAGTCAGATTCGCTGATGTAAGAAAGGGAGGTGGATTTGAATATAGCGGACCGATTATTCCCCTCGAGAAATATCCAGAGTTTATTGCAAAACAGAAAGAGCTTGTTTCAAAGTACAACCTATCTTATGCAGCTACGTCACGGGTCATCGCAGGCGGTCATTGTATGATGTATGCCTTTGCTTTTACATTTAATCGCGCTGATCCTGATGAGATGGACAGGATTAGGAAAGCCTTACGTGAAGCGGCTCAGTTTACCGTAGCGCAAGGAGGAATGATGTGGAAGCCAACCATAGAAGAACAGGAAATGATAATGGAAAAGATGGACCCTAATACGCTCAAAATAATGAAAAAGATAAAGGCGCTACTAGACCCCAACGGAATTATGAATCCGGGAAATTGGGAGGCTCAATAATGACAGACTATACCAAGCAAATTCATCGATGCTTCAGGTGCGGATATTGTAAGTTCCCCTCCGATTACTCAGACTTTAATTGTCCCTCCTATGCAAGGTTTCGCTTTGATACCTATTCCACAAGTGGGCGATTATGGCTTATATACGCCTGGTTAAAGGGTGAAATTGAGTGGTCGGAGCACCTTGCCGAGATTTTATATTCCTGCACAGCGTGTAAGAACTGCGTCGAACAGTGTCCAATGAAGTTTTCCAGCGACATTGTCGATTGGATAGTGGCTGCCAGAAGTGACATGATGGAGAAGGAGAAAGGCAGAATACCACCCGCTGTGACCAGCTTCCTGGAGGATGTTTACCGGCTTGGAAATCCATTGAAGGAAAGGGGTAAAAGGGATGCCTGGGCAGATGGAATAAAAAGATATCAACCCGGCGATGAATATCTGTTCTATGTAGGATGCCTCGGCTCGTATGATGAATATGGACAGAGAATGGCCAGGAGCGTCGCCAGGTTGCTAGGCGAAGCGGGAATATCTTTCGGAATCCTCGGAAATGAAGAGAATTGTTGTGGCAACGAAGTATATCTGCTGGGAGAAAATGAGCTATTTGGAATGCTGGTTGAGAAGAATGTCCAGAAGTTCAAAGAGCTTGGTGTCAAAAAGATAGTTACACTTTCGCCGCATGCCTATAATGCAATCAAAAATAATTATCCACCAGTCAGTAACGCATATTTTGAGGTATATCATTACACTCAACTTCTACGTGGTCTGCTCCGGGAAAACAAGATAAAACCATCCCAGTATAAGGCTAAAGTTACTTACCATGACCCTTGCTTCCTGGGTAGATACAACCAGATATACGATGAGCCGCGGGAAATTCTGCAAAGCATTCCCGGAATTGAATTAGTGGAAATGGAACGAAGCAGGGAAAATTCCTTCTGCTGTGGCGGTGGGAGCGGCAATTTTGTTACCGACCTCCTGGGGGGCAGCAAAGAAAGTCCCAGCAGGATTAGAGTTAGAGAAGCTTATGAAACTGGAGCTAATATCCTGGCAGTTGCTTGTCCCAGTTGCATGACCATGCTCCAGGACGCTGTAAAGGTGGAGGAATTAGAAGACAAGCTAGCCGTCAAGGATATTTCCCAGATTGCAGCGGAATCCTTGTGACCGCCTCCACCAAGGCAACGTAGTCGCTGTGGGTGCTAACTTCCTCACTGCGCCAGGTATAGGGATTTTACCGGTAATCATAGAATCCCTTCCCTGTCTTACGCCCCAACTGACCGTTTTCAACCATCTTTCTTATCAAAGGAGATGGGGCATATTGCGGATCCTTAGTTTGCTCATACATAGCCTGCACCACCTTATAGGCAACATCGATACCATTAAAGTCTAATAGAGCTATTGGTCCTATGGGAAGATACAACCCCAACGTCATACTTTTATCAATATCTTCTTTGGTAGCAACGCCTTCTTCCAGCATCTGGATGGCTGTGCCTTCCAGGGCCATCAACAGGCGATTGAAAATAAACGGTGGGACATCCTTGGCAACTATGACAGCCTTCCCCAGGGATTCACCGAATTTCTTACCAGTTTCAAGGGTCTCATCGCTGGTGGCAGCAGACCTGACAATCTCCAGTAACTTGCTGGGTGGCACCGGGGTAAGGAAGTGCATACCCAATACTTTTTCAGGCCTGTTGGTTACCTTAGCCAACTCAAAAATAGATATACAAGAGGTATTACTAGCCAGGATGGTATGCTCAGGGCATATCTTATCAATGCTGGCGAATACCTCTTTCTTCAAATCAATATTTTCAGGAACAACTTCTATCACCAGATCACAATCGCTAAAGTCTTTGCTGTTAGTAGTGCCTTTGATCCGAGCTAAGACAGGGTCCTTATCCTGCTCAGATATCTTGCCCTTCTGCACGCTTCTAGTCAGATAATAATTGATTGTTGTCAGTCCTTTATTCAAAAGCTCATCATTTATTTCTGATACTACTACCTGGTAGCCTGATTGAGCGCAGACCTGCGTAATACCGGAACCCATAAACCCGCAACCAACCACCCCCACTTTCTTAATTTGCATAGTGCTCCCTCCTTTTATCCAACTTATTATAGTCCTACAATTTGGACTAGTTCTGAATTATACCTTCACCCAATCTCAAGTAGAAGCCCCCTATTTCTCATCTTAATAAACTCCCCTGTTTGGATTTATGTTACAACTACATGCTACAATCAACCTGGAGGAACTATGGCTGAGCAAGCTGATTATTCCATCCTGGACCAGCCAGAAGTCCTTTCCTTCATCTTTTTCCCCAGGAAAGATGTTACCAAAGCTCCCGCTAATGCGAGCGACTATCGCATTCCCGTAGATAGTGATGTCTCTATTTCCTGCCGCTTTTATGTTTATAGCCAGAGAGCACCCTCTTTCATCTATTTTCATGGCAATGGTGAGGTGGTCAGCGACTATGACCACATCGCCCCGATATATAACCAACTTGGTATCAATCTATTCGTGGCAGACTATCGAGGCTATGGCACAAGCCAGGGAAAACCTACCTTCAGCAATATGATTTCAGATGCCCCGGCGATATTTAAGGCATTCGTAGACATCCTGAACGAAAACCACTATAGCAACGACATCTTTGTGATGGGTCGCTCCTTAGGAAGCGCTTCCGCCATCGAAATAGCCTACCGCTACCAGAAGCAATTAAAGGGGCTCATTATCGAGAGCGGCTTCGCCAGTGTCATCAACCTTCTTCTACACCTGGGACTCCCCACTGAATCCTTGGGACTAACGGATGCCGAATTTCCCAACCTCACCAAGATGCGAACTATTACCATACCAACGCTCATTATCCACGGTGAATATGATAGCCTTATCCCCCCCGCTGAAGGTAAAGCCTTGTTTGAAAATGCAGCCTCGAGTAACAAGAACCTGGTTATCATCCCCGATGCTGAGCACAACGATATAATGCTAGTGGGAATGGAGCGCTACTTCAAAGCAATCAAAGAATTCATCCTTGTCTAATTCTGAACGGACGAACTTTCCAGATAAGCTTGCCTGGGGCTAGTTATCCTTGTAATCGTTGCCCATCCAGTTCTAACTATGTCGGGGAACCTTCCCTCTCGATGATAATATTGTGTGAGGAATTCCTTTGTTTTCCTATCCGAGGGGTAACCGGAGCCAAAGTCACCATACTCAATATGTAGTTCCCGTATCACCTTATCCCTATGAACTTTAGCCAGTATAGAGGCAGCGCTCACTACAGGATAATTCTGGTCGGCAAAGTTCTCCGCTATGATCTGAGTCCCACAATGAATTGCTGAGTTAATTAACCTTGCATAGCCATGCGCACCCTTACCGGGAGCATCAATGTAGGCGACCAGCGGCTTTAAATGAGAAATTATTTCGGCAGTTTTCCGTGCCTCTAATGAATTAAGACCTGGCACACCTAACCATTCATCTATTTCAACAGGACTTATCCTGATGAGCATGAAATCTTCCGCAAGGCTCACTATCTCAGGACCCAGCTGCTCTCGCTTTTTTCGGCTTAGTTGCTTGGAATCTCGGACCTTTATTTCCTTAAACCGCTCTATGGTTTCCTCACTTGCCAACACACCACAGATAACCAGCGGACCAATCACGCAGCCTCTACCTGCCTCATCAACACCTAAAATCATCCTGCTAATCAAAAATCTTCCCCGGGTTCAGGATGTAGTTTGAGTCAAAAACTCTTTTTATCTTCCCCATAAGCTCTATCTGCTCTTGTTTTATCGCAATGGGAACATATTTCTTCTTGGTAACGCCAATTCCGTGCTCGCCGGAGATGGTGCCTCCTAGCGATACACTTCCTTTGAATACATCAGTGAGAATTTCAGGCAACTTACGGTTGAACTCTTCCTCCGGTGTACCAAAGGCGATGACGCTGAAGTGCACATTCCCGTCACCAGCATGCCCGCTGCCGCTTACCAGAATACCATGCTTCTGCGTTATTTCACCCAACATTTTCATGAATTCAGGAATCTTACTCCTCGGAACCACAGCATCGCCTATATCTTCCAATCCTAGCGATTTCACGGCAAAGTGCAGCTTTGCTCTGACATCGGACACCTTTTTCATATCTTTCTCCGCATCCACAATGAAAACATCGGAGGCGCCATTATCTAAGCAGATGGCATTAACCCGCTTAGTAAGATTCGCAAGCTCAGTTTCACTATCCGATTCAATAATTATAATAAGGTAATTCGGCGCTTCTGGAATGGGAAGTTTTATGCCCGTATAATTCTGGCACAGTTGCATGGCAATGCCCACCATGAATTCAATGGCGACCGGGACTATACCTTCTTTGAGTATCTTTGGGACAGTGCCTATTGCACCTTCAAGCGATTCAAAGGTAGGAATTAGATAGCATCTGTTCTTTGGCCTCTTGATTAACTTCAGTATAATCTTGGTTACCACGGCCAGGGTTCCCTCAGAGCCTACCAGAAGTTGAGTCAGATTATAGCCAGTGGAATTCTTTACATATTTTCCACCTGTCTCCATTACGGTGCCGTTTGGAAGTACGGCCTCCAATCCCATGATATAGTTCCTAGTGACACCATATTTCACTGCCTTCATACCAGCAGCATTCGTGGCGACGTTCCCCCCAATGGTGGCACCCTCCTCTTCAGGATAAACAGGATAGTAAAGTCCTCTATCCTCCACAGCTTTATATAACTCAGCTAAGATGACGCCTGGCTCGAGTACAGCCAAAAAGTTCTCCTCATCTATCTCCAGGATTTTATTCATTCGCTCCAGTGAAAGGACAATACCACCGTAAATAGGAACTGCGCCGCCAGATAGCCCTGTCCCGCCACCCCTGGGAGTAACAGGAATTATTTCCTGATTAGCCAGTTTTAATATGTCAGATACCTCTGTTCTATTCCTCGGTTTCACAACCACTTCGGGAGGCACCCAGTCCAATATATGCGTCTCGTCGTGTCCATAATCCATGAGATGTTCTGAGAGGATATTTTCATCCCCAACTATGTCCTTGAGCCTTCGGATGATTTCATCGGTAACCTTGTTATACTTCATATTAACCTCCCGCTTATTTTTACTAACGCCGTGGGAACTAAAAAGATGTAGCCGTTTTCAGTATACCAAAAACAGCCTGTTTGTTTAGTTCAGCCTTGGGTTTCTTTCCTTCGATAACCTTCTCAATAAACTGGACAATTTCATCTCTCACTTCAGCAATACTCTTATCCCCATCTATGATTGTACCAGCGTTAATATCTATATCATCCTTCATCTTATGATAAGTTTCGCTATTGCTGGCAATCTTTATTGTCGGGGAAATAGGTGACCCTGCTGGTGTTCCTCGACCGGTAGTAAATAGAATAAGTTGAGCTCCCCCTGCTGATAAGGCGCTTATAGATTCTACATCATATCCCGGTGTATCCATAATTACCAAGCCCTTCTTGGTTGGAGCCTGGGCATATTCCAAAACCTCCACAATCGGGGAAGTTCCTCCTTTTCTGATACAGCCAAGCGATTTTTCCGCTATTGTGCTTATCCCCCCATCTATGTTTCCCGGGGCAATGACCATTCCCGCTAAGGGTCCCAAGACATCCCTAGTTGCTTGCTCCATTCGGGTCACAATCTCAGCAATTCTTCGTCTCACTTCTTCATTCATTGCGCGTCGCTCAAGGACATGCTCTGCTCCAATCATCTCAGTGGTCTCGGAAAGAATAACCGTACATCCCTTCTCCACAAGCCAATCTGATACCGCACCAACACAAGGGTTAGCGGTTACCCCGGAAAAAGCATCAGAGCCACCACATTCAAGACCTATCACCAGTTTATCAAAAGACACCTCTACCCTAGCTTGGTTAGAGAGCCTCCCTGACATTTTTCTGGCAATCTCTATTCCTTTCTCCATCGTCTTCTGTGAGCCACCAAATTCCTGAATTAAAAGATGTTCAACTGGTTTTCCACTCACAGCTATTGAATTTGCTAGACTATCTACATTCACAACCTCACATCCCAGCCCGATTACTAGCACCGCCCCCACATTTGGGTTCCTCCCGATACCACTTAACGTGTTGGAGGTAGTTACCAGGTCACCTGGTCCCGCTCCACAGCCATAACCATGGGTAATAGGGATTGCCCCTTTCACTTCGTTGGCAATTTGATTAACCACTCCATTAGCACAGGCTACCGAGGGAATAACAGCGAGGTAATTTCTTATCCCTACAGAACCATCAGCCCGTTCATAACCTAAAAAGCTCTTCATCTCTCTACTTCGCTCTCTACGTTATGAATATGAACCCATTCTCCTGGCTTTATATCAGTTTTTGCTATGGCGATTGTTTCACCATACTTTACCATCTTCCCTTCTTTGGGAATGTGAATCAAAGCAACCTTATGGCTGTAAGGGATGTCATTAAGAGCCAAAAATGGCTCTCGATCCAATGTTATAACCTTCTTCCCTTGAGAAATATCTTTGAGGGCAATAGCAACATTATCTTCAAGATTTATAATCAGCGCATTAACTTTCTTCATCTATTCTAACCCAGAAATTCAAGCTTCCCACAGAATAGCTTGGAAATCTTTCTCACTCAGATGAGCAGCACTACATTTTTCCTATCAAAGTTGCATATGACTCCCAGCTATCACAAACGACAAAACTTCAGAAATCCTTCCTTAGAACCTCCTTAGGATGCTCCCATCCTCTCTATCATTTGTAGCACTGACTTCGTCGCGTTAGAGGCCTGAATTCCAGCAATCCCTGAAGTTATCAGAAAAACTCCCGCTATCAGGGCAAGATGATGAACAATCGCAGTAACTATAGCAGGATCAAAAGCTTCGGTAAGCGGAGCTTGGGAAACGAAGCCCGGCACTCCCAGTATCACGCAAGCTTGCAAAACCGGGCCCAGAACCAGTACAGCTACCCCCATTCGCCGCATTGCTGACGCATTTTGTGCTATAGAAAACCGCGTTTGGAACTGCTGAATTGCGATCAACGCAAGGGCAAGCCCCAGCAGCCCCAACGCTCTCCCCTCTAATCCCCCTATTATGGTTATGGCCTGTGCACCTAAAATAAAGGCAGCACAAACAGTTGCCTTGCTTCCCACCTCTATTCCTTTAGTCGACGAAGCTAATAAATCCTCTACCTTTATGTTATCCAATCCCTTGCCTCCTTTCGTTTCTTTATTTCCGTAGGTAATCTAATCTCCTCCTTCAATCCCCATGCATCCTCTACCTGCTCAATTTTGTTTTTGTTTATCTTATCATGGTGCTTCGTTGTGCATAAATAGCCGAGTTGCTTGTATTTTGGGAAAGGCAAGCCTTGCACTCGCTTCATAACTCGCTTTTTATCCTATATTTCTCATCCTCTTGATAGCGTTTTTCGAGACCAACTATACTGGTGAAATCTTCAAAACTCATCAGGTCGCTGGTAATAGAGGAGCTTTCCCCTTCGCTTCTTAGAGTAATGAACGCTCTTTCCAGAGCTTTTGCAGCGGCAAATAGACCGGTAAGCACATACCCAACGGCAAAAAAGCCCATTTCACATAGTTCCTCCAGGCCGCATACAGGAGTAAGCCCTCCCTCAATCATGTTGACTGCCAAAGGTGGCGGTAATTCTCTGCCAATACGCCGCAGCTCCTCTTTACTACGTGGTGCTTCTACAAACAGTATATCAGCCCCGGCTTCCTTATAAAGCTTAGCTCTTCTAATTGCTTCATCCAGTCCATGAGTAGCGATGGCATCGGTACGAGCAGTAACAATGAAAGGGATTTCACCTGCAGCATCCTTGGCAGCACGGATTTTCATGGCATGTTCCTCTGCTGCAATAACCTCTTTACCCCCCATATGGCCACAACGCTTTGGCCACCGTTGGTCCTCAAGTATCATCCCGCCTGCTCCGATTTTTATTAATTCCCGAACCATACGCTGCACGTTTAACGGACCACCGTAACCGGTATCAGCATCTACGGTGACCATAATATCTACGGCCTGAATTACACGCCCGGCTACATCTAGAATCTCGCTTTGAGTTAGAAGGCCAAAATCAGGCTCACCCAGGTAGCTTGCTGATACTCCGTATCCGGTCAGCACCACGGCAGGAAATCCAGCACGTTGAGCAATCTTGGCCGATAGAACATCGTAAACCCCGGCGATCAGCGTGACCTTGTTTGTCTCAATCAAAGGATGAACATTGGCATTCATAGAGATACCTCCTTACACGCTTTAGCCTGAATTTAAAAAGCAAAATCCCCCTTCCGAGAGCTAACACATGGCGCATTCACTCTTCCAACTCAACAGGAAGGAACATCAGCGGCACATATTGCTAAGTACCAGATACATCCCTATTTTATCATTTTATACAGCGCCAGGACATGTCAATTCGCTCTATTGACACCTTGTATCGCGGGTGATACATTAGATTTGCCATTGTCTTTGTGGAACAAGAAAAACAAAAAGGAGGATGACATGAGAAGAGGACTGATTGCCCTGTTAATTGTCTGCTTCGTAGCTGTAGCGGTAATCCCTGGCTGTCAACCAGCTCCAGAGGAAACGATAAAGATAGGAGTTATCGGACCGATAAAGGAGACAGAGGGTAAAGATATGAAATGTGCCGCCATGATGGCTGTGGAAGAGATCAATGCCAAAGGGGGAGTCCTCGGAATGCCGCTTGAGTTAGTAATCGAAGATTCTGGAGCAACGCCAGCGGAAGGTGTTTCAGCCATAGAAAAGCTGATTGCGGAAGGCGCTGCTGTTGTTGTGGGTGAGGAGAAAACTGAATTAGCACTAGCAGAGCAAGAAGTAATGGCTGACCATAAAATAGTGTTCCTTGGCTGTGGGGCTTCCCACCTACAGTTGTGCGAGCGAGTAAAGGAAAATTATGACAGATACAAATACTGGTTCAGGGTTAGCCCGGTTAACTCCAATGTGCTAGGTGTATACGTCCTCAAGCCCTTCCCATCGGTTGCAGGGAAGCTGATGGAGTTGGGGATTGAACAGCCGAAGGTCGCGATATTTGCTGAAAAAATGGTCTGGAACGAAGCTCTAGTCGCTATGGCCGAACGACTATTGCCCCCGATGGGGATGGAGTATGTGGGAACATGGTACATATCCCCTACGGCTACTGATACGAAGGGTGAATTATTAGCTATAAAGGAGAAGGGTGCTCATATAATCATGACTATGATTTCAGAGCCAGTGGGTATAGTTTTCAGTCGGCAGAGAGGGGAGCTCGAAATTCCTGTCGTGCCTTTTGGGATAAACGGCGAAGCTCAAAAGAAGGATTTCTGGGAGGCAACGCGAGGGTATGGAAATTATGAACCCACCATGAATACCAACTTTAAGCCTGAGTTTAAGCAGAGGTATGCCGAAAAATGGGATAGGTTTCCAACATATTGTGCAGCTACTTATGACGCAATTTACATGTGGGCTGAATGTGTTGACCAAAGGGCCAAGACGCTCGACTCAGATGCCGTTGTTGAGGAGTTGGAGAAGTGGGGTAATGGATTCCCCGAATTAACACAGAAATTCAATGGTAAACCTGATGGAGTAGGAACGATAGGTGCAGAAGGGACCTACTTCGAGTTTGACGAAACTCATGAACCCGTAGTTGATATGGAACATTGTGCCGTACCTATTCATACCCAATGGCAAGATGGGGAACTATTATGCATTTGGCCTGAAGAAATAGCAGAGGCAGAGTTCCAGATTCCACCATATGCTATAGAATACTGGAGGGCTACCGGGCAGATCCCTTAGACCAACGTCATTAGAGAGCCAGTAGTACAATAGAAGTCTAATTGTATCTGTTCTGTGCAGGGATTTTATATGAGGTTATTGCCAAAGGCAGGTTTTGGCTGTAAATAATGATCCCGGCAATTCTTTTCCATGGACTGATCACAGGGGCGATATATGCACTTTTAGCTGTTGGCTTCTCGCTCATCTTCGGTGTTGCTCGCATAGCAAACCTGGCCCATACCGCGTTCTACATGGCTGCGGCTTATATTATATATGCATGCACAAGCCTGATGGGCATGAACCTATACCTAGCAGTCATTATTTCACTAATTGTCACGACCGCGTTAGGTGTGGTTGTTTACAGGCTAAACATACGCCCTGTGAAGGAAAGCGAGCCAACTTTGCTTGTGATGACAATAGCGGTGGCTATAATCTTTCAGGAAATGATAGACCTGACAGCAGGCACCGATTACGTTTCAATTGCGCCTTTCATTTCAGGTTATATAACGTTATTTGGAGTGAAGTTGCTCCATCAGGAACTACTGACGCTGGGAATCAGCGTGGCTGTACTGCTGGCCGTTTTGCTATATCTAACCAGAGCAAAGTTTGGAAAAGCCATTCTAGCTGTAGCGCAAGATGCGGAAGCGGCGAGTTATTTAGGAGTTGATACAGAACGGGTAAACCTAATAGTCATGATAATATCTGTGCTATTGGCTGCAGTTGCAGGCGCCATGATCGCCCCGTTGCTAATTCTGAACAATTTGATGTGGAATCCTGCCCTTCTTACCCTTCTAGCAATATGCATTATTGGCGGTTTGGGCAGCATTAAAGGAAGCATAGCAGCATCTTTCATCTTGGCTTACACCGAGACCTTTATCATTTTCTTACTCCCCATGGGAGGTTTTCTGAAAGGAGCCGTTGCCATGGCAATGATGTTAGCCATAATAGTAATTAGACCTGGCGGTCTATTCGGGGTAAGGCTGGAGTAGCTATGAACATAACCGTTCAAACGCTTTTCCAGAACTTTAAACGGGAGATATTACCCCTTCCCAGCAGAGTAATACTTATCACATTTTTTTTATTTTTGCTTTTCATCCCCCTGATTACTCAAAGTTCATACGTTCTACGAACATTAAGTTTTGCATGTATATGGGCCATTTACGCAGCTGGCTGGGACATCCTATCCGGCTATACGGGACAATTTTCCTTTGGCCAGGCAATGTTTTTTGGAGTCTCAGCTTACACATGTGCTTTACTGAACTTGCAACTCGGATTCCCTCCCTGGTTGACCATTCCAATAGGAGCGATTGCTGCCTTAGCTTTTGGACTTATTGTAGGTGTGCCCTGTTTAAGGCTAAAGCGCATCTATCTAGCTCTTGCTACCTTGACTTTTCCCATTATGCTGATGGGACTTGTTTTTGCCTTCCCTGAACAAAGTGGAGGCGAATTAGGTTTCTACGACATTACTCGGCTTTCACCCTCACCTGTTGTTAATTACTACGTCGGCTTGGGCTTAATGGTTTTCACCGCACTTACATTATGGAGGATTACGAATTCGAGACTAGGAATCATCTTCCAAGCCATTCGTGAGGGGGAGATGACAACTAAGGCATCTGGAATTGATATCACCAGATACAAGTTGTTAGCTTTCTCTATAAGCGGTTTCTTTAGCGGATTAGCTGGCGGATATTATGCTCATTTTATGGGGACTGTGGGCCCCACAACGCTAAGCGTTACTCTTTCGTTTGAAGCAGTTATTTTTACCGTTTTCGGAGGCATAGGAACTATTTACGGGGCAATTGGAGGGGCATGGATTCTTACAGTTGTCACCGAGTACCTGCGTGTCGCGTCTGAAATGCGAATGTTGATCCTCGTTATTCTGGTAGTGCTGGTTCTCCTTTTTATGCCTGGCGGTATCCTAAGGTGGTCCCGCAACAAGCTTGAAAAAGTATGTCCCAATTGTAAGCAGCGAAATGCTTTCAATCGTAAGTCCTGTAGAGTATGTGGTGCTCCATTGTAGTATCACCTTAACCAGAACATATGTTGTTGGCAGGTACAGAACATTGACGACGAAACCTAATCAAGCTAAATTATCAATCAAGAGTGTAGAGAGGTGCCATGGTGCTGCTTGAAACCAAGAATTTGTCTAAGCAATTCGGAGGGCTCACTGCTCTTAAAGATTTGACCCTTCATGTTGACAAAGGGGAAACCGTTGGATTAATTGGGCCAAACGGGGCTGGAAAAACAACCTTAATTAGCGTAGTAAGCGGATTCCAAAGGGCTGACTCAGGAAGGGTCATTTTCAAAGGGGAGGATGTGACTAGAAACAAAGCTCATCAGATCACCGCTAAAGGTATAGCAAGAACCTTTCAAATCGTTAGTCCTTACCGAAATTTACCCGTCATTGTTAATGTTATGGTTGCTCTCCTTGCCAGGGCAGGGAATAAAAATCTGAACGAGACTAAAATGAAATCCTTGGATTTTCTGAAAGTTGTGGGTTTGGAGGGCTACGCTCTTGAGGTAACCGGCAGTTTGCCTCATGGGGATCTAAGGCGCTTGGAAGTGGCTAGAGCATTGGCTTCTGAGCCCGACTTATTGCTTCTCGATGAACCATTCAGTGGGCTAAATCCGGTTGAGGCGAAGTCTTTGACAGGGTTACTGGAAGAGCTTCACCAGGCGGGTAAAACCATGGTGATCGTTGAACATAAATTGAAGGAGCTTATGAAACTTGTCGATAGAGTAATCGTTCTGCACCTTGGTGAGAAGCTTGCTGATGGCACCCCAGATGACGTGGTCAAGGATGAAAAGGTGATCAAGGCTTATATAGGCAAGGAACTCTAAATGCTTCTCGAAGTGAGAAATCTGAAGGCATATTATGGCAGCGCCATGATATTGAATGGTGTTAACCTGGATGTTGATTCAAAAGAATTGGTTGGGCTCTTGGGCCCGAATGGTGCAGGCAAGACGACGTTATTGTGTGCCATATCGGGATCAGTGACAAGGGAGGGCAAAATAACGTTCGACGGAAAGGCGATAGAAAAACTGTCGCCCCATGAAGTAGCTAGAGCGGGGCTGATGCATTGTCCAGAGAGGAAAAGGCTGTTTCCCGAGATGACGGTCTCAGAAAATTTGGAAATGGGGGCTTACCTTCGCAAGGACAAGAAAGCAATACAAGAAGACCTAGGCAAGATTTTTGTATCGTTCCCCGAACTGAAAGATAGGAAGAAACAAATTGCTGGAACCTTGAGCGGCGGCGAGCAACAAATGGTAAGCTTGGGCAGGGCATTAATGTCCAATCCACGGCTTTTGTGCATTGATGAACCCTCACTAGGACTTGCCCCCAAGCTAAAAGAGGTTCTGGTAGAGCGGCTAAGGGAGATTCAAGAGTCTGGAATCCCAGTGCTTTTGGTTGAACAGGATGCCAGTTTGGCTTTTGGCTTGACGAGCAGAAATTACATCCTTTCCCAGGGTGAGATAGTTGCTCAAGGAACTGAGAAAGACCTATTGGAAAATGAAAAGATACGGGAAATGTATCTTGGCATTTAGGAAGCAGCCGAGAATCTGGCCTATCTTGAAGGAATTAGAAAGAGCAATTTGGAAACACAAAAATTGACGAGCCGAGCTTTTCTTGAGCAAGATATATGTTACAATAAACAAAACAAATCAGGTATCGGAAATAATAATCGATATTTACTCACACCTGGTTACAGAGAAGATGCTGCCACGTAAATTACGGAATGTAGCCATAGAAGCACTTCACAGTGATACAAAGATGGAAATCTCATGTGAAAGGAATAAACTATGGATATGAAAGTCAAAGGTTCCAAGGAGTTGTTCACGGAGGTTATAGATGCCGGGTTATGCACTCTATGTGGTGCATGTGCCGGCGGTTGTCCTTACCTGGTTTCCTATAAAGGCAGGATAGTGCTTCTGGATAGTTGCTCCATTTCAGAAGGGCAGTGTTATCAGTATTGCCCACGAACCTACACTGACATGGATGCCATTAGCCAGGGGGCTTTTGGAACACCGTACAGCGGTGATGAACTGGGAACCACCAAGGAAGTGTTGATGGCAAGGTCAACAGACACACGCATTAAGGAGAAGGCACAATATGGCGGAACAGTAACTACGCTTTTGTCATTGGCACTGGAGGAAGGACTTATTGACGGTGCAATACTGACAAAGATGTCCGATGATAAAACCCCAGGCGCTTTCCTGGCTCGAAGCAGGGAGGAGATACTTCAAGGTGCTGGCTCCAATTATATGGCATGCCCCATATTAGAGGCTTTGAACCATATTCCTAGAGACAGCACAGAAAAACTAGGAATAGTTGCTATGCCCTGTCAGGTATTAGCGCTGAGCAAGATGAAGAAAGAACCACCACAAAACAGAGTGAACATAGGCAATGTGAAGCTAGTGGTCGGATTGTTTTGCACCTGGGCTTTGTCCCCTGACGGATTCCATCAATTCTTAAAGGAAAAGCTCGACTTACCACAGGTAACTAAATTTGATATCCCACCTCCCCCAGCAAATATATTTGAAGCGTATACTCCATCAGGTAAAATCACGTTTCCACTGGATGAAATCAGGAAGTTTGTCATGCCAGCCTGTGCTTACTGCCTGGATATGACTTCGGAGTTTGCCGATATCTCAGTAGGCTCAGTGGAAGGTATTGAGGGATGGAATACCGTTATTGTCCGCACCGGTGTCGGTGCGCAACTCGTTGAGATGGCTAAGAAAAAGGGGAAGCTTGAGGTTGATACCCTTCCTCCCAAGAAGCTAGCCCACCTTAAGGAGGCATCTTTGCTCAAGAAAAAACGAGCGCTACAGCAAATAATCACCAGGACTGGCGATAAAAAGAACCTGCTTTATGTTGGTCTCCAACAGAGCGTAATTGACAGGCTGTTAGTTTAGAAATGGAGGAAAGTTTAAGGAGGTGAGTAGTATGTCAGGCGTTGGATTAGATGCTCCCGGCAGTACCCAGCTTTTCATCGGCAACGAAGCTATTGCTCGCGGGGCACTCGAAGCAGGCATAGGGCTTGCCAGTGCTTACCCCGGGACACCTTCAACGGAGATAATGGAGAGCCTGATATCCGTGGCTAAGGAAATGAATCTTTATGCTGAATGGTCTGTTAACGAGAAGGTAGCTTTGGAAGTTGCCGCTGGTGCCTCTTTCGCTGGCATTAGAGCAATAGCCTCTATGAAGCAGAATGGCGTGAATGTCGCCTTCGACTTCCTGGCCAATATCGTCATGAGTGGCATAGGCGCTGGATTGGTCCTGGCATGTTGCGACGATCCATCTGCTATATCCAGCTCTAATGAGCAGGACACCAGGAACATAGCTAAGTGGTTGGATATCCCCCTTCTGGAACC
>Ga0315543_1001315_pt1 | contig 27257 bp, 25 predicted proteins | sample SalMarSW160210MG_2_FD_203098 | JGI IMG/M metagenome (GOLD analysis project Ga0315543, IMG submission 203098) | Salt marsh sediment microbial communities from the Plum Island Ecosystem LTER, Massachusetts, United States - Salt Marsh Sediment SW1601-210 ... | reverse complement strand
CAATGTAAGATTCCGGCGGCACTGCGCCGTGCGTTCTTCGGTACTGGATTACCTTCTGACCAAGCTGGTCCATTGCCCGCATCGCCTCGGAGCGATTGATGTAGTCTTTTAGGTTAATCATCGCCACTACAGCAATCGCTGTAATGAACAATACGGTGCCAGCCTCTACTAAGAGCGCTTTTTGACGTTTATTCATGGTTCGTCGCCTATCATCTGTGACCCGGTTTAAGAATCACGGTTCACAATTCTTGTTTTGCCATTTTGAACCTGAATTTTACCTTCAGCGAACAGTTTTATAGCCAGTGGGTAGGCTATGCACTCCTGCTGAAAAACCCGTGCGGCGAGCGTTTCAGGGGTGTCATCATCCTTTACTTCGCAAACTCGCTGTACGATTATCGGGCCCCTGTCGTATTCATTACTGCAAAAATGTACTGTACATCCGCTCACTTTGCAACCCTCAGCAAGGACTGCTTCGTGAACATAATGACCCCACATACCCTGACCTCCAAAGCTCGGCAGCAGAGCAGGATGGATATTCATAACACGATTTTCATGCTGTTTCGGTATTTTCCACAAACAAAGCCAACCGCCCTGCACGACGAGGTCCACATTTGCGGTGACGAGGTGCTCTCCTATACGCTCGCTGAACTTCTCGATGTTCGGATAGTCCTTTTTGCGAATGATTTTGACATCGAGGCCGGCATTTTTTGCCTTCTCAACACCGGCCACCGTTGAGCGTGAGCTTATCACGACAGCCACCTCAGCGTTTAGCTCGCCTCGCTTAATGTATTCGAGAATATTCATCAATGTTGTGCCGCCGCCGCTGATTAGCACGCCGAGGCGTATTCTCGGTTTTAAGTTTTGGGTTCCCTCGACCCTGCTCGGGACAGGTTTGAGTTTTGAGTTTTCAGGCTCCCGGATGTCTCGTTCGAGATTCAAGGCTTGGTTTACGAGTTTATCGGCTTGTTTGTTTTTCTCTCTCACGATGTGTTGGACCTCGTAGCCTTCGAATTGAGCCAGTAAATCGGTAGCTTGTTGAAAAAGCGGTCTGATTTGGTCGCTCTTTACTTTGTATATTCCGTTAATCTGTCTTACAAGCAGTTCGCTGTCACTAAAGACGGTGAGTCTCTCAGCACCAATTCCCTTTGCGGCTTCGAGCGCTTTTACCAATGCGGTGTACTCAGCGACGTTGTTTGTGGTTTGGCCGAGAAAAAAGGCCTTTGCTGATAGTTGATTCCCGGCAGAATCGGTTAAAATGAAACCTGCCGAAGCCGGGCCAGGATTGCCTCTACTGGCGCCATCTACGTAAGCGATTACCTCGTATCTCGCATCCGGCATCTCGTATCTCGTGGATATGCAAAATGAGAATACTTAATGAACGAGTCAAATACCATAACCGCTTCGGATTAACGTATTCACTCATCCATTTATAAGATTATTTACGTTCTTCCGCTCCGAGCACAAGTATTCTCGTGCAGTTTGGGCAACGGATTATATCATCTCTTGTCAGGAGCAAGTTAACACACTCAGCCGTGATACCCATAAAACAGCCGCCACAGCTAAAAGCATCTGATCTGTTGCCGTGTTGTTCGATCGCAACCACAGCCTGTCCATCGTACGTTTCAGCAACACGTTTGAATATTTCCAGATGCACTGTCGGTATGGTCTTGGCGAGGCTGTCCCATTCAGTCTGGATTTGCTCGATTTCGGCCTGGTACTCAATTGCCAAGGACTCGGACTTCTTTCGGATTTGCTCGAGCTGTTGTTTTTGCTCGTCTATCTCCTGCTTGATTCGATTGCACTCGGCTTGGTCAGTCTCAATATCCTTCATTAATCCCAAAATCTGTGTTTCGAGCTTGGAATTGTCGGCTTTGGTAGTATTAAGCTGCGTAAGCAGCGCAGCATATTCTTTGTTTGTTCTGGCATTGTTCAATGAGGCTCTCAGTTTATTTATCGCCTCATCCTTACTCTTCAACTCCAGTTCCAGACGATCGCACTGAACCTGTGTGAGCTGAATTTCTTCCTTTTTCGCCTCGAAAGCACTTTGGAGACTACGGACTTGATTTTCCTGTATGATTACGGCTCTTCTACATCTTGTAAGCTTTGCCTTCGCGGCACGCAGGCGATTTTCGACACTCTGAAGTTTGACCAGGCCATCGAGTACAGGTCCCATTTACGCTCCTTATCGCCGGCTATTTAATTTTGAAACCCGTATTATGTATATTATTTTGCCGGGTCGCAACCCAAATTTTCTGTTTTTCCGGATACATTTGTTTTTTTACTCAATAACAAGGCTGATAAGCACAGGGAATATAAACCCACATAAAACATGGGGCTACATACCGCCAAGGACGAGACCGCTCTTTCTTCCGCGGCGGCAGTGTGTATAATTGTCATGCAATGAAAGAATTGCTGCGAAAATTGATTCAAGCTGAGACGACTATCGAAAATGGTGAATTGACCGCGGCGGAGATAATTTCTGCTGAGTTTGGCGGGGCCGGCATCAATGCGCAAATAGAGAAATGGGGTCAAAACAGGGCAAATGTAATGGCTCATGTTGGATCAGCAAAAGCTAAGCCCGGCATTATGTTTGTCTGTCATCTTGATGTTGTGGGGCCAGGCGAGGCAAAGTGGGAGCACCCACCCTTCGGAGCGGTTGAAAGCGACGGCAAAATCTATGGCAGAGGCACTGTGGATATGAAAGGCGGCATCGCCGCGATTGTAAAATCTATTTGTCAAGTTATCAACGAAGGCACAAAACTACAGGGTGACATTGTATTTTTGGCAGCGGCAGGTGAAGAAACAGACAGTTGCGGCATAAAAAGATTTATTGATAACTGCGACTGGCCCCTAAGGGGCTGGCTGCCTTCGATTGCCGGCGTCGTTATCCCTGAACCGACGGATTTTGCGGTTGTTACCGCGCATCGTGGAATGATGTGGCTCAAGGTCACTACAAAAGGCAAAGCCGCACACAGCTCGTCACCAGAGCTTGGTGTCAATGCAATAAACTCCATGAGGGCATTGCTTGACGAACTGGACAAATACAGAATTGATGCTGAGCCGCATAATCTCCTTGGCTCCAGCTCAATGAGTGTCAACACTATCTCCGGCGGCAAGGCTATGAATGTCGTGCCTGATGAGTGCATTGTCGGGGTGGATATCCGCACTGTGCCCGGGCAGAATCACGAGGTGATTTTAAAAGACCTAAGACAGATTCTTATAAAGCTGAAGGAACAACATCCGACATTTGAAGCTGAGGTCTCTGTTGATAGAGCAGTTGAAGCAATAGAAACAGAGCCGGATTGCGGATTTGTTAGAGAGTTTTGTAACACTGTTGGTGTAAGCGAGACAAAAGCGGTTAGTTATACAACAGATGCACCACATTTAAAGCCGTTAGGTGCACCGATCATAATATTTGGCCCAGGAAAACCGGAATTATGCCATAAGCCGGATGAACATATTGAAATCTCCGATCTGGATAAAGCCGTCAAATACTACAAGAGTATCCTCCTTCAGTTCTTGGCTTAATTGTGGAGCCCCACGGGCTATGCCCGTGGGGCTCCACAGCGCAAGTTGTTCGACCAGCCGGGAAATCCGTATCTTGAGTTCATGATAAAGGGCTATGCTGTGCCTTTGCCGAGAGGGAGCGGAGGTACTTGATTTAGAGTCCTTCACCCACTGCTGTTGAATCCCTGAGGGGCATAGGAGCTATGAATCACCTCATTCCTCTTTTCATATAAGGTATCAGTCGCTGTCCGTCTTAGGTATGGAGCAGAGGGCCGCTACACTTCCCACTGCCGAACACTGTGAAGGATTAAAGGAGTGCGATTCTCCGGTTTTAGCGTGATTGCATCTATCACAGGAACTCCTTAGGAATTTTTTTACTATTTATCCCGATTTTGTCGATATTTGTCCTTGACGGATGCATGCTCGATCTTTAGAATTGTCGTGTATTGTAAATCGAGGTGAATTTTTCAATGTCTCAGATTAGGGAAAACAAGCAGAAGCAACTAACAAGCCACAAGGTGGCTATGATGCTTTTGCGCACCAGCTTTCCAGCCGGCACGACCAGCACATTTGCCGTCAGCATTTTGGTATGCCGAGGAAAGGAGGCTGCTCCCTAAGAAAACTTGAGAATATACTTTAGAAGTAAAAAGGCCTTTCAGGGAGCTAAAGAACCTGAAAGGCTTTTTTTATTTTAGTGTTACCAGCAAGACGAGTGCTCTTGCGAGGACGTGGAAGGTATGCAGAATTATGAAAGTCAGAGAAATGGACATTGAATTCTACAGAAGCTATATGGCTGAGCTTGAGGCTAAAGCCCAAACAAAATGGCAGTACAACGAAATGAAGCCTTGCGGCGTCAATTACAACAGTATAAGCCGTGCCTGGCTCTATGACAAAAGCCATCAGAGGTTCAGAGACTACAAGACTGAAAGCGAAGAGATAATCGCACTTCTCGGCCTTGACGCAAATCGCACAGTTATCGATATGGGATGCGGCACAGGAGCTTTTGCGATTCACGCGGCAAAGCACTATAGAAAAGTGTACGCAGTTGATGTATCAAAGACAATGCTAAGACGTGCTCGAAGCAAAGCCAGGAAGGCTAAACTCAACAATATAGAGTTCCATCATAGTGGATTTCTGACATACGAGCACGAAGCAGAGCCTGTTGATGCGGCTGTCTCGATGATTGCGCTGCACCATTTGCCTGACTTCTGGAAGCTGATAGGACTTAGACGAATGGCACAGATGCTCAAAACAGATGGCAAGCTGTATCTCTTCGACGTGGTCTTTTCGTTCGACATTGAGAGCTACGAATCCTGTATCGAAGAATTCATTCAATCAATGACCGACCGGCTTGGTCTTCAGAGCAGAGACGCGATAAAGACACACTTCCATCAGGAGTACAGTACCTGCGACTGGACTGTGGAAGGTCTGCTTGAAAGGGCTGGGTTCCAGATAGATAGTGCCGATTACAAAGATGGTTTTTTCGCCGCGTATTTATGTACAAAAAAAATAGTATAATTTCTTACGAAATAGAGGTAACCGATTGTTCGGTTAGTAACCGTTCTTAAATCAAGTTTGAAAGTATGTTATTTGGAAAGGCTCGCTGTGCTGCCGGAACAAAGAAGAAAAGGCTATGGTACGGCATTAGTAAATCACGTATTCGAGCGAGTCCGGCAGATTGGAGCCGAGCAGGTAGAGATAGGCATTATTGCAGAGGATGCAGAGCGTACAAACTGGTACAAGAGGTTTGGCTTTGTTCATAAGGGCATAAAGAAGCTCGATCATCTACCATTTGTCGTGGCTTTTATGTCAACCAAGATAAAATGATGTACAATTGGTCAGGAGATTCCGATGAAAATATCCAGGTTTTACATAGTTGATGTATTTGCTGAAGAAAAATACGCCGGCAACCAGCTTGCTGTAGTCCGAGATGCGGCAGCTCTATCAGATGAGCAGATGCAGCAGATAACTAAAGAGATGAACTATTCGGAGACAACGTTCATTCTGAGCGATGAGCCGCGAGAGGGTGGTTATGATGTTCGGATATTCACGCCGGGAACAGAGGTGCCTTTTGCCGGGCATCCGACGCTGGGTACAGCTTATGTGATACAAAAAGAAATAATTAAAAAACCTGTCGAAACAGTAATCCTGAACCTGAAGGTCGGCCAGATTCCTGTCACTTTCGAAAAAACTGGTGAGGGTGAGGATATTCTTTGGATGAAACAGATTGAGCCGGTCTTTGGTGAGGTTTTTGACGCAGGCGATATTGTGCGGGTTTTGACAATTGAAAGAAACGACATTGACGAAAAATTCCCAATACAAGAAACCTCTACAGGTTTGCCTCATATAATAGTTCCGCTTCAATCATTGAAAGCCGTGAAAAGGACCAAGATAAACAAGGACGAATATTTCAAGTTCATTGAAAATATAAACACAAAAGCGATTCTAATTTTCTGCTCAGAGACATACAATCAGCAGAATAACCTGAATGTGCGTGTGTTTTGTGATTATTATGGGGTTCCAGAAGATCCTGCAACGGGAAGCGGAAACGGTAGCTTAGCAGGGTACTTGGTCAAGAACCAATACTTCGGGACAAGCAAAATTAATGTTCGAGTAGAGCAAGGCTATGAGATCGGCAGGCCATCGCGGCTTTATCTGAGAGCTGAAGAAAAAAATGCCAAGATAGAGGTATTCGTCGGCGGAAAAGTCATAATGGTTGCCAGAGGAGAGTTGGTATAGTCGTTTGTTGATAGGAGAGCATCATATGAAATCTTACAAGATAGATTTTGAGTCGATGCCGTGGAATACGCCGGCAGCCGGCGTTAGGTTCAAGGCTTATGAACGAGGCAGCAAAAAACTACGATTAGCAGAGTTTACCAGAGAGTTTGTTGAGCCTGATTGGTGCACCAAAGCTCATATTGGATATGTGCTTCAAGGCCAAATGGAAATAAACTTTAATGGAAACATAATTACGTTCGGCCCTGGTGACGGAATCTTTATTCCAGCAGGCGAAAAACACAAGCACATGGCAAGGGTTCTTACAGATTTCGTAAAAGTAATCCTGGTTGAAGACACCTAAATTTCAGCTGGCGGATAATGATATATGCTGGATATTCTTAAAGTCGAAAGTAGCGAAAATCTCGAGCAGATTAGAATCCTTTGGCAAGAATACGCTGAATTTCTAAAGACCTGCTTCAATGAACGTGTAGAATTGCCTACCTTCAAAGAGTACTTCAAAAATTATGAGCAGGAGATCGCTAATCATTTACCCGGCCGTTTCGGCCCCCCTAAGGGCTGTCTGCTGCTTGCAAGATATCAATCAAAACCTGCCGGTTGTGTTGGGCTAATGGATTTAGGTGACGACATATGCGAAATGCGAAGACTTTTTGTAAGGACCCAGTATCGCGGACTGAGCATCGGAAGAGCTTTAGCTGAAGCTGTCATTGAGCATGGACGAAATATTGGTTACGCGTCGATGCGGCTGAATACCAATCGGAGAATGACCGAAGCAGAGGATCTCTATCGATCCCTTGGATTCCGAGAGATTGCACCTTATGAGTATTTCGACGTAGATGGTATGGTATTTATGGAGTTGAAATTAGCGTGATAAATCGGGGAAGAAATTATGGATATACATTTCAAGAAGTATCACGGCTTGGGCAATGACTATCTCGTGATCGACCCGAACGTCCGGGACATCGAGATGACAGAAGCTAATATCCGTCTGATTTGTGACAGGAATTATGGAGTCGGATCGGATGGTATACTGTACGGTCCCATGAAAAAAGATGATATGCTAGAAGTACATATATTTAATCCCGATGGCAGTGAGGCTGAAAAAAGCGGTAACGGTCTGCGAATATTCGCAAAATACCTGTTTGAAAATAAATATGTCGATAAGAAAAACTTCGACATCAAAACTTTAGGCGGTATCGTTAAAGTCCAAGTAGAAGACGGCACAGCAAATCTGATCAAAATCAATATGGGCAAAGTGACATTTACCAGTAGCGAGATTCCAGTGGTTGGTGAGAAACGCGACATCATCAACGAAACACTCGACGTCAACGGGACAAAGTATAAGATCACATGCCTGTCAATCGGCAATCCACATTGCGTTATCCCTATGGAAGATATAAGCGAAGAAAAAACAAAAGAATTAGGGCCTAGCATCGAAAATCACAAAATGTTTCCCAATCGGATAAACATGCAGCTACTAAAAGTCATAGACAGAAATAACATCGAGATTAGGATTTGGGAAAGAGGAGCAGGATATACCTTAGCTTCCGGCAGCAGCTCCTGCGCTGCTGCAGCAGCAGCTCACAGATTAGGCCTGGTGGATGATCAAATAAATGTAAAAATGCCCGGCGGAAGTTTATCAATAGAAATCAGCAACAACAAAGAAATATATATGACCGGCCCCGTTGAAGGAGTTTTTGAGGGACGCTTTCACACGGATCTAATGGAAAAGATATCGCCAATAAGCTAAGTAATCAGTGGTAGATACGTCGAAGATTTTGGTGCCTTTTATGTGCATTTCGCTTCTGCTTTATCAACCGTCTTTGCTAAACTTGGGCATCGGCCACAAGTTTACACAAATATAGCAATAGTTCTTCATTCCATATAATGGGGGCAGTTCAAAAATCAACTGTATTTCGGTTTTGAAATCGCCGATTATTATAGTATGTCTTACGTTGAAGCAATTTTAGCACTATTTGCGATTGTTGACCCGATAGGCAATATCCCAATACTGCTCCATATCACCGAGCATACTCCAAAGGGACAAGCCCAAAAGGCCTTTAATACTGCCGTAGTTGTTGGCGTGCTCATTCTGTTGGGCTTTTCGTTTGCCGGCAATGCGATACTGAATCGCGTCTTTCACATTCATCTGGCCGATCTGCAACTTGCCGGTGGGATACTGTTGTTGATTATCGCAATTGACCATCTGATATTCGGTACACTGCGTCGGTCGGTCGAAGTCACGGGCACTTTCAGTCCCTATGAGATCGGCTGTGTACCTCTGGCCTGTCCGCTTCTTGCTGGACCCGGCGCAATGGTGACCAGCCTAACAACGCTTCAAAGCTCCGGCCCAGCTAAAGCAGTAGTTGCAATTGCTGTAGTCTTCGGCACCCTCTGGCTTATCATGCGGTTTATTGAGCCGATACATAAGTTCCTTGGCAGGATGATTTGTACTGTGTTTTCAAAAGTGATGTGCCTGTTCATTGCTGCAATCGGCGTACACATGATAATGTCAGGCTTGCAGTATTATTTCACAGTTGCCAAATGATACCCTAAAACCAGTCAAATCGTGGCCCAGAGACGCAGAAATTTATTCTCAATGACTATTTTTCGCTGGAGGCCATAAACTCCCGGCTGATCTGAGACTTGCTTACGCCAACCGTCTCTGCCATCTGTGGCAGAACCTCTTTGTATTTTCGCGTCGAAACGCCTTTCATCAGAATCTCCAGAATCCGAGAACCGAGACGACTGTTTATGACCAGGGCCTCATAGGCCGGAATAGATATTTCTTTGCCAGTACCTCTACCTTTTTTCCGCAACCTGGGTTTCTCCACACGCAGCTTGCGTTCACTCAACGAGACAACACCAAACTGGCGAGGTTGTCAATAACGCTGTTGACGAGTTGTCCACCTATGTGGCTCGAGCGATAACTAAGAGCCTCTAATGCTCTGTTGAAAGGCCTCACCGTCATTTCGACCGGAGCCCCCGTTCTTGCTTTCGCAAGAAAGCACTGGGGCGAAGTGGAGAAATCTACTTAAAAACAGATTTCTCGACTCGCCTTCGGCTCGCTCGAAATGACATTTTGAACTCTTTTCAACAAAGCAAGCCTCTAATAAAATGAGTATAGCCTTATGTTGTCATCCCTTCGGCAAGCTCAGGGCAGGCTCTGAGCGAAGCGAAGGATCTGGGTAACGAATGAGAAATTTCTTATGCGGGCCAGATTCTTCGCTCCACTGCGTTCCGCTCAGAATGACATTGTCTCATTTCGTTAGACGCTCTAAAGATAATCGGGATTAGACTGGCCTTGAGAATGTCGAACAAAATGATGCTGGACAGAAAAGTTATAAAAGGTAAAAATGCAACTAGAAAACGCTGTGAGAGGTTTAAATAGAAACCTTACACGGTTCGTCTCACCCTGCCCCTGCGTCTCCCGACGCTCGCACCTGCGGTTACGCGAGTGCAGGCGCGAGTCGGGGCAGCGGGAAAGAATTCTGGCCAGAAAAATGTAAAGGTTATGTGTAATGAAGAAATTAGTAATATCGCTTCGGTGCTTTGTGTGTTTGGCTTTGGCAATATCTGCCGGTTGCAAGAAGGAAGACGCCGCTGAGCCAGAAGTATTATTGAAGTTAGGCCACAGTCTTGACATAACGCATCCTGTACACAAGGCGATGGTATATATGGCCAAGAAGGTCGCGGAAAAATCATCCGGACGGATGAAAGTGGAGGTTTTCCCGAACGAGCAGTTGGGCACTGAGAAGGAATGTATAGAAGCGCTGCAATTGGGTTACTTAGCGGTAACGAAGACATCTACAGCGGTAATGGAAGGATTTGTGCCACGAATGAGAATATTCGGCATTCCTTACCTTTTCAGAGACTCCGAGCACTACTGGGATGTCCTGAAAGGACCTATAGGCAAAGAATTACTTTTGGCAGGTCAAAGTAAAGGGCTGCGTGGTTTGTGCTTCTATGACGCGGGGTCGAGAAGTTTTTATGCGAAGAAAGAAATTAAAAGCCCCGAGGATTTGAAGGGTTTGAAAATCCGCGTTATGAAAAGCGTGATGTCTATGAAAATGGTCGACACTATGGGCGGTTCACCAACACCAATTGCATGGGGCGAACTATATACTTCACTGGACCAGGGTGTTGTTGACGCAGCGGAGAATAACCCGCCATCGTTCCGTACATCGAGGCATTATGAGGTCTGCAAATATTACACACTGGACGAACACACAAGGCTTCCTGACATACTGATAATCAGCGTGCAAGTGTGGGATAATCTGAAGCCCGAATTTCAACAGATACTTCAGGAAGCAGTGGATGAGTCTGTTGAATATCAGCGTAAGATATGGGCCGAAGCTGAAGAAAGCGATATGAAAATAGTTCAGGAAGCCGGCGTTCAGGTCAGCTACCCGGATAAGAAGCCCTTCCAGGCCTCCGTCAGGAGTATATGGGAAGAGTTCGAGGGCACCGAAATCGGCGAATTAATCAAGCAGATACAGGAGGTAAAGTAGCAGTGTTCAAATCGATAAAAAAAGTGCTGGACCGCTCACTTGAGTTGCTTGTGATAGTGGTCATGGTTGTACTTGTGGTGGACGTTTTGTGGCAGGTCTTTACTCGTTTTATTCTGAAAGACCCCAGCACCTGGACGGAAGAACTGGCGATATTTATGCTCATCTGGGTTTCGCTTCTCGGTGCTGCGGTCGCCTTAAATCGAGGGGCACATTTGGGTATCGACTATTTTGTTGGCAAGTTGCCGCCGCGGAAAAGGCAATACACAGAGATTTTTGCTTTTCTCTGCATAGTATTGTTCAGTTTCACGGTGATGACTCTCGGAGGAATCGAGCTGGTAACGACCACTTTGAGGCTGGAGCAGCTATCACCGGCCCTTGGGATTCAGGTTGGTTACGTTTATCTGGCAATACCGATCAGCGGATTCTTTCTTGTTCTGTATTCAGTTATCGGTTTGGTCGAGAGATTGGCAGCATTAGTCAAAGGAACTTCGGTTTCACAGATGCAAACTTCGCACGGCGAGGAAGGGGTCGATTGATAACCACTGAGACCATAGTCGTGAGCTTACGAGATTCAGGGAATATGATATGAAAGGGTATTAAAGTGGACCTACCCATATTAGTGTTGGTTATCAGTTTTATTATCCTGCTTCTTTTAAATGTGCCTGTAGCGTTTTGTATGGGTATCTCAACGGTTCTGGCGTTTTTGGCTATGGGAGACCTGCCGGCATTCGTGGCTGTGGCACACAAGATAGCTACGGGAATCGACAGTTTCGCGTTGTTAGCGATACCATTTTTCGTCCTATCAGGTGTATTGATGGGGCACGGAGGCATTGCCCGGCGGCTGATTGATTTTGCCAACGTGCTGGTTGGCCGGTTTCGCGGAGGATTGTCCTTTGTAAATGTGCTGACCTGCATGTTGTTCGGCGCGATATCCGGCTCAGCGACCGCGGCGGTCTCGGGAGTCGGCGGGTTTATGGTTCCGATTATGAATAAAATGGGCTACGATAGAGATTTCAACGCATCGGTGACCATAACAGCGGCAACAACAGGTCTTTTGATTCCGCCGAGCAACGTTATGATTGTCTATTCACTGGCTACAGGTGGATTTGTTTCGATCGCTGCTATATTTATGGCGGGATTTTTCCCGGGTTTTCTAATGGGTCTGTCGCTGATCTTCGTTAGCGGAGTCATATCAATTATTCGTAATTACGGTAAAGGAGAATCCTTTGCCCTCAAAGAGGGCATACTAAGATTTTTCAGAGCGGTACCGCCGCTGCTTATGGTTATTATCGTAATCGGTGGAATACTTATGGGATGGTTCACGCCCACGGAGGCTTCAGCAGTTGCGGTTCTTTACTCATTTTTCCTTGCGGTTGTCGTCTATCGCGAAGTGAAAATAAAAGACATTCCAAAGATACTGCTTCAATGCGGAGTCACTACCTCCGTCGTTTTCATACTGATAGGAACGAGTATGGCAATGTCGTGGGTTATGGCTTCAGAAAACGTTCCACAGGATATAAGCGCGGCTTTGTTGAGTACTACAAGTAATAAAGTCCTTCTTCTGCTAATGATTAATGCCATCCTGCTGGCAGTTGGGACATTTATGGATATGACGCCGGCCATTCTGATATTCACTCCTATCTTTTTGCCTATCGTTGAGAAACTCGGCGTGCACCCATTACATTTTGGCATCATTATCATAATGAATTTGTGTATAGGACTTTGTACGCCGCCGGTCGGGACGTGCCTTTTCCTCGGTTGCGGTGTTGTGCAAACCACGGTGACCAAAGTAATGCGTCATATTCTGCCCTTTTTTGTCGCAATGGTAGTTACGCTCTTGATTTGTACTTTTGTGCCTGAAATATCCATGTGGTTGCCCGATAAACTCGGATTTGTTAAGTAGATACTATGTAAATGAATATTTGGAGGAAACAGGGCTGTGTGCGATATAGTGCTAACGTATCTTACTTGATTGGAATGGATATGAAATACTCAATGCAGTATATGCTCTTCGTTTTATGTATTTTGCTTTTAGCCTGTCCGATGGTAAGTGCTCATGATGGCTATGACCTTTGGATGGCCTACAGCAAGCTGGATGATGAAACAATATTGAAAGAATACAAACAGGCTTTTTCTTCTATTGTAATTCAGGGCCAATCTGAAACGCTCCGCATTATTCGAGAGGAAGTGAAAAAAGGACTGGATGGTCTTTTAGGAGCCGATTTGCCTATATGCAGTACGCTTACTACAGGTTGTTCTCTTGTCATTGGCACACCGACACAGTCCAACCTCATGCAAAAATTAGACTTGTCCAGTGAATTAGTAACTTTAGGGCATGAAGGATTCCTGATTCGAGCAATCGAGATTGACGGCATTCCATCAGTGGTCATCACCGCAAACGAAGATATAGGTCTTTTGTATGGTTCTTTTCATTTATTGAGACTTATGCAAAACGGACAGTCCCTCAGGGACGCAAACATCTGCTCCAGGCCTCGAATTCAATACCGACTCTTGAATCACTGGGACAATCTGAATGGCTCAGTAGAGCGAGGTTATGCGGGCAGGTCACTATGGAAATGGAATGAACTGCCGGAGACTATAGACCCGCGATATAGAGATTATGCACGGGCCAATGCTTCTGTTGGTATCAATGGAACGGTAGTCAATAACGTAAATGCCAATCCTGCTATCTTAACGGCTGAATATATTGCCAAACTCAAAGCACTGGCCGATGTGTTCAGACCTTATGGTATAAAGGTATTTGTCTCTATTCGCTTTTCGTCTCCACTTCGGCCGACATCTGATAAGAATAGTCGACGTGGCGGCATTGGTTCTCTGGAAACGGCTGATCCTTTGGATCCTGATGTTCGACATTGGTGGAAAGAAAAAGTCAAAGAGATATATCAGTCGATTCCCGATTTTGGGGGATTTCTGGTAAAGGCCAATTCCGAAGGCATGCCCGGCCCGCAGGATTATAAGAGAACCCACGCCGATGGGGCTAATATGCTGGCTGAGGCCTTGGCTCCATATAGCGGCATAGTGATGTGGCGGGCTTTTGTATATGATCCTGAGGTTGATCCCGATCGAGCCAAACGTGCGTATAAGGAATTTACTCCCCTGGATGGACAGTTTAATACAAATGTTTTTGTTCAATCTAAAAATGGTCCGATTGATTTTCAGCCCCGCGAGCCTGTTCACCCCCTGTTTGGGGCCATGCCCAAGACACCTCTGATGCTGGAATTACAGATTACTCAAGAGTACTTAGGACATTCAAAGCATCTGGTTTTTCTAGCGCCCATGTGGAAAGAATACTTAGAGTTTGACACTCATGCCAAGGGTCAAGGCTCGCACGTTTACCGGATCGTGGATGGGGCTTTGCACAATTACTCCATGACCGGTATTGCGGGTGTGGCCAATACCGGATCGGACCGCAATTGGTGTGGTCATCTCTTTGGCCAGGCCAACTGGTATGCCTTTGGTCGCCTATCCTGGGACCACAGCCTGTCCAGCGAATCGATAGCTGAAGAATGGATTCGCATGACACTAAGCCGAAATAATGATGTAATCAAGACAATCAAATCAATGATGATGGGGTCGTGGGAGGCTTGCGTCAACTACATGACTCCGTTAGGACTCCATCATATTATGCAGGAAGGTTTCCATTACGGCCCCAGCCCCGACCATGCCCGAGGTCGGCAAGACTGGACCTCTGTTTACTACCACCGTGCCGATAGTGAAGGATTGGGATTCAACCGAAGTTCAACCGGCAGCCAGGCAACAAGCCAATACTTCTCACCAAATGCCGAGAGATTTGACAATCTGAAAACATGTCCTGAAAAATACCTGCTTTGGTTTCACCATGTGAACTGGGACCATAAAATGGAATCGGGCAGGACTTTGTGGGAGGAACTATGTTATAAATACAATACGGGAGTCAATTATGTAAAAGAGATGAGACGGAAGTGGGATACACTGGAAAAGTATATTGATAAAGATATATATTTGCATGTTCAGAAGAAACTGGCCACACAGGAAAAAGACGCCATCGTTTGGCGAGATACATGTCTTAACTATTTTCAAAAATTCAGTAACAAACCGGTGCCGGTTTTCTCTGACAAAGTCATTATTGAGTAAAATCAATCATGCGTGATGTTGAGCGGAACATAAATCTAATTCGGTAGAAGGAGATTCGTTATGCGAGCAACAAATTTTATTAAAATTGTTTTGACCATTGCTCTGTACCTGTTTTGTTTTCATCGTGACGCTTTAGCCATCGGCCAATCTCGATATGTGGACTGCGTTTCCAGTAAAGGCAGTTTCAGCCTTGCACAAAAAGACGATGTCGCAGCTCTCTATGTCGATGCGCAGGATCATGCTGGCGTTGTGCGCGCAGTGAAGGACTTGCAGGCTGATATTGCGCGCGTCACGGACCGCACTGCGATGATCACACACGAAGAAGCCGGCCTTGGAAAAAATACGGTAATCATAGGCACGATTGGAAAAAGCCGAATTATCGACCAGTTGATCAAAAATAGTAAAGTCGATGTGACACAGATAGCCGGCAAGTGGGAATCGTTTCTCATTCAGGTTGTGCCGGAACCTTTGTCCGGCGTCGAGAGCGCTCTTGTTATCGCCGGCAGTGACAAAAGGGGAACCATCTACGGTATATATGATCTGTCCGAGCAGATTGGGGTCTCACCGTGGTACTGGTGGGCGGATGTGCCGGTCGAACATAAAGACAGTCTTTTTGTCAAGGCGGGCAGATATATACAAGGGCCCCCCGCCGTCAAGTATCGCGGAATTTTTATTAACGATGAGGGTTGGGCGCTTAGCCCCTGGGTCAAAGAAAAATTCGGGAACTTTAATAGCAAGTTTTACACGAAGGTCTTCGAATTATTGCTCCGTCTGAAGGCGAATTACATGTGGCCGGCGATGTGGAGCAACGCTTTCAACGAGGATGACCCGAATAACCCTATTTTAGCAGACGAATATGGAATCGTAATGGGAAATTCTCATCAGGAGCCGATGCTGCGGGCGCAAAAAGAATGGGACAGAAGATACGGCAAGAGCTGGAACTATTGGACCGACGCCAATAATCTTCAAAAATTCTGGCGAGAAGGAGTCAGGCGAAATAAGAATTACGAAAGCATAATTTCAATGGGCCTGCGTGGAGCAGACGACACCGCAATGGCCAAAGACAAACCTATTCAGGAAATCATTGATAAGCTCCACGAGATTATTGACGTGCAGCGTAAAATAATAGCCGAGGAAGTCAATCCTGATTTAACGAAAGTGCCTCAGTTATGGTGTCCTTATAAAGAGACACAGGAATATTATGAAAAAGGAGCAAAAATTCCCGACGATATAACAATACTCTGGTGCGACGACAATTGGGGCAATATCAGGCGACTGCCTACGGAACAGGAGCGTAAAAGAAGAGGCGGGGCAGGTATCTATTGCCATTTCGACTTCCATGGCGGACCCCGCTCATACGAATGGCTTAATACCAGCCCCATACCAAGAATCTGGGAACAGATGCACTTAGCATATCGTTACGGGGCCGATAGAATCTGGATTGTGAACGTCGGCGACATCAAACCGATGGAGTTCCCAATCTCGTTTTTCATTGATTACGGCTGGAATCCCGATAGGTGGCCGGCGGATAAATTACCCGAATACACTAAACTCTGGGCAGAGCAGCAGTTCGGTCAAAAGTACGTGGCGGACATAGCAGACATCCTCACTAAGTACACAAAATACAACGGCAGACGCAAACCTGAGCTGCTGGCCGATACCTACAGCTTAGTAAACTATCGCGAGGCAGAAACAGTTGTCGACGACTATAACAAACTTGCGGAGAAGGCCAACAAGATTTACAAGACTCTTCCAAACGAATACAGAGATGCCTATTATCAGCTTGTGCTGTATCCGGTGATTGCCTGTGCTAATTTGAACGAGCTTTATTTAGCTCTCGGAAAGAATCGTCTCTACGAAAAACAAGGACGCGCCGCTACCAACGATATGGCCGATAAGGTTAAAGAGCTGTATAAGAAAGACGCCGAGATAACTAACTACTATAACAAGGTTCTGGCAGGCGGAAAATGGAACCATCTGGCGGACACAACGCATATCGGCTATACATCCTGGAATCCGCCCCCAAAAAATATTATGCCCGAGGTCAAGAACATAAACGTCCCAGCTGAGGCAGATATGGGCGTTGCAATTGAAGGCTCGGATAGCTGGTGGCCAATGGAGGGCAGCGAAGCAGTGTTGCCTGAATTTGATACCTTTAACCAACAGAAATATTATATAGAGGTATTTAATCGCGGACAGGTGCCTTTCGATTGCAAAATTGAATCAAGAGAATCTTGGCTAATAGTCACACCTAATCAAGCAAAAGTTGACAAAGAGCAACGAGTGTGGGTAAGCGTAGACTTCCAGCAGGTACCAACCGGAACACATCGCACTGCGATTACTATAACCGGACCGAATGAAAGCAGCATCGTCGTTCAGGCCGTCGTTAAAAATCCAGCGTCTCCGAAACGAGACCAGGTGAGTGGCTTTGTCGAGGCCAACGGGTATGTTTCTATGGAGGCTGAACATTATACCAATGCGGTAAATAAAGCACCTGTAAGATGGCTGCGTATCCCGGATTTAGGCCGGACACTTTCGGGAATGACGCCGTTACCGGTCACTGCAAAAAGTCAGTCACCCGTAGGAGACGGCCCCCGTTTGGAATACCGTATGTATCTTTTTAATAGTGGTAAAGTTGAAGTGAAGGTGTATCTATCTCCCACCCAAAACTTTCATAATACTCAAGGATTGCGGTACGCTATTTCGTTCGATGATGAGACGCCACAAATTATCAACATCCATGTGAATGATACAACTCCTGACTGGAAGTACCCTCCAGCCTGGAATCAAGCGGTAAGTGAGAATATTAAAGTTACGGTCTCTGAACACGTGCTCAAAAAGCCGGGTGAGCATGTTCTAAAATTCTGGATGGTTGATCCTGGTATTGTGCTGCAGAAGATCGTCGTGAATACGGGAGGTGTTAAACCGAGCTATCTTGGCCCGCCTGAAAGCTTTCACAACAGCGGCTAGTTCATAAATAAAAAATCAAAGATTAAAAAGCAAAATGAAAAATGAAGATGCTCTGTAGAAAACATCGTGCTAAAAATCGTCATTGCGAGCGGAGCGAAGCAATCTCAAGTTGAAGAAGGCTTTTTCTGCCTGTCGGAAAGGAGATTGCCACGGCCTTTCAGGCCTCGCAATGACGTCCTGCGCAAGATTTCTACAAAGCAAAATAAAAAACTCAAAAAGTAATCTTTGTGTTTTGATATTGCTCTGTAGACACCTTCACAACAAGGTCATTTCGAGCGGAGGCTCCAAAGGGGCCGAAGTCGAGAAATCTGCATGCAATACGCTGCTAATCCAGATTTCTCCACTCCGTTCGCTGCGCTCACTACGGTCGAAATGACATCTTTTCTACAAAGCATTTTGATATTTGATTTTCTCGGCATCTATGCCGCTACGTGTTCCGAGAGTAGGATAAAATAGCTTGAAACGCAAGGCAATATTGCGGGCCGATGGCTAATATGTTATCATGCAAAACTAACAAAACAACGGGCAGCCGATAAATTTAAATTAACTCTGAATTGAGGAGAATTAGCATGTTTTCAAAGGGTTTGTGTTTATCTCTGTTTTTCCTGTTGTCTTTGTCATTGTCACACGCTTACGGCGACACCAACATCCTGGCCAATCCCGGCTTTGAAAAGGGAACGGACGGCTGGTTCGACCGAACCTGCTCAATCGAGGCCGTTACATCGCCGGTTCACAGCGGTTCGGGCAGTGCCAAAGCATACAACAGAGGCGCGAACTGGCAGGGAATAAAACAGTCAGTGTTTGGAAAAATGGAGGGGGGCGAGACGTACAAGCTATCAGGCTGGGTAAGACTTGAAAACGCTCCGAGCGATTCTGTTGCTTTATCCGTCGAGCAGCAGGATGACAGCGGTACCAATTATCATAACATAGCCAGTGCTACTGCCACGGACAGTAACTGGGTTGAGCTTTCAGGTGATTTCACACTGAACATAAGAGGCACATTATCAGTGCTTGATGTTTACTTTGAAGGCCCTGCGCCGGGAGTTGATTTCTTCGTTGACGACGCGAACGCATACGGTCCTGAGGTCGTAGCTCCCAAGCCTATTCCCGCCGAACCCAACGCGACAGGCCAGATTGATGTAAGCATACGCCATCAAAAAATAGAAGGTTTTGGTGCCTCAGGCGCCTACTACACCATGAATTTTGTTAACCATAAAGAAAAAGCCGAACTATGTAATCTGCTCTTCAAGGAGCTTGGCCTTGACATATTCCGCATAAGAAACAATTACGATATGGACCCAAATTCCTTCCGCGAAACAGTGGAGATCGCCAAGTGCGGTGAAGCTGCTCTCGGCCGAGACCTGAAGATTATGATGTCCTCGTGGTCACCACCTGCTTATTTAAAAAGCAATAATAGTTTAATCGGTGGAACTCTCAAGAAAAACGATGGAAAATATATGTACGCTGAGTTTGCACAGTGGTGGAGTGACTCTTTGGTTGCATACGCCAAAGCAGGCCTCAAAGTTGATTATATAAATATACAGAATGAGCTTGATTACGAAGCCCCATGGGCCTCGTGCAAATTCACTCCTACAGCAACTACAGATCCAAACCTGGCTGCCTATGACGCAGCCTTTGAGGCGGTTTGGCAGAAGCTGAATGCTGAAATGGGTTCGGATATGCCGAAGATGCTCGCCCCCGAATCTTCTGGTTTAGGCAATTGCAAGGATTATATAGAAAATTTGGATGACCTGTCCCACGTTTATGGTTATTCACACCATCTCTACGACTGTAGCGGTTGCGGCTCAGCACCTGATCGGTTTATTCCCAGAATGGTCAGCCTTAAAAACTTTATTTCACAGCACGGTAACAAGCCTCTGTTCCAGACAGAGTTCGAGCACGACCCAAACACATGGACCGGCGCAATCAATACAGCACATTTGATACACAATTCTCTGACTGTGGAGGAAGTAGCCGCATATTTGTACTGGGATTTGTTCTGGGCACCCAGAACCGCTCTGCTCAGCATGGACGATCAATACACATACACTATCAAGCCCAACTACTACGCTTTCAAACACTATTCAGCTTTCATAGATTCGGGCTTTCAGCGTGTGGAGGCCACGACCGAAAATACCGGCCTGAGGGTCTCAGCATATATCAGCCCGGATAATAAAAAACTGACCGTGGTTATAATCAATATCACTGCGGACATCGATATTGCTCTCGCCCTTTCTTTTAAGGATTTCTCAATTTCCAAAGGTGAAATTTATCGCTCAAGTCAGACGGAAAATTGTGTCCGTGTCGGCAGCTATAATGGACAGGCTCCGTTGAAACTGCCCGCGTACTCTATAACAACTCTGGCGCTTTCCGCCAGCGGAGGGTGACCCGCCTCCTGATGCACCGACAGCTCTGGTGGGTAATAATACGAATAGAGACCGCCTGGATGCTGGATGCTCGATACTCGATGTTCATCGTCGTTGTAAAGTAGTTCATTGTTTGGTGGGCTATCCACTCTACAATACTATTACATAGACCGTCGCAGGAGAGAAACCCCCCAGGCAGGCCTGGGGGCTAAGCGAAACCCTGGGTAAAACCCAGGGCTAAATATTTTTGGATTACGTATCCCCCAACTAAGACATTCGAGGGCAGGCAAGTACAGAATGACACGGCAATAAATTACAACAAAAACCCCGCAATAAATTGCGGGGCTAACCATTTAAGATTGCCACACTGCGCTTGCAATGACGAGAATCCAGTATCCAGTTATGCAGATGGATATTCCGTGCAGAGTAGATGTATCGGCTCTTCATCCTCCTCAATCGTTGGGAAACGACCCGCTGGTTTGAGGAAGCGATTGTCCTTGGCATCATCATTGACATCCGACACCTCTCCGACAACGACCGTTCCTTTGCCTTGTTCACCGTAAAATGTGTGATAGATATACGGTTCAAGACAGATGCTTTCGCCTGGTGTCAGTATGATACGCTCCGATGGGTAACAGTTTTTCCGCACACCGTCAATAGAGATGTAAAATGATTCCTCGGATAGCTGCTCATTGTTAGTTGACTTGTAAAGCTCAAGAACTAAATTGCCGCCAGCGCGGTTGATGATGTCTTCACGCTTGTTCCAGTGGAAGTGCATCGGCGTTACCTGACCTTGTTTGACAACCATGAGCTTCTCAGCATACCTCTTCGGGTAACATGCTGGATTTCGATAATTGCCGTTGCGAAGGGTAAATAAAAGCAGGCCACACGCTTCAAAATGACCAGAACCAAAATCGGTGATATCCCAACCTAAGGCGTTATCGCGAATCTCATCCGCCTCAGAACCTTTCTTTGCCCAATCATCGGGACTCCAAAACGCGAACGGCGGCAGATTGAACCCAGCTTGCCTGAATAGTTCTTTGGCCTCACGGATGAAGGCGTTGATAACTGAACGTTTCATCTTTAACGACTTTCACAAATTTTGGCTGCCCAGTCAACTGAAATTAACACTTATAACTTAACCTTAGCGTAGCGCATTGACTTCATTTGGCAAGAAGCAGATTCATTTTCAAGAAAAGGACCGAAATAATAACTTCAGAAGTGTGGGCTTGTCAGACACCGACAAAGAGGCTTTGTCATTGTGTGTAGAGAAATGGGCAGGGGCGGAATTGAACCGCCGACACACGGATTTTCAGTCCGTTGCTGTAAAAGTACAAATAGCGAAAAAACAAAGACTTGTGAAACTGCCCAAAAGCAGTTGACACCCCAGTTGACACCTGAATCTCGAAAACAGAGTAGAATTGACACCCAGAAGCCACCCTCTGACTTAGCTGAGATCGTAGCTGTTTGGGCGAAACTACCACAGCATATCAGGCAGGCAATCAAGGTGTTAGTTTATGCGACTATTGAGTCAGAGTAAGTACATTTAGACACTGGCTTAGACACTGGCAAGACCAATCTAATAGTCTACAAATATGTAGACAAAAATATAAAAAAGTCTATAATTATGTTGACAAATATGCCGATTCTGTCTATAAATATGTTGATTTGTATTGGCTGGGTTCTGTGTCTGCTCCGCCAACAAATGAAACCAGTAAGAGAAAGGGGATTCTGTGAGAGCAGAGAAGACCAAACTTGTTAGGCAACAGCTTGAGGCCAAACTAAGGAGCTTCAAGCCGCTGCGAGATGTTATGCCCCCCAGGAAAGGGTGGATTCGTGCGATTCGAGACGCATTAGGCATGACCGGTGAGCAACTGGCAAAGCGAATTGGGGTGAGCAAACAGCGGATTGGTCGCATTGAACTTGACGAGGCAAAAGGGAACGTGACCGTGCAGACAATGAGACGCGTGGCAGAGGCTCTTGATTGTGTGTTTGTGTACGGCTTTATCCCACGCACAAGCTTAGAGCAGACGGTCAGGGATAGGGCAGCTCATGTTGCCAAAAAGCGAATGGAGAGAGTATCACAAACAATGAAGCTGGAGCAGCAGAAATTGAGCGACAGTGAAGAGCAGATGGCCTTCGGCGATGCAACTGAGAGGCTCGTGAACACTACCCCAAGAACACTTTGGAAAGATGAATGATGGATTTTGATTATCCGGAAGGCGCAACACCATTAAGCAGAGATGAGACCGATGGGCTGCTTTTGACTCACATTACGACTCGTGACGAACTCAATTTCTGGGAACAGAAGAACATTAACGAGGCCGTTGAGTGGCTTGACCATACCAAACCAAAGAATATTCTTAATGAAGCGTTCCTGCGGAAGCTACACAAAAAGATGTTTGGCAGCGTGTGGAGTTGGGCTGGCACATTCAGGCAGAGGGAGGTGACTATTGGACGGCCTTGGGCACGGATTCCTGAAGAACTCAAGCAGTTGTTTGATGATGTTGGGGGGTGGTTGGAATATAGGCCGTATTCCCATGACGAAATGGGTGTTCGTTTTCATCATCGCTTGACCTCAATTCACCCTTTCCCAAATGGAAACGGACGACACGCAAGATTGATGGCAGACCTTCTTGTTGAAAATGTGTTCGGAAGACCACCCTTTACATGGGGAGGAGCGGGCCTGACTAAGGCTGGCGACTCACGGAGTAGGTACATCCAAGCTTTGCGTACTGCGGACAATAAGCTTGACTATGGCCCGCTGTTGGAATTTGCAAGGTCATAATGACACTCAGAACTCCTCACCATCCAAAGCCTCGACCTGCCGCTTACGGGCCTTACTGTTCGTCTTAGCATATATCGCTGTTGTTGTAGGGCTTGCGTGGCCTAATTGGTCTTGGACAAAACGCAAATCTTGCTCCACATTGTAAAGCCTTGTTCCGTAAGTATGCCTTAGCATGTGAGGATGCAACTTGCCAATACCTGACTGCTTGCCGAGCTTCTTAATCTTCTCATAGATGCTGCGATAGATCATTCGCTTGCCATTTGTACTTACCAATAATGGGTCTTTGTGCTTAGCACCCTTACGATAAAGTCTTACAAACCGCTCAAGACGCTTTTGTAGGCTCTCTGGTATATCCACCGTCCTTGTGACCTTGCCCTTACCGTCCCGAATCCAAACTGAATTCTTACCGTGTGTTACGGGTAAATCACTGATATTCAGTTTGCAGATTTCAGACGCTCTCAAACCAGTATTGGTAAGCATTTCTACGATAAGCTCGTCTATAATGGCCCTTGTACTACCTCTTTGTCTCGCCAAGTCAGCCATATCTTTTACATACTGCCTCAGTCTTTTCAATTGAGTATCAGATAAATACTTATCCGGTGGAAGTCCACCTCTGCGTGTTGTTTTTCGTTTCACCATGATTATAGTCCCGATATTAAAGTAGCATCTCACCTGCTTCGATAGCCATTAGCATTTGACGGCAATTATTCTTGCAGTTTTGGGCAAGTTTTACATAGCTTTGCAGGGGTTTGCCATCTAAGTTTTCCTTTGCAGCTATCTGTTGACAATGCTCCGCAAAGGCTTTTGCCAAACCCTGATTTGTAAGCTCTATTTTGGCACAGCGAGAAAGCAAAGGATGGGCGTCAATCTGATCGTCAAAGAGAGAAGATTCACCTGTCTTTGTTGTGGTGAAGATAATACAAACGTGGGTGGGAATCCGCTCTAAGAGGCCAAGCAAGCGTCTTATGATAGGCTTTCTCAGGCCGTGAGCCTCGTTGATAATATAAGCCCTTCCACCTTTGCCTGGAGCCAGATAACACATATTCTGCTCAAGCTGGTCAATCGCCGAAACAGTCATTGCATCAGCACTGTCGTACTCTGTGACATAAAATGGTTCTGCACCTTGCTGTGCTATTATTCTGGCAATGGTAGTCTTGCCCGTTCCGCTTGCACCTGATAACCACCATGCACGTCCACCCCAGCCACGCGAAAGCAATAGCTTTGTCTTTTTGACGGCTCTATCCTGTCCCAATACTTCGTCAAACGACTTTGGCCGATACTTTTCGTACAGTGTTTGAATTCCCATGTTAAGCCCTTCCAATTAAAGTGTTCAATTTATCAATTTTTACTATCTAACTACTCAAAATATACACAAAGAACAGTCAACTGCCAAATCATATTTATCAATTTTCTTATATTTTATGATAAATTATCAACGATTGTTAGAGGGTTCACAGATAGATTGAGGGAATTGCTCTTTCTTTGTCGGTGCTTTGCGGGGTCTTTGTTCCACAACATTCCGTTAGAAAACAGCAGGTAAGGCAAAGTGATCCGCTCTGTCAAGCTATGTCTATTGCGTTAGTAAGTGGACTCTGATATGTTTATGCAATCGCCCGCGTTCTTTGTGGTAGTGAAGATTAAGCCCTTCCAGCCCTAAGAGCACGGGCGTTTTTGTAAGTTAGGTGAGGGGGGGAGGTAGCCCCGATTTGAAATTGCTGTTCAGGGGGGAGGTATGGCGTCTGAAAAATTATATGTATTTACGGCCAGAAATTAGGGTGGAGAATTACTTGCTGGTTTAAGTCAAATCGTAGCTGTTTAACCGGAACTGCCAGATCATATTAAGCAAGCTATTAAGGCTCTTGTGAAGGCTGCTACAGATACTGCATGACACGGTTTACTCCACTCTGCTACTCACTATTGTTGCCTCATGTACAATAGGTATTTACCTTTGATTTGGCCTCTTGCCTTCTTATCGTTAAAGACAATGTAAGAAAGCAACGATAGAAGTAATATCAGGACAGAATATTCTCTTTCTGACAATTGGTAGTTATTGAGAGGCACAATCATGGGAAACAAATATTTGATAATGTTAGGTATACTGCTCGTGGTCTCAGTTACGAGTGTTTTGGTTGGAAGCAACTCTCTGGCCCACAAAGGTCAACGGTGGGAATATGGCATTTTTGAATGTGGCAAGGAATGGATATGGTGTGAACCAGGTGTGCTGGTTATAACGAGTAGTCAACGTGACTTTGCTGCGGAAATGAAGGTCAATACCTTTGGTCATCCCATTTCTCCTATACAAATTATCAATCATTTGGGAGCGCATAGTTGGGAATTACTGACACTTTCAGAATTAGGTAATATTCAGACTTACTGGCTCAAGAGACCTAAATAGCTGTCGGGCCTTACCCCACCTTGCTTCTCACTGTTTTTGTAGGCCAGTAATTATCGAGACAGAGCAAGTACATTTGGAAACTGGCGTGGTCTGAGAATGGCTACAACTACTGGAGCATAATTGATTGTTATACTTAGTGTTTGACGCAGGATTATCGTCCATAAGTTCCTACCTTCTACTTGTCTGTCCAGGTTGTTTCTTGATTTGCCGATAGGCAAAACGATACAGAAGAAAAATTAGATAAAGTGCAATTGGAACCAAGCATTTCTGCATAGTCCAAAGAAGGTCGTTCCAGCTCTTCAATTGTCCAGCTTTGTTATCCTGATATAAAATCAGACCGACCACTACGAGGACCATTGCGAAATGAATTCCACTGTCTGAGACGAGGAGCTGAATGTATTTGTCTATGAGTTCAGGCCAAGTCCCAGCGGTTTGGCCACCTGGTGGTTTTCTGCCTGAAGGCAAACCTTTCATCTTCTGCTCCATTCAACCAAATGGCAGGAAAGGAAGAGAACAGAACGGCATGGAAGGGAAAACACTCGCTATAAATAGTCGTTACATTTGTTTTTCGGCGTTGACCCTTTATGCTGTTCGGTCCCAATGTTACCGTTGTTCATTATTATCTATTATAAAAATATCTCCGCATCTGTCAAGCCTACTTTAGCGATTTTAACATGCCTTAGCCGAAAAATATTGCCCATTTTGCCAAATTTTACCTGAAGAATTAACAAAATTTTCTTAAGTTTTTTAAAATTCACTTGACATGAATATGGCGAAGTAAGTATAAATAGATAAATAACACAAGATAGATAATTAGTTTAAGTAGGGAATATAGTAATGATTTGTAGCACGGTTAAGATTTTATAAGAATAGGACTTATATAGTCGTTACATTTGTTTTTCGGCGTTGGCCATGTGTCAACGCCGATTTTTTTGTTTACTTTGGAGGAGGAGTCTTATATGTCAGATACTTAATTGTTCCGACATTAGTTATGAATATTGGTACTGTCTGAACAAGCGGAATAGAGAGAACGCCAATTTTTAGACAAATTAGAAAAAACCTCAGTATTCCCCACCCTGCTTCTCACTATTTCATGAATCCCCACCGGTCGAGGCATAAGCCCCCCTAAGAAAATAAATGGTATAATCGTTCAAGAAGCCAGCCAAAAGGATACAACAGCAAGATTAACGCAATACAGTAAATAAGCCCGCCTCCCTTCCGTAAATGCAAAATATGAATAAAAAACGAAGTGACAAGAAACAAAGAAAGTACGTATAGCAAAAAGATGCCAAAAACGCCACAAGAAGCAGCAGAAAAAGAAACCACGCTACCGATGAGAATAAATCCAATAAAGAGCATTGTTGTTGGAATAATAACTATGGCAGCAATGAGAACACCAAGAAAAATAAGAAACACGAATGAAGTTGCCAATTTCTTCATTTTTCTACCTGCTTCTTATTAACACATACGTGCTTTTGACCTTCACTATTATATTATAATCACCTGTAAATTACAACTTTTTTTGGCGCAAGCAGCCACAAGAACAACTCTAATAGCTTCTCTGAGGCCCCATGAAGGACGAGCTATTGTGGGCGGTTGTCTTAATTTAGACAAGTGATAGGTAGCCCTGATTTGAAGTTGATGTTGAGGATGTAAGGTGACTGAAAAATTTTTTTATATTTTCAGCGGAAAATTAGCCTGGACAGTTATCCCTCAGTTTGGCTGAAATTATAATTGCTTGGCCTAAACTGCCGGAGCTACCAGAGCATATTAAACAAGCCATAAAGGCCTTCATAGAAACTGCTGTAAGTAATGATAACAATAATGAATGCTGAATGAGGTTGATAAAT
>Ga0315543_1001314_pt1 | contig 27266 bp, 30 predicted proteins | sample SalMarSW160210MG_2_FD_203098 | JGI IMG/M metagenome (GOLD analysis project Ga0315543, IMG submission 203098) | Salt marsh sediment microbial communities from the Plum Island Ecosystem LTER, Massachusetts, United States - Salt Marsh Sediment SW1601-210 ... | reverse complement strand
GGCCCAGGACCCGAACCAAGCAGCCATCTCGCTTGCGGGCGAACCCACCCTTTATCCAAAAATCTCACAACTTATCGGGGAGTTCAAGAAAAGGGGTTTCACCACCTTTCTAGTGACCAACGGCCAGTTCCCTGACAGGCTGCTCAACCTCACCGAACCGACGAATCTTTACATATCGCTGGACGCCCCCGACAAGGAAACCTACAAGAAGACGGACAGGCCGGCGTTGCCCGATTTCTGGAACCGTTTAAACGAAAGCCTCGAGCTGATGGATTCGTTTTCCTGCAGGCGGGTGCTCAGGCTGACCATGGTGCATGGCTGGAACATGACAAAACCCACCGGCTATGCGAAGCTGATAGAAAAGGCGAATCCGGACTTCATAGAGGTCAAGGGATACATGTTCGTGGGGTTCAGCCGGAAAAGGCTGCTCAAGGAAAACATGCCGTCCCACGGGGAAGTCAAGGAATTTTCGCGCAAAATCTCGGATTTGACCGGATACCGGTTCAAGGACGAGCAGGCCGAGAGCAGGGTCGTGCTTCTTTCCAGGAAATAGGAATTTCCCATCAAAGAGATCAAAGAGATATGCCGGATTTGCTCAGCCCCGAATTGTTCAGCACTGAACGGACACTGTCACGGATCTGGCTCCGATCGCCAGTCTATAGCTACAAAGTTTATCTCGTCCGCAATCAACAATAAGCTTTGCGGTTTCACCAGGTTCTATTTTCACCGTTGCTTCAGGATCGCCACTATCAGCCCACCTGTAATCCGTTCCGGGATTCAGGTCCGTGGCAGTTTCCAGTTCTATCACCGTTACCTCATCAGTGCTTATGTCATCAGTCCCTGTGTTATGTATCAATAAAGTGGCGTCCCCGCTAACGCAATACGAATCCATGATCTGGAAGCTTTTTAGAACCCTCTCCTCCCAATAAGTATTCAGATACATCCAGCCAATGAATGGCAAAAGAAAATAAAGCGCCAGAACAACGATGATCACAACCACAGCAATTTTCACTTTTTTATGCGATCCCGACATGCCTGAGGTTGCGATTTTTATGGCTTCATCGACATCCTCAGGGGGATAGCCCTGGTCTATGAGCCTCTCCCTCATCACCTTGATGCTGTAGTTCCGCTTGAACCGATTCACATAGTCTATAATCCGCTGGTCGGCCATGATAGGTAATTGAAGCTGTTGGTTAATAATGTTAACATAATGTAATCACGGGTTAACGTAATGTTGACGGTGTTCTTGCTTCTTATTGCCCTGTCTTATCTCTCTGTCTTATCGCCCTATCGCCCCATCTTCTCAAAGGATTTTCGCCGGCGACCGCCAAATCACCCAGGGCTCGTTGTTCTTTCAGGGGCTCCCCTGCCCGAGGAATGGGCTTCCCGCTAAAATTGCACCTGAAGAGCAAGAGAACAGTATCCGTTTCTGCTTCTTTTCGGGTCCCGGCACGAGTCACTAGGATTTGGTGCGTAAGGACTCATGTCCCTGTAGTTCATGCAGTTTACATAGTTCGGACATCTGCGTGAAACGACAGCAGGATCTGGAGCGATTCTCCCTACATCACTGTTAGCCGAAACGGCCTGTGTGGCTGCCGCTATATTTCTTTTCATAGGATAAAACTTGTATCGAAAGCTTTTTATCATTAATCCCTTTTCACTGTCTTCTTCCCACATTTCCGGGGAACCACCCTGATCCTGGCATTTTTGAATTTCTTGTTCAGCTCTTTTCCCCGCTGCAGCTCGTGCAGGAAAAGGGCGAGGGCCGCCACTTCGGAATGCGGCTGGCCTGTGACCGAGATGTTGTAATCCGCAAGGTGATACACCTCGGCCTGGACCTTCTGGCCCCCTATTATGACAAGCAGGTTCTTGAAGTGCCGGATTTCGGCTATTTTCTTCTGAACCGGGATTCCGTAAATCGTGAGGTGGACTTTTTTGCCGTCGAATCTTTTGATCACCCCTTTCCACTTCGGCTCGTATTTTATCTCAAAAGGCCCGCCCCAGTTTTCCGATATGTTCACAACGGACTTCTCAAGGCCGGAATCATGCTCTCCTGAATAAAGCATCGCGCCGGCCCCGAACGCCCTCGCGACCAGGGCGCAGTGCGTCGAGATGCGCGGGTCCCTCCCTGCGCGGTGGCCAAGCCTCAGAACGGTTATCATAAATCTATCCTATCCCCAGGATCAAGACTCCCACAAAAACGCCCAGGAACAGGGCTATGGCGGTTTCGTGCACCCTGCTGCCGCCCTTCACCACCGGGACCAGCTGGTCCGCGCATATGAACATCACCGCCCCCGCAGAGAAAGCCATCCCCGATGCCAGTATCACGGGTATCGCATTGGCCATGGCGGCAAAGGCGAGCAACGCTCCTGCCATGGCTGGTATGCCGGACATCAGCATTACAAGCAGCACCATTGGCCTGGCCATTCCCGTGCGGAACAGCGGGGTGTTCACGGATATCCCCCTCGGGATGTTCTGCAGAACTATCGCGACAAACAGCATCAATCCGAGGGCCTGGGAACATGCAAAACCGGATCCTATCACCAGTCCCGCGGGAAAGTTGTATATTATTATGCCTGATATGACCAAAGAGCCCGTCCTCAGCAAGGAGTAGAGCCTGTCCTCGTACTTTTCGTCACCGTAGGTATGCGGGAAGAGCGAGCCCGTTATCATCAGCACAACGCCGCCGAGGATGAATCCCAGCGCGGTGTAACCGACGCCGCCAAGTTGCAGCGAAGATGGCAACAGACCGAGCATGATAACGGATAACACCAGGCCCGTGGATGCGGTCAGAACGAACTGCAACACCCTCTTCCCAATCTTGAGGATGACACAAACGAGTCCGCCCAGCCCGGTTGCAGCACCGGCCAGAAATGCAAGCAACAAAACGGATAACATGTCCATTTTCTCACTACAATAGTATTTGCTTTTGGAATATTAAAGTTACGGCCTGTTCAATTTCTTCAATATCTCATCCGCGCATTTCTTTCCCGACAAAAACATGCCACCGAATATCGCCCCCATCCTGTAGCCGCCATAGACAGCGTTGGCAGCCATGCCCGTGACAAACAGGCCCGGATAGACCTCGCGCGTGTTATCCACCAGCGATTTTTCCCCATCCTCGGCCCACATCGACTTCTCTCCGGGGATGTTGATGCCCAGTTCAGGGTTTTTCCTTGCCAGGATGTTTGTGACAGAAGCTTCATGACCCGTTGCGTCCACCACGTACTTTGCCGTCAACGCCAAGGGGTCGATGTGCAGGCCAGCCTTTTCTATCGCGTAACCGTTGATAACGACTCCCGTGACCATGTCTTTTCTCAGGACAACGTCCTCGACGACAACGCCTGTCACTATCTTTGCCCCGGCGGCCATCGCCCCGGCGGCCAGTTTCGCGGGAACCTCCACAGAATTTGCCGTATACATATCCGTCCCCTCGACGGGGGCCAATTCCACGCCAAAATCCAGCAGGATCTCATCCGCAGGCTTTTCGATCGCTATGGCGGGATGGCCCATTCCGCCGCCCCAGGTTCCTCCCCCGAACGCCAGATGCCTCTCAAATACAGCGACGGGCAGGCCTTTTTCCGCCAGATATTTTGCCGCGGTCAAACCGCTTGGCCCGCCGCCGACAACAGCCACATCAAGATTCAGCAGGCCCTTGAGATATTGATGGGAAGCATCCAGGATGGCTTTCGTGATCGTGTCTTCCAGCACCATCTTATTACCTTACCGCTTTTTCCGCCTTTTCCTGGCAGGGTGCTCCTCCAGCTCTATCTCCTCACCCAGCAAAAGATTTGAGCCGAACAGCAGTTTCTCCAGGATCTGGGCAACGAAAAGCTGCTTGCTGACTTTTATCGGATCAGAGCTGCTGTTTATGCTGCAGTGTATCTGAACCCTGAGCAATGCGTTTCTGGTTTCTTTCTTGCCGCCTTTTTTAAGCCTGGAAAAGCTGCCGATAATCCTTTCCAGCAAATATGGCGCTTCTTCCGGCTCTTTGATGGCCATTTCCAAGGCCTTCGCAAGGTCCAGATTCACCTTGCTCTTTTTCGCCCATTTTTCAAGGGACGACCGCTTATCACCAATCAACACGTCATGCATATGGACCACCTATCCTATCTTCAATTCAGCCAGGCCGGTTTTCTCCGATAACCGCCTGCTAAGTTTTATCCCGTCCGTCCTTAAAATAGATATCTCATTCACGATATTGACCGTGCCCGAAATCAGATGTCCTCCGTGGACATGCTTGTCAAGGCCGGCCAGGCTGGCGTGCACGTGGAACACGGCGTCGCCGTCCCTGGTCGCTATGTTCCCCGCCAAAGACGTAAGCTCGTGCGGTTCTTTGAATCCCGTTTCGGCATAGTCGCCCTTGCCTGCGAAATAGCCAAGCCTGAAATCCCTGAGCATGCCTACGCCGTTAACTATGACCCCGGATCTTATTCCGTGCTTGAGCACGACCTCACGCAAGGATGCAAAGAAATCCTCACCGTGCTCGAGCTTTGCAAGCACGATGTTTTTCTCTTCCTCAGATTTCATGGAACTCTCCCTCGACCTTGGCGAAATTGAGCACGCCGCCTTTCGTGCCCAGCAACCTGAAGAGCCCGTCCTTTACCATCAGTTCCTGCAGCCTGCCGCCTTTGAACCCGGAACCCCTGACATGCACCGTGCCTGCATGCTTCAAAACCCTGTGCAGCTCGTCCAGCAGGGACTTGATATCCTTTCTTCCACGCAGCATGTCGAACAGAAGAACCGCGTCCACGCTTTCCTTTTCCAGTCCCGTGTGCAGGTCGGAATAGATGGTATCGATATTACCGAGGTTCAGGCTGGCGGCCTTTTTCTCGACCATGTCCAGGGCCGTTGGATGCAGATCCAGGGCCTGCACGGAGCCGGCGTCACCCACCACCTTCGCCGCGGCCACGCTGTACTGCCCGGGACCGCAACCGAAATCAAGAACCGTCCAGCCGGGTTTTATTCCAACGCTAAGCAGCTCGGCCTCGGCCCTTTCCAGGCTCACATTCTTCTTGCTAAACCTGCTCTTGAGCCTGAAGATAAAGCCCGGCGCCCTCTTCTCGTCGTCTATGTCTGAGTGCCACAGCCACGCCATCTTAATCATCTTCCTATGGGATTTTTATCATCAGTATTTTAATTGTTTGGCACCTGGCATGTCTAACCGGGGATTCGCCCCTGCCCTGCCGGGGGTCAGTCTGTGGGCAAGACGGGTAACCACATGCAACTCGCAATCGCCCAGATTCCAGACTCCGTTCAAATCCCCCTCGCTGCTCATGGTCACGGGCCGCAGTCCCCCAAGCCGGTTGCCGTTGCTCATCCATGCGTAGAACTCACCATCCGGGTTCTGCCTTTCCACAAAGCCGGTCTCAGGGCTCACGTCCCCGGGACCGTACCTGAACATCGCCTCTGCCAGTTCTGGTGGGAGCTCGAATATCAGTTCGGGTCTTATTATCCCAGCCCTTCTCATCTTCAAATTGTAGCATGCATCCCATCTGGCCAGAAGAAGGTCGGACTTTGCCTTGTCATTTTTGAAAAATCCCTTCCCGTGCGCCGCATTGTAATCCACGACGTAGCAGACCCCATCCTGCATCCCACTAGCGGGCGTTCCCTTGCCCATCAGAAGCGGCTCAAGCATAATCTCGTAGGGGTCTTCGGCTCTTCCGGCATCAACAGAAGAAGCCATGTAGTTGAGCTCTTCGAAAAGGTTCGTTGGCCTGAATCCATCGTCCTGCAAGCCTTTCTGGACAGCGAGCCTTTCGACAGGCACCGGCAAAGTCCCGTCAGAAACAACGTAAGGTACAGACAAGTCTTCTGGGGCCCCGGTTAGATAGTTCTTCTTCACGAGGACGAGGGGGCATGCCTCGACTTCTTCGGGCGCTGCCACTTCAACGGCCATATTTTTTTCATTTGGAGGGCACGTTTTTAAGCTTGAGCCGTCAATTTCCCACCAGAAGGATTCGGTGGAATCGAAACGAAAGCCGTCAATTTTTTATAATACCGGGCAGCAACATATAATTATGTCTGCTTTGGTTGTCGAAATGACCCTGAAGCTGCTCATAGCCCTGTTATTGGGAGCGATGGTCGGCCTTGAGAGGGAATGGAGAAAGAAGCCTGCCGGCTTGCGGACGCACATGCTGGTTTCCATGGGCGCCTGCCTGTTCACCATAGTATCCATGTCCGGCTTTAGCGCGGACCCTGCAAGGGTGGCCTCGGGGATAGTAACCGGCATTGGTTTCATAGGTGCTGGAACCATAATGGCGTCAAAAGCGCATATCAAGGGGGTAACAACCGCCGCTACGCTGTGGATTGTGGCAGCCATCGGCCTGGCCGTCGGCGCTGAGATGTACGTCCCTGCTGTTATTGCTGCCCTGGCTGTTTTCTTGGTCCTCCAACTGAGAAGGCTGGAGGGGGCGCTGGAGGATCTCTAAGCAATTTTATGCTTTTTATAAATCCTCTAGTGAAAATAACTACCTATGCAAGCTCTCTACATGCAGGACTGTTACTTGCGGGAATTCGACACCGTGGTTAAAAGCGCCAGCCAGGGCAAGTTCGTTGTTCTGGAACAGACGGCCTTCTATCCGAATTCCGGAGGGCAGCCTCACGATACCGGCACGCTTACCAGGCACGCTGACGGCAAGGCCTTCAAGGTCGTTTACGCCGGCAAGTTCTCGGGAGAGATAAGCCACGAAGTCGAGAACCCGCCAGGGACGGAGCTGAGGCCAGGCGACCACGTGCATGGAAAGATAGACTGGGACAGGAGGCACAAGCTGATGCGCTCCCATACCGCGGCGCACATAATCAGCGGCATCATCCATGCCAAAACCGGGGCGATGATCACGGGAAACCAGCTCGGCCTCGATAAAAGCAGGATAGACTTCTCCCTCGAGGACTACGATCCGAGCAAGATGCAGGATTTCATACTCGAGGCCAGCAATAAAGCGAAAGAGGGCGCCCAGGTAAAGATATCAAGCATCAGCAGGGAAGAGGCTGAGAAAACGGAAGGGGTGTCAAAGCTGGCCAAGGGCCTGCCTCCCGGGATACATGAGATCAGGATCGTGGACATCGTCGGAATAGACAGGCAGGCCGACGGGGGGACGCATGTCAAAAGCACAAGCGAGATTGGAGAAATCGGGCTGCTGCGATGTGAAAACAAAGGGAAGAACAACAGGCGGGTTTACTTTTCAATAAAATAGCCCACCCCAACAGGGGCAAAGACGTTTTTCAGCCCTTTCCTTATGTATTCTTGCCCTTACTTTAGCGTCAAAGCCGGACCGGAGCGTCTTCGTCCGGGTCGTAATAAAAAATCAGAAAACCATCTGCCTCATGTAAAAAAATCGACCATGACCTTGTAAACAATGCCCATGTCCACCATCGTAAGTATGCCAACCACAAACAGGCCCAGGATAAAGTCCCCTCCCCTGCCTTTTGTCACCGTGCATTTTGGGATTAGCGGGTTCACCTTCTCCCCAGTGCAGGATAAATTATACTCGATCATGGTGAAAAAGGTGAAAACCAATAAAAACGTCGTAATGAATATTGCCACAATGCCTATCGATACCTTCATACTTTCCAGCCCTAATATTAATAAGACATTCATCTTTTTTTAAAGATGCTTAAAGTAGCCTAGAATTATAGGCAGCACGTAACAAACAGCAAAGGGAACTGGAGTTGGTGTGTGGAAAAGCGACCGAGATGGGAAGTGACTTATACGCTGCTCTCCCATTCCTCTTTAAGCAGCTTCCAGGCGCCGTCTTCCTTTACGAATTTTATCGTGCCTGTATTATTCGGGTCGTTCTTGTCGCTCACGGTCCAGTTAGCGGAGTCGCCATCGATTGTTTCTTCCCCGATCACGATGTCTCCGGCAGGCACCAAAAGGGCGCTCATCAAAGCAAGCACCTGTTCAAAATTCTCATCGGTCATCCCTCCCGGAATCTGCTCTTCCATTGCCGCAAGCACGTCGGACGGTATGCTGTTCTTGAATGCGCCGACATCGCGTTCATCTATGGCCTTTCTGTATGCTTCGAATGCCTCTCGTGGTGTTTCTGCGGGGTCAAAAGCTGGGGGTGATACAACACCCTCACCTTCCTGGCCTCCTGCACCCGCAGCAGGCATCTGCTCCCCCATTTTTGGTGTTGTTATAGGTGTGGCAATGCATCCGGAAGCGGCCAGAACAGCAACGATTCCAATTATCAGAACAATTGATCTGCTCATTGAATAATAATTGGGCTTGCATTATTAAAAAACAGCGGGGAAGATGGGACTGGCGAGTGACCAGGAACTGATTTTTGGTATAAACGACTCCTTTTATATTTTCTTAGATTACAATCTAGATGATGATGTATAAAATCGGAATTGGTATAGTAATTGTGATGATAATCCTGTGGATGCTCTGGTTTGTTACATTCATATACTGAATTTCCCCGCCCTTTCTTGGTTTCCTTAACGCTTTTCCATGCTATCCAGGGCATTTTCTTGATCCTTGTCTGCACTTTCTTCCTGTTGCAGCAGCCTAGAACTCAAGGTCTTCGCTGGCGAAGAATGCCTTGCCGTCAGCGGTGTAGAACGTCACAAAAAACGTACCGTAATTTTCTGTCGGCAACTCTTCGAACTCTTCCGCCTTTACGACCTCTATGACATATGCGATGTCTTCCTCTTCGAATCCGCTCAGAGGTGTCAGCTTGAAATCCCCCCTCTTGACATCGACCGTTTTTGAATATAATCTTTTGTCCTCCTTCCCATGCACGTCTTCCTGTTTTATGTACACGGTCAAGGTTCCATCAGCAACTACCGTCCGGCCCTTTATGTCCTTCAGGATGATATAGGAATGAATCTCATCGCCCCTGATTCCGACGTAGAAGCTCTTTATCCCGACGGGTGCTGTCACGATATCCTCCAATTCCATGCACTCCTCTTTCTTATCCTGGTCATTGATTTTATCACAGGCTTCGTCAGCAAAGATGAATAGCTTGGCCATCGAAGACGCGTAAGTGAAGTAACATTCGTCCCTGGCTGAAACCTCGTCAGCATCATCACAGACGCCCAATTCGTTCATGTCCAGTGCGATGGCGGCGTAGCACCTGCCCACGAAACTCGGCTTCACGATTTCATTGCATATCTCAGGGTCGCTTTCCGCTTTTGCGGGATCGATGTAAGTGCTCTGGTAACAAGATTCCGCCTCTTCCTCCTTTACCGCACCGGAAATTATTTCAATGTCATAAATGAACGAGCAGTTGTCTTTGTTTTCCTCGCAGACCCCCTCTTTGCATACGCTGTGGTCTCCGCACGGCTTGCCCGACAATGGTATATTCCGGCATTTAAAACCCGTCTGCTCGCTGCAAAAATCGGTTGTGCATGGATTCCCGTCGGAGCAGGAAGCCGGACATTTCCGGGCAGTGGTCTGGTTCGTGCCCTCGTCTCCTGTGTCTATGCTTATGCCTTGTCCCGTGATTTGCCCTGTCTGGATGCATCCGGAAACAACCAGAACAGCTATAACAGCAGCTATAGCGACCGGCAATGGGAAACAGTCCACTTTCATATTTGGATTTTAACAGAAAGTTTTAAAAAGGCATCGAAGCTGACGGCAAGCAGCGGTTTTCCATGCTTTTGCCAAAAGCTATGCCTCGGGCGGACGGGGTGTCATTTCATCAGAATTATTCATCAAAAGGTAAAATGTGTTCAAACCCTCTTTTTACAAAATCAAAGAATAACGCTGATGCTTCAGCCATTGGAGGAATTTTCATTACTGGCCCTATTCCCCATCCCCTGACCTTTTCTATTGCTTCTTCTCTGGAAATACCCAGTTGATTCATCGCCTGTAACACATGCGATTCTTCATATTCTTTAATTCTCAGATATTCTGGTAATTCGATCGATATATCATCTGCAAGAGCATTTGCTGTGCATACAAGTAATCTGTCATGACCCACAATAAACATATAACCTCCGCTATCTGAGTATTCTTTAACAAGAGAAATGTTTTGTTTCCCATTTGATATTACTTGATCATCACTTCCCATACTCCTTAATTGAGACAGAAGAGGTTCTCTATTAAAAATCACTTTTTTACCACTTTTCTTTTCAAACAATGGTGATAGTCCTCTTGCTGTTTCGGTAGTTCGTCCACTATCGGATATTACTACTGAACATGTAATATTATCTGGTAATCTTTTATCGAGGACACGATATAAGCCCTGAACTTGTTTTATCCCAAGCTCTGTTAATGTATCATCTCCATAAGCTGCATGCCCGTGTCGGATAAGATATGCTGAATGCATAATACAAGAAGAACAGTAACTTTTTTAACCTTTACAGAATGCTTGTGGAGGCACTATAACTGAATTCCAATATAATCAAATCGGTATCAATAGACCCTAATGCCTCGGGCGGGAATTTCAGACAGAAGCAGATAAATCTGCTTCATGTGCCCTTTGAACCCACGACCTCCGCGTTTCTTATATCATATCGCCAAAACGGCGTCAATGCTCATAAACGATATTATGAGCGCGGCGCTCTAACCACTGAGCCACCGAGGCATGTATAATAAGTAGGCGGATTTCATTTATAATCTTTTATTTCCATTCCCCCAAATATTATGTATGGATGTCCAATGCAGGCGTTGCCCCTATTTTGACAAGGTGAAGGACAACTTGCGAAGCGGCCATATAGTTCTCGGCTTCTGCAGGCTGAGGCAGAAGCACGTAACCGACATGACGATAAACAAGCCCCAGTGCAAGGACAGGGCGGTCATCACACTGGAAGGAGAATAAAACGGCGGTCCCCCTGCTACCACTAAATCATCCCCATGACTTCCCGGGTGGCCTCCACGTCTATCCTCTTGGACACGCCGTCCACCAGCACTCGCCTGTTCCTGTAGACCAGCAACCAGTATGGGCAATACACCATCCTGGTGGATTCGGGCTTTATTCCGAACAGATCCGCAATCTTTTCCACAACGTCCCTGCTCACGTTGAAGTTCACTATCTTCCCCTGCAGGCCCGTTTCTAGCGGCCTCATCGAGATGCCTGCCTTCAGCAGGTTACGGGGGATGTGGATTTTCGATGGCCTGAACATGTACCCGTCGCTTGAAACAAGGCCCTTGTTCATCAGGATTTTGACTATCCTGTGGGCATCGTTAGGCAAAAGCCTGGTGGTGGATGATATCTTTTCCAGAGTGGAATGCCCCCTCTTTCCGAGGAATGAGACTATCCTTCTTTCCATGCTGGAGAGCGTAATCAGGTTTCTGATGCCCCTGGTCCTTCTCAAATCACCGTTGCTCTCGTAGATTATCTCGCCCATGAGACCGTCCACGTACAGCTCTGCCTTGTCGCCGTTGGTCGTGCCTTGCAGCCACCACAGGGGATAGTTTACCTGGATTATGGATTCCGCGCCCTTGAATTCCTGCTTTATGGCCTCAAGCGGATGCCGCAACGGCAAGGCAAGATTGCTAACTTTGACGGGAACGGGCTCAGGTTGGACCTGAATGGCCTCTCCTCCATGCTTGCTTCTCCGGACCCTGATCTCGGCCAGAACGGGTTGTTCCGTGACGCCGATAACGAGGGCATTCCCTATTGGAAGGTCCCGGATCTCCTCCTTCACCCCGGGAGTGATCCCCTCCGCAGAATCCGATATCGCCCTCAGGTCATTGGGATTCGTGACCTTCATGATAATCTGGGTGTTGCACTGGGAAAGCACATTCTTGTCCACCCTCGCAGGCCTCTGGGAAATTATGCACAAGCTCATCCCGAATTTCCTTCCCTCCGATGCTATCATCCGGATGATCTTTGACGAGGAGACCTCCCCGAACCCCCTCTCCGGGCAGAAGGTATGCGCCTCCTCGAACACAAGGAAAAACCCCGGTATCATCCCCCTTTTCCTGGCATTGAACAACTCTTGCACGACCTTGAACACTATCATCTGCTGTATTTCCGGTTTGGTAAACTTGAGATCCAGTATCGATATCTTGCCAGGTTGCACAAAATCCTTTGGCTCCGTCGGGTTTGCTGAAAACAGCCCCGTCTTTTCCAGGAACTCCAGGCCTGATATCAGGTTCCATTTGGACTGTGAAGGCATGGAAGTTACCTCGTTTATTATGTCGGCCAGCGTGTAATCTTTTCGGTCCAGGTTCCTCATGGCCGAATATATCAGCCCCCTTTGGGTGCTCGAAACCTTGATTGGCAGGCATTGGAAGAGCTCTTCGGCAGTCAGCTTGGAATCAAGTTGCAGCCTGTTGTTCTCCGGGCTGAGCAACCGGATCTGGGCCCCGTAGGACTTCGGCTCCACCCCGAATTTTTCCGCGAAACGCAGCTCCTTTTCCTCGTCATTTTCCTGGACGAGGCTTGAATATTCCCCGTGGGGGTCTATCACAACAACCGGTATCTTCTTCTCAGCAAGTTCCTCCAGCAGGACCCCTGCCATGTAGCTTTTCCCGGCTCCGGTTTTTGCCAGGATTGAGACGTGCTTTGTCACCAACTGCTTTACAGGCAGGTTTATCTTTATCTTGTATCCCTCCAGCAGGCCGATGTAAAGGCCGTCTTCCGGCAGGCCGAGGGTGTTTTTTATCAGCTCTTCCGAGGCGGAAAAGACCGGGGTCTTGGGAGCGAAGGGAACGTTCGGGGATATCAGGAACCCCCTCTCATTTCTGTAGCCTATCACCCTTGCCTCCGCTATGGTCCTGTCGGCGTATCTGATTATGTTGTCTATGTAGGCCGTCACCCATTCGCCCTCGGGCGTCTTCACTGCGACGAAATCCAGCTTCTTTACCTTGGCCTCGGCCTCGAAATTGAATTCCTTCGTTGTGACCTTTCCTGATATCTTCCCCAGCAGCATAAACCCACCATTGACAACACAATTACAGCAAATAGTAATATTATTGTCAGGTTATATTTTAACTTATATTTTAATCAGCACCTCATAAAAAAGCTTGGATTGGTTTCAATGGGAACTCAGCTTTCGATGGCGCTGGACGGGCACGTCACACCCGAGATGAAGACTGTAGCAAGTGATGAAAATGTCGGTGCCGACCACGTCAGGAAATCCGTCGGCTCAGGCTTGATTGTCATACCGAAAAACAACATGAGGTCTCGCACGTCTCTTAAAAAGATAATCGGTATAGGAAAGTGCCTGAGGACCAAGGTCAACGCGAACATAGGTACGTCCCCTGATCTTGCCGTTATAAAGGAAGAGATGCTTAAGCTGAGGGCGGCGATTTTAGCGGGAACGGATTCCGTCATGGACCTGAGCACCGGCGGTGATTTAACGAAGATCCGACGAAAAATCATTGCGAACTGCACCGTTCCGCTGGGAACGGTTCCAATATACCAGGCCGCGGCCGAGTCCGCCAGGGAGGGAAGCGGCATAGTCTCTATGGACGCCGACATGCTGTTCGATTCCATCCAGCAGCAGGCAATGGATGGTGTCGATTTCATGACCGTCCACTGCGGCGTGACCATGAACACCCTGCAAAAGCTCAAGAAGACCGGACGGGTCATGGGCATAGTCAGCAGGGGCGGTTCCTTTCTTGCGGCGTGGATGCTGCACAACAAGCTCGAGAATCCATTGTATGCCCAGTACGACAGGCTGCTGCAAATTGCGAAAAAATACGATGTCACCCTGAGCCTGGGGGACGGGCTGAGGCCCGGATGCCTGGCAGACGCCAATGACCCGGCACAGCTGACGGAGACCAGGACCCTCGGCAAACTGGCGCAGCAGGCCAGGGACGAAGAGGTCCAGGTGATGATAGAGGGTCCCGGTCACACGCCCATGCACAAGATAAAAGGGAACATAGAATGGCAAAAAAGGGTCTGCCATGGAGCTCCTTACTATGTCCTGGGCCCGCTGGTTACCGATGTCGTCCCTGGATACGATCACATAACCGGTGCCATAGGGGGAGCAATAGCTGCATGGCATGGGGCTGATTTCCTGTGCTACGTGACCCCGGCCGAGCACCTGAGCCTGCCGACACCCGACGACGTGTTCGAGGGTGTCATCGCAAGCAGGATCGCGGCCCACGCCGCGGACATCGCGAAGGGATTGAAGGGTGCCGAAAAATGGGACCGGAAGGTGTCAAGGTACAGGTTCAAAAGAGACTGGGACAAGCAGATCTCGCTCAGCATGGACCCGCGGAAAGCCGCGAAATACAGGAAAAAGAGCAGGCCCGGAACCGAGGACGTGTGCACCATGTGCGGCGAGTACTGCGCGATAAAGCAGGTTGAAAGCTTTTTCAGAAAACGCGGAAAACGCAAATAGGTTCTTCTCTGCGCATTGTTTCAACGATTTAACGATCTTTCGGTTTTTTCCGAACAAAAAGGGAAGTCAGTTTAAATCATCGCCCAAATTCATTATCGGTGAAGAGAATGAAGAAATACATACTGTTACTGTTCATCATAGTCACGTTTGCCTCTAACACCGCTGTGGCGATGGCTGACGAAACAGGTTTGTATTGCAGGAATGATATCATAGTGGCCGTTGTCGCTCTCGTTTGCGTGTCAATGGCAACGGTTTTTTTAATCACGTTGAGGAGAGAATAGTATGGAAGACAAGATCACTCTGGACAGGGAATCCTTCAGGAGCCTCGCATCAGACACCAGGATATCGATACTGAAAAGCCTGGACAGGAGGAGGAAGACGCTGACCGAGTTGTCCAAAGAGTTCAGGATGTCCCCATCGACCGTAAAGGAACACATGGACAAACTGTGCACCGCGAATCTCACCGTGCAAATCGACGAAGGCCACAAGTGGAAGTACTACGAACTGACGAGAAAAGGCAAAAACATCCTGCATCCGGAAGATACCAAGATATGGATACTGCTTTCCATCTCGGCACTGGCCATGATTTCCATCTTGTACGACATGTGGCAGAGAAGCGCTGGGGGTATGATGATGGCGGCGCGGGAAGCGGCTACTGCAGGGGAGTCCTTAGATAAAATAGCAGCGCCGGCGGCGGCTGAAGCAGCAGTGCAGACAGCAGGACGGGCACTGCCCTATTATCACATAGCCGGATTGATAATCTTCGCCGTGATTCTGGGCTCCTGCATAGCCTATATGGCGATAAGCAGGAAGAAGATGATGAAAATCTGATGGTCTTTTAAGCCTTCCGCTAATGGGTCCCGTTCACATCAATTCTTTCGTTGCATAATGTGTAGAGATAAGGATGCCTAGGCCCAGGAATAGGGAAACCCACAAACTCAGTTGGTAATTATCAGGGAACAAATACTCGTCCATCAGACCCCAGATCCCTCTCCAGAAAGAAATGACCGCGAATGCTATCAAAATAGCAAAAATGCTCTGGTGCCTGAATTTCATCCGACTCAATTTATCGAACATACATCTTAATTCGGCACGTGGCTATAAAAATTATAGATTAAGCGTAACGGTGATTCCGGTGATTTCCTTGAATCTCTTGTCCTTAAATATGTCTTAATATAGTTTCGATGCTGTCTCTGGTGTTGTCTTCAACATGCCTTCGATGTTGAAATTTTTTATATCAGGGCATGGTATGATTAGTATGGAAGTTCTGATGCTTAACTACCTCAAGGAAGCCGACAAACTGCTTGCTTCGGCAGGCTGGGCAACGCGGAGCGAAAGGTGCGGTGCGGAGTATGAGCCGGACGAAGATGAAGTCCGGGACATGGTGAGATATTCCAAGGAGATGAAGCTGAGCTCCGTCCTGGACATACCGTTCTTCGTGTTCAGCATAAAGGACGTCTCACGGGCCTTCACGCACCAGTGGGTCAGGTACAGGATCGCGGCCCACATGCAGCAGAGCCTGAGGTTCGTGAACATATCAACCGGCGATTTTGACTGGTTTGTGGTCCCGCCTATGATCTCGAAAAGGGGAGCGAACGCTGTTGTGGGTTACGTAAAAAACCAGCAGGATTCAGCCCGGGCCTATAAAGACCTCATCAAGGCCGGAGTGCCGATAGAGGACGCCAGATTCGCCCTGCCAATAGGCACCAAGACGCATATAACGACCGCCATGAACGGCGAGGAGCTGCTGCACGTCTTCAACCAGAGATGCTGCATGGACGCCCAGTGGGAAATCCGGGCCGTCAGCTATGCGCTGCTTGCTGCAGGCATGGTCATTGCCCCCCTGCTGTTCGATGATGCCGGGCCCCACTGCATTGCGGAGGGCGTCTGCAGAGGCAGCGGAAAGGGAAAGTGCAAGGAATACGCAGAGGAGATTATAGAAAAGATTAAATCGGTCGTCAAGGAAAAAAGGAACGAATACGAGAACATCAGGAATGGGCGGCTTGAGATTGACCTCACCGACATCCTCGGATACGGTGCTCCCGTTAGGCTGAAGAAAGGGGTGAAAGAGGACCTGGGACGGGAAGTGAACCTGGACTTTCCGGTCATCCTGAAAATAAAGAAGTGATTGTTATGGACAAGGAAAAAGTATTGGAGCTTACCGAAAACCAGAACAGATGGAGAGGCTCTGAGTGCCTGAACATGATAGCCAGCGAGAACCTGATGTCCCCTCTCGCCCAGTCGGTCTACAATTCAGATTTCATGCACAGGTATGCAGAGGGTTCCCCGTTCAAGAGGTTCTACCAGGGAGCAAGGTACATAGACGAGCTGGAAAGCTTGGCTATAGAGCTGGCGCTGGATGTCTTCGGGGCAAGTCAGGCCGATCTAAGACCCGTATCCGGAGGTGTTGCAAATGCTGCCGCTTTCTCCGCACTCGCCAAGCACGGCGACATGATGCTCAGTCCGGGGGTCGTCGGTGGTTCGCACATCTCCCACGAACCTTTCGGCGTTGCGGGCGTTCTCGGCCTTGCTGTCGAACACGCAATTTTCAACGAGCAGGAATACAACATCGACATAGACGCCACGGTCAAGAAGATACTGAAATTAAAACCAAAGCTGGTGACGCTTGGGGGGTCCGTTATCCTTTTCCCCCATCCCGTCAGGGAATTCAGGCAGGCGTGCGACGAGGTAGGGGCAAGGCTGTTGTACGACGGGGCCCACGTCCTTGGCCTCATAGCCGGCTCGAAATTCCAGAACCCCCTGAAAGAGGGGGCCGAGATACTGACCGCATCCACGCACAAAACGTTCCCGGGTCCCCAGGGCGGCATCGTGCTCGGCAACACCGACAAGCCGACGTGGAAGCAGGTGCGGTTCAAGATTTTCCCGGGTTTGGTCTCAAACCATCATCTGCACAGGATACCGTCCATGGCCGTGGCAATGCTGGAAGCCAGGCACTTCGGGGATGCTTACGCGGAACAGACAGTGAAGAACGCCAAGGCACTCGGAGAGGCAATGGACGAGCTCGGTTTTGAGGTCCTCGCCGGGAACAAGGGCTTCACGGAATCGCACCAGATTCTCGTGGACGTCAGGAAAAACGGCGGGGGAAAATTGGTGGCGGCAACCCTCGAGGAAGCCAACATAATCCTTAACAAGAACATCCTTGCCTGGGACGACGTGAACAATCCGGACAACCCGTCAGGCCTCAGGATAGGGACCCAGGAGCTGACCAGGATCGGGATGCGTGAAAGCGAGATGAGGCATATAGCGGAGCTGATGAAGAGTGTCGTTATAGACAAGAAAGACCCCGGTCAAATCAGGGAAGAAGTGCTGGAATTCAGGCGTGGGTATCAGCTTGTTCACTACTGCTTCAAGGAATGAAAACCGATAACCCTCAATCGTTTTTCTTGTCTTCGTCAAATAAATACCGGCCCTGCTTGTACAGGTTGAAATCAAGCTTTCTCACGAAGAATTCGATATATCCCGTAGGGATGAATTTTGGGTCAAGTCCGCTGACCTTGTCTATCATCCTCTTCTTCAACCCAGGCAAATCACTACCTTCCGTTGCCATGCTTTCTATCTCAAGGAACAATCCAAATTCCTTGACATTATCAAAGCTGAAAGTAAACTCGCCGTCACTGAACTTCTCCCGAACCTTCTCGATGACGACAAATTCCTTCAGTTTGTTTATTTTCACGAACTCTCCAAAATCAGCAATGGGTGGTGCTTCCATGTCAAGTTTTTCGCAAAGCCTGCTCAGCCTTCTGGAATCGTCCTCTGAAAGTGGTAGAGAAAAGGAATGCTCATCGCAGTCTTCATGCTTATTTTCAAGGTCTTCGATATTGAATTTGAAATCCAGGGATTTGCCGTTCCTCGTCCTGATGAAGATGCCCCTTTTGTACAGATTGCCGGATGCCGTATCAAAATAGATATCCTTTTGCTTTGATTTCCCGATGAATTCCAGTTTATCCAGGAAGTCCCTTGCTAGATTTTCGTCACTGACATGAAACCTGAACTCAACCTCGATGTTTTTCATTTCGTATAGTTGTTTGATTGTTTTATATTGCTTTAAAAATGAATTCAATGATAAATTCAATGATAAATAGAGCTTTATGGCTTATCTGTCGGTGTTCTCATGAGCGTAATGAGCGGGAGGGGTGAAGGTTCGAAGAAGGGTATTGGCCTTGCAGCCCGCGGCAGGATGGGCAGGGACCTCACCACATCCCCGGTATTGAAAACCCTTTTTCTGCTGGCCGCCCCCATTGTCCTGGGAATGGCGATGCAGACCGGCTTTAACCTGATAGACACCTTCTTCATAGGCATGCTCGGGTCGGCTCAGCTTGCCGCAATCGGCGTGACTTTTCCGGTCGTCTTCATTTTCATCGCAATAGCCGCGGGGCTTTCGGTCGGGTCTACAGCGCTGATCTCCCAGGCAATCGGAGCCGGAAACAAGAGAAGAGCCAGCAATACCGCCGAGCATTCCCTGGTCATCGCCTCACTTGTTGGGGTTGCAATCGCGGTTTTAGGCGTTCTCTTCTCCCCGCCGCTTTTCTCATACATGGGCGTCAAAGGGGATGTGCTCGCCATGACGATCCAGTACGCGAATCTCATATTCTTCGGGTTCGTTTTTCTGTTCATCGGTTTTATCTCGCAGGGCATAATCCAGGCAGGAGGAGACACGGTGACGCCCGCCAGGAACCTGTTCATCGCTATAGTGATAAACATAGTGCTTGACCCCGTCCTGATCTTCGGCCTTGGCCCGTTCCCCGCGCTAGGTATTGTCGGAGCGGGAATTGCTACGGTGTTCGGCCGGGTTGTCGGCGCTTTGCTGAACATCTGGCATGTCTTTACCGGAAGGGCTGCGGTAAAGATTGACCCTAAGTGCTTCAGTCCGGACGCGTCAATCTTCTTGAGTATCATCAGGATAGGGTTCCCTTCTTCCCTGAGCCATTCCATCAACAGCATAGGCATGATCATCCTGATGGGGCTCGTGGGCACCTTCGGCACCGCGGCAATCGCGGCCTTCGGGGTCGGGATGAGGCTCGAATCCCTGGCTATACTACCCGTCATAGGCATGCTGGGCGCCCTCATCCCGTTCATTGGGCAGAACTTGGGTGCCGGCAAAATAGACAGGGCTGAGAGGGCGACGTCCCTAGCCTCTTACGCCGTCATAGTATTCATGCTTTTCTTCTCGGCGTTGTGGTTCTTTTTCCCGGACATCATCTACTCGCCCTTCACGTCAGACCCCCAGGTGTTGCAGACAGGGACTGGATACCTCAGGATCATATCTTTTGGCTACGTTTTCATGGGGCTGAATTTCATACTGGGCGCTGCTTTCCAGGCGGCTGGCAGGACGGGCTTGCAGCTGTTTGTGAATGCCACTAGATGGTTTATGGTGATAGGGGTGGCTTACATCCTGATAGCGAATCTTGGAATAGAAGGGATTTGGATAGGCTTCCCTATGGGGAATTTTGCCTCGTTTTTGATATCTATTGTGATTTTCAAGTCCGGACTCTGGCTGCGGGGATGGAGAGGGCCACATTCCCAGCATCCCCCTTCTCATGAAAAATGAAGCGTCAAGGGGGAGTTATACAATTTCTTTGGGGAGTTGCACATTTATTTCTTAAAAACCACAGCCCTGCTTAAAAAAAGCTTTGGTCTTTCAACAATTTTGAATCCTGTCTTGATAGCCTTCTTTATACTTTCTTCAAATTCCTGCTTTGAAACACGGAAATATTTCGGCTCAACCATGTAAAATATCCCGTTTGGTTTCAGAACCGATTTTATTTCTTTGAGGGTTTTTTCCTGGTCTGGAAGTTCATGCAATAGGTAAAATGCCAGAACAAAATCTACTTTCTCAGTAATACCTATTTTTTCTTCTATGCATTTATGTAACTTTATTCTTTTTTCGATTTGCGTTCCCTGAGTTTTATTTTTCACCTTCTCAAGCATACCTTCTTGCAGGTCTGCGGCAATAACCTTTCCTGATTCACCGACCATCTTAGCCATTTCTACAGAAAAGAAACCAGGACCGCAACCCAAATCTAGTGCAACCATTCCTTCTCTAAGGTACATTCTTAAAATCTTTTTTGGATTTTGAATCCATTTTCTGATTTTACTATCCAGGCCCCCTGCCCTTTCAACGGGGCAAACGCGATTGTTTTTTTCTCCCATTTTTAATTTTCAATTTGTTCACAATATAAATACTTTCCGATAAGAAGTGAACAACCCAATCGCATAATTGCTATAAAAATAGAAAAAGTGTAAAGCCTCGGGAGGGCATGGCACTAAAATCGGGGAGCATAGCACATTTATTTTACCTTCAATTCCCTGAAAAACGAATAATATTTGTTGCTTCTCAGTATCGATGCCATCAGAGAAAGCATGTCTCTTGACTCTGATTCTGGTAATTTCACAAGTTCTTTCTTACATCTTCTGTAGTCCTTTTTTGTGATTTCTCTTACATCATTTACTATGCCTTTTGTTTTTAGATACTCTGTGAGATGTTCTAATTCTTTATTCGTTACCTTCTTTTTTTCGAGGACTCTTTTTATAATATTTCTTCCATTGATTTCCAAACCTCGGATTACAGGAAAAGTTAATTTTCCATGCCTTATATCCGAGAATTGGTCCTGATATGTTTTTTCATAATCCATCGCATTTTCGTTTGTTACAAAGTCTCCCATGTCGTTTAATATCTGTAGAGCAGTACCAAAAATCAGGCCGTAATTATCAAGTGCCTTTTTTTGTTCAGACGTTGCATTGGCAAGTAGTGATCCAATATATGCAACGTTCTTCATGAAATAACCGCACAGAAGTTCGGCTCGCTTAATGTAAAGTTCTTTCATTCTCTCCGTACTGTCAAACCCTTCAACTCTTCCCTTCTTTAATTGGTATAAGTCCATGTGCTGACCTATATAGATAAGCAGATTAATTTCGCTTATTTTCTCATTTAATTCGTGAACCTCTTGAGGCGAAAGACTTATCTGAAGTTCATTAAGGCATTTTGTTGCGAGTTCTCTCAGAAGCATACCAACAATGATATATTCGTTGATGTCTTTCTTTTGAATGTCTTCGCCCTTCTCATCAAAGATGGCATTGATTACGTATGTGGAAATATTGAGGAGTTCCACTGCGGCTGATACGCATATGGTATTTTTCCAATTGCCCCCTCTACACGCTTCAAAAGAAAGTCTAAGCAGTAATGGTCTCATTTTGGGGTTGTTGTCAAACAACCTCTTTTTTACCACATAATTGTTTTTTAGAATTGAACCTACCTCTGGGTCATTCTCTTCGATTTCTGAGACTTTTTTCTGCATATATTCACGGACTATTTTCCATGTTTCGATCATTATCTCGAAATACCTTTCCTTGCTTGTCTTTTGTTGCATGAAGAAGTGGTAAATTTAGATTATAATAAAACATATGATGTTATTTTTTATCAAAAGGAAACATTTATATATAAAATATCCCATTCATTAATATTATGAATATAAATCTAAAGGACAGGAAGATACTGTTCGAATTGGATATTAACTCAAGACAGAGTCTTCAGTTGCTCGGGAAGAAAGTAGGTTTGAGTAAAGAAGTGGTAAACTACAGAATAAAGAAACTTGTAGAAAAGGGCATAATTACCAATTTCTACACTCGAATAGATACATCCAAACTTGGGGTTGTGATTTTTAGGACTTTTTTAAAACTATATAATCTCACGCCAGAGAAAGAGAAAGATTTGATTAGTTATCTCATTTCCATCGAAAAGGTTGGTTGGTGCGTTTCGGTTGATGGTGAATGGGATGTCAATTTCATATATTGGGCAGAAGACATAACCGATTTTTCTGAATTTTGGAGGGTATTTCTGTCAAAATATGGAGACTATGTTAATGAAAAGAGTGTTGCTGTTTTTGACAGATATATACAATATCCTAAGATTTTTTTACTTGAAGAAAAAAGGATTGATACGATTCCCTCTTTCCCATGTGGGAGAAGTGAAAAAATCGAAATAGATGCTAAAGACATGAAAATATTGTCATTAATCGCTGGTAATTCCCGCATACCTACAATAGATATTGCTAAAAGGGTCGGAATATCGGCAAAACTCGTTTCGTACAGGATTAAGAAATTAACAAGATTGGGAATAATCCAAGGGTATGGCATCAGTCTGGGGTTGGAAAAAATCGGTTTTGATTATTACAAATTGCATATTCATTTTAAGCGATTCGATAAAGAAAGAGTTGATAGTCTCATTGCTTTCTGTCACCAAGAACCACATATAATCTATGTAGATGAACCAATCGGTGATACTGACCTTGAACTTGATATTTACATTCAAAATAGGACCGAATATCACAAATTACTTGACAAACTGCGTTACCAGTTTTCGGATATAATAAAGGCATTTGAATCGCTTCAGTATTCTAAGGAACACAAGCACAATCTATTTCCCAGAAAAATATAATAACTCTCTCACTTATTTATATTCAGGAAATTCCGAGGGCTTAGCACATTTTGCCTGCGGATTTTAACCAAAACCGATATCAAGAGAGCTAGAAGCCTCGGGAGGGAATCTCAGACAGAAGCAGATCGTATCTGCTTCATGTGCCCTTTGAACCCTCGACCTATCGCTCTCTCCCACCTTCCTTGGCGCAGCTAGCTTTCCTTTTAGGAAAGGTGCTACGAGGCGATCGCTCTAGCCACTGAGCTACCGAGGCTTATCTTCTCCGTTAACGCTTTTGCGCATTAGTGGAAAAGGTTATAGCAATATTAATTATGGGAATATATAAAAAATATGAAAGAGGCGATGTTCTACGAAAAGGCTGAAAACAACACGGTCAACTGCAGGTTGTGCGCCAGGTATTGCTTGAACATCCAGCCCGGGAAGACCGGATTCTGCGGCGTCAGGAAAAACATCAAGGGCAGGCTCTATTCTCTCGTCTACGGCAAGGCATGCTCTTTGGCGATAGACCCGATCGAGAAAAAGCCGCTCTTCCATTTCGCCCCGGGCTCAAAATGCTTGTCCATAGCCACGGTGGGCTGCAATTTCAGGTGCCTGCACTGCCAGAACTGGGAGATATCGCAGGAATACGGTCAAATACACGGGGAGGACCTGCAACCTGCCAAAATCATAGAGATAGCCAAAAGCCAGGGGGTCAGGGGGATAGCATACACGTACACGGAGCCCACCATCTTCTACGAATACGCCTTTGATATCATGCGCCTTGCCAAAAAGGCGGGATTTTACAATGTATGGGTGAGCAACGGCTATACCTCGCCGGACGCTATCAAGCGCATGGCGCCATACCTGGACGGGGTGAATGTGGACATCAAGGGGAATGACGAATTCTACAAAAAGGTGTGCATGGCGCCCGGGCTGCAGCCGGTCTACGATGCCCTGCTTGCGTATAAAAAACACGGTGTGTGGGTGGAGGTCACGAACCTCGTCATACCCGGATACAACGACAATGAGCACGACATCCGGGAGATGGTGCGGTGGGTGAAGAAGAACCTGGGCGCCGACACCCCTGTGCACTTCTCGGCATTCTTCCCGCATTACAAGATGACGAATGTCGAGCCGACGCCGACGGAGACTCTTGAGCTTTGCTACGAAATCGCGAAAAAGGAGGGGATGCACTGGATATACCTCGGCAATGTCTATGGCTCCGATCAAGAATCGACAAAATGCTGGCGCTGCGGGAAAGATGTGATAAAAAGGGTCGGGTACGATATATTGTCATACAACGAAGAATGCCAGGGCTGCGGGACCAAGGTCCCTATAGCGGGCTTGAAGTGGAGGAAGCGTTAAGGGATTTAAAAAGAAATTTAAATGAACGGGTGGTGTTATCTTTATGGCGAAAGATATCATGGAAACGGTGGGAAAGAAACTCAAAGATGGCTGGATAAAGGCATGGATGGGCATAGAGGTCCTCGCCGTAACATCCGAAGCTGCGGATTCCAGCCTGGGCAAGCACGTTGAAAAGATGGGCAAGGAAGACTGCTGCATCATCTACAAGCAGGAATTCAAAGAATCGAAGCAAGTTCCTAATCCATTCAAGAAACCGGAGCATGCCTATTCCAAGGTGGTGGAGGTCGAGCTGGTTGCCAAGAGATTCGAGGACCTCATGTACCTTGTGATGAACTATGGCCCATCGGGCGTGGAGATACTGGAACCGGGCGAGATCAAGCTGGGGCTCGGGGAGGCGCAGGGGATACTGAATTCCATTTCCGAACTCATCCACAAATTCGCCAGCAGGGCAGGCGGGGTCATAATCTCGACGTGAATGAACCGTGATATCTTCGTTTTATATAATTATAGCCATTATTGGAATTTTTTGACATTCCCGACATTTCCATCTACTGAAGCAACCACAATATTTATAAATACTTTGCCCAATAAATTAATCAATCATTGACTGAGCACCTGATTCTCATGTTAGAAGAAATACAAAAAGAGGTTAAGACAGGAACGACAACCGTCGGGATTGTAGCCAAGGACGCGGTTGTGTTAGCTGCGGAAAGAAAGGCTACAATGGGTTATCTGGTCGCGAGCCAGGACGCCCAGAAGATTTATAAGATAGACGACAACCTGGGGATGACGATAGCCGGCCTGGTCGGCGATGCCCAGGCCCTGATAAGATACATAAAGGCGGAGCTCAAGCTGTACAGGCTGCAGGAAGAGAAAACGATAGGACTGAAAGCCGCATCCACCCTGATAGCCAACATTCTTTACAGCAGGAGATTCTACCCTTACATAGTGCAGTTGGTGGTTGCGGGCTATGACAGCAAGCCCGGCCTGTTCACCTTGTCCCCGGACGGTTCGGTACTGCCGGAGAAGTATTTTTCAACGGGTTCTGGTTCTCCCATAGCATTCGGGGTGCTGGAAAACGATTTCAAGGACAGCATGGAACTGGACAAGGCCAAAAAGCTGGCGGTCAGGGCGGTCAGGGCCGCAACCAAGAGGGACATCGCAAGCGGTGGGAGCGGAATAGACGCCGTGGTCATTTCGAGGGCAGGTTTCAAAAGAGTGAGCGACGAGGAAGTAAAGAAGCTGGCCGGATAAGAAATTTGGAATGGAAAATTTGTTTTGCAGGCACTGTAATTTTTCAAACGCTTTTTGAAGATTTGAAGATTGAAGACTGGAGAGGTGAACATGTGAGCATACTGAAGGAACTAGAAGCTAATCTGCCCAAGGACGCGAATATCACCGAGGCCAAGTTCGAGGGCTCGGAGATGGTCCTGTACACCAAAAACCCTGATTTCTTCAAGAACAGCGAGAATGTGGTGAGAGCTATAGTCTCGAGCCTGAAGAAAAGGATAGAGATCCGGCCGGACCAGTCCATAACGCTCGACCCTGAGCATGCCAAGAAGCTCATTGAGAAGATTGTCCCCAAGGATGCGAAAATACAGGCCATATATTTCGAACCGGAGCTTGGGAAGGTTGTCATAGAGTCCGCAAAGCCTGGCCTGGTGATAGGCAAGGGCGGAGAAACGTACAAGCGGATAAAGAGCGAGACTTGCTGGTTGCCGAAGATAGAGCGGGCCCCTGCCATAGAGTCCGACATAGTCAGGGCCGTCCGGAATCTGCTGCACAGCGAGATAGACTACAGGAAGGTGTTTCTCAACAAAATAGGACAGCGAATAAACTCGCCTCCGCATGTTCCGAAAGACAAGGAATGGATAAGGCTCTCCTTCCTCGGCGGCGCAAGGCAGGTGGGCCGAAGCAGCATCATGCTGCAGACGTCCAACTCAAACATCCTGCTTGATTTCGGCGTTGACGTGGGCTCGGGCAGACAGCCGTATATAGACTCTCCTGATTTTGACATCGAGAAGATAGACGCGGTCGTTTTAAGCCACAGCCACCTGGATCACTGCGGCTTCGTACCATGGCTTTATGAGCAGGGATACACCGGTCCCATGTACTGCACCGCACCTACCAGAGACCTGATGGTGCTGTTATGCCTTGACTACGTGGATGTGTGCCAGAGGGAGGGGAAAAAGGTGTGGTACACAAAGAAATCCATAGAAAAGGTGGTCAAGCACACCGTTGCCCTGGAGTACGGCGAGGTGAGCGACATCACCCCTGATGTCAGGCTGACGCTCGAGCCCGCGGGCCACCTGCTGGGCTCGTCTTTGGTCCATCTGCACATAGGCGACGGTCTGCATAATGTTTTGTACACCGGTGACATGAAGTTCGGCCCCTCCAGGCTTTTCGAGGCAGCGTCCACCAAATTCCAGAGGGTCGAGACCCTGCTGATAGAGTCCACATACGGCGGCTCGGATGACATAATGCCGGGCCGATTGGACTCGGAAAAGGAGCTGATGGCAATCATCGAAAGAACCATGAAGAGGGGAGGCAAGGTGCTCATACCCGCCTTCGCCGTAGGCAGGGCCCAGGAAGTCATGACCATACTTACCGCCAACGGCTTCGACCATACCGTCTGGATGGAAGGCATGCTGTGGGACTCCACCGCCATCCACACGGCCTATCCGGAATACCTGTCAAGGTTCATTCAAAGGGATATCTTTCACAGGGGCGTGAATCCCTTCATCTCTGAAATTTTCCACAGGGTGGTGCCGCGTGAGAGGAACAGCATACTCGACTCCACCGATCCCGGGGTGGTCATCGCAACGTCGGGCATGCTCATAGGCGGTCCTGCGGTGGAATACCTGAAGGCCCTGGCCCCTGACAAAAAGAACACGTTGATCTTCGTTGGTTACCAGGCCGAGGGTACGATGGGGAGAAGGATACAAAGGGGCTGGCATGACATACCCCTATCAAGGGAAAGCGGCCGAACAAAGGCGGTAAAGATCAATCTCGAGGTCCAGACGGTTCACGGACTTTCCGGTCACTCGGACAGGAAACAGCTGGTCTCCTACGTATACAACCTGCCCGGCAAGCTGGAAAGGATACTGACGAATCACGGAGACAATTACAAATGCATGGAGCTTGGCAGGGACCTGCACAGGATATTCAAGTGCGAAACCCTTGCCCCGCGAAACCTAGAGGCAGTCAGGCTGAAGTAGGG
>Ga0315543_1001312_pt1 | contig 27273 bp, 27 predicted proteins | sample SalMarSW160210MG_2_FD_203098 | JGI IMG/M metagenome (GOLD analysis project Ga0315543, IMG submission 203098) | Salt marsh sediment microbial communities from the Plum Island Ecosystem LTER, Massachusetts, United States - Salt Marsh Sediment SW1601-210 ... | reverse complement strand
AAAATACACTACTTCAGTCCAGCAATCCTGTTGGCTTAAATTCTGTGCACCATCTTTAGAGGAGAACGCTTATGGATAGAATTTGGCAGGTACTGGAAGAGACTCCTTTGACAGGAGAATTGTTTGACCCCGTAAGTGTCCTTTTGTCACTATTGCTGGCCTTTGTTCTGGGTCAGGTCATCGCCTGGGTCTATTACTTCACTCATAGCGGTCTGTCCTATTCAAGGTCTTTCGTACAAGCGCTGGTTCTAATTACCGTCGTGGTTGCAATGGTTATGTCTGTCATCGGTAGCAGCATAGTTATCGCAGTTGGGCTGATGGGCGCCTTATCAATCATACGTTTTCGGAACATCATCAAGGATACCAGAGACATAGCTTTCATTTTCTGCTCATTGGTGGTTGGTATGGCATCCGGCTTCCACCGCTACTACATCGCCATTGTCGGCACAATCGTCCTTAGCTTGATAGCGATATACCTGCATCTGACGGACTTTGGTACACATCGGCCTCACAACGGTTTTTTGCGTTTCAACCTGAAGGGTCATGTTGGACCTGAGCATCCGGTCATTGCCATTCTTAAGCTATTCTGCAGTAATTTCACCCTCATATCAGCACAGCAAAGCGGATTCGGCACATCCGAAGTAGAATACGCTTATCAGCTGATGATACGAAATGCCGCAACAAACGAGCAGATGTTGAGCGAACTCGGAAGAGTCGAGGGTATCGAGAATATTAGTCTCACAATGCAGGAACAACTGCTGGAGGTATAGCAACCATATTATGAGGAGAATGAGTCTAAAAAGTCACATACTCGGCCGTTTGAATATGCGTGTTATACCTATCCTGGTATGGCTGGCAACGGTAATTGTCGTGATTGGACTCTTTTCTCATCGCGCACGACGTTTCGAAGCTTTAGGTATAGTGCAGGGACAGGTCCGCCAAATTTCTCTTAGCTGTGTTGGGCGGGTCAAAAGTATCCCTGTAGAGCTGTTTGAAAAAGTAAACAAAGGCCAGATTTTAGCTGTTATGGATACTATACCTGACAATGAAAAGCAGCTTTTAGACGCTGAATTGAAGGCACAATTAGCAGCTATAATTGTTGAAAGAGAGCGTCTTAATGCACAATTAACAGAAACAAAGGAACAATTACTTGCAGACAATACAGACCGCGAGGCCAACAGAATTGAGCAGAAGCGAAGATTCGCCGTCGATGTCGATAACATTAGACTTCGGATACTTGAATTAAAGGCAACAATCGCCTCCGACCAGATTCTGCTGAGGGATTTGGCAATGGAGGTAAAGATTGTTGAGGGACTTCTGAAAAGAGGTGCCGTAGAGCGCTACGAACTTCAGAAAACAAAAGTCCAATATGAATCCCTGGCAAGAAAGATTGAGGAAAATGAGTTTGCGTTTAAACAGGCTCAGATGAATTTAGAACAGGCCCTAAGCCGGGAAAAGAAATATGCTGAATATGAACTATATCAGCCGGCGACGAAGATTGTTCTGGAAACAATACGACAATCAATAGAAGCTCAAGAGTATCTCATGGACAGGGTGCTGGAACAGTATAAGGCGCTACAATCACGGGAGTCTGTAGAGCTAAAAGCGCCCTTTGATGGTGTAGTTATCCCGGTTCCATTGCAGGCAAAGGAAACTCTAAGACCGGGCGAGAAAATGATTCGAAGAGCAGATGAAGTAGTAGCCGCTGGCGAACCGATTCTCTCAATAATTGAATCGCAGCCCGGCGAAATTATCGGTTATGTAATGGAAGGCCAAGCAAATCGTATCCAGGAGGGAATGGAAATAGAACTCATCAAAGTAAGTGAGCCGGCACAGATAGCTCGTTCGCGGATAACATACGTTGGGCCGGCTGTTGAGCAAATGCCGATGCGGTGGTGGCGAAATCCCAATATTCCTCAGTGGGGACGACCGTTCCGGATTGAAGCTCCTGCTCAAATGAACCTGACAATAGGAGAAAGGGTCGGAATTCGCAAATTGTAGATTAAAACATCAGGGCCGGAGGAGGTAAATCCAAAGAGCAAAACGAAATTAAAACTTCTTTAATAGAAAATCGACGCCAAATATATGATTCATAATTGTTTTAATAAAAAACTTCTGTACTTGATTATTTGCTTGCTTGCCGGCCTATGCGCACTTAACGGATGCGGCCATAAGAACTATAAAAAAGACGCTGACGAAAGAGTTTATAAAATACTTGACCAAAAATGGAAGGACGAGTACGGCACCAAAGCCAATTACAAAATCAGCGACACCGAGCCACTGCCTGACGATATTCAAGTCGAAAAAGCTGTACCTAACTCAGGCATATTGACCCTGCCACAAGCGGTAGCCATCGCAACAGCTTATAATCGCGAATACCACACCCAAAAAGAAGAACTTTATATTAAAGCGCTTGATTTAAGACTGACACGGCATGAGTTTGAGACACAGTTTTTCGGAAATATAAGCGGTGGATATGCAGCGGACCGCAATGATGATGCATATGGTTTTGAAGGAAGTTCCGGCTTCAAGTGGTTATTGGCCACCGGTGCAAGACTCAGCGGCAGATTAGTCCTGGCCTATATTGACGTGCTTAGTGGTAATCTAAATAGCGGTATGGCTACAATTCTAAGCACAACAGTAGTACAGCCACTACTCCGCGGCAGCGACCGCAAGGTCGCTTTGGAAAATCTCACCCAGGCGGAAAAAGACACACTATACCAGGTGCGCTTGTTTAATCGGTTTCGTAAAACATTCGTCGTATCGGTTATAAGCCAATACTACCTGGTTCTGCAACAAAATGACGCAGTGAAAAATGCGCAGAGGAACTACAACACTCTGAAGTGGCTGCATAATAAGGTGGAAAACTTAGCTAATGCAGGACGCCTACCCAAGCTGGAACTGGAACAAATCCGCCAGCAGATGCTCCAAGCCCTAAATATCTACATCCTGACTGAAAAAGAATATAAACAGGCGTTTGACGAATTCAAGATAACGCTGAGTCTGCCCACTACTACGGAATTCCAGTTGGACGTAAATGAACTCGAATCTTTAAAAGCTACAGAAATGACTTACCCCGACTTTTCCGAAACCGAAGCTGTCGAAACTGCCTTGGCTCGGCGTTTAGACCTTGTCAATAGTGCCGATGCCGTTATCGATGCTGAGCGTAAGGTTTATGTTGCTGCCGATGGTCTCAGAGCAGACGCAAACCTTGTTGGATACGGCAATTTTGTCCCATCGAGAAAGGGTGACCGCCGAGGCCTTGGCCCCCTGCGAAAGGAATATGGCCTTGATATCGAACTGAGCCTGCCGCTCGACCGGGTAGCTGAACAGAACATCTATCGCAAAGCGCTGATAACTCTGAGCCAAAAACAGCGAGATTACGAACAGGCATCCGATATAGTTAAATTGGAAGTTCGTCAGGCATACCGGGACCTGAAGGAAGCAGCCCAAAGCTACCGTGTCCAAGTAGAAGGTCTCAAATTGGCAGATAAACGACTAAAAAATACGTTTCTGCTCCTTCAGTATGGCCGAGCAAGCAGCCGTCGCTTTCTTAACGCCCAGAATGATTTGTTTGACGCTCAAAATGCCGCTATAGAAGCTCTGGTCAATTATATGGTCGCAACTTTGAATTTCTATCGTGATACAGAGGTGCTACAAGTACGGCCTGACGGAATGTGGGAGCAAGGTATTGACAGAAAAGTTCCTATTGCGAGCAGTTCACCGCACACCGTTGGCTCATCTGAAGCTTCAAGTGACCAAAAACGATTAAGTTTGATGGATTCATTTGCCCCAAGGATGGTAAAGACAAAGTAATAAAGTGTTTTAGTCAATGATATACCATTAATCCGGGGAACCTGCTCAGAAAAGGCAGTTAAAATGTGTATAGACAAGAAATTCCTGGTGGTCTGCCTGGTCCTGGTTTGTTTCGGAACTGCTTTAGGGGCTGATGTTATCCTCAATGAGTATAACGCTGTAGGTAATACGGATTTTCTTAACGGTGGGACAGCTGCGGTTGATGATGACGGAGGCAGAGCATCGGATATTTATTTCGGCCGAATCGAAGGTAACGGCCGCGATTGGTTCGAATTGGTCGTAATCACCGACCATTTGGATATGCGAGGATGGAAGCTCGATATCTATGAATATGCTGCCTTTGATGAGACTCTGGATTTAACCAACCATCCCATCTGGTCGGATTTACGCAGTGGAACTATTATCACCGTATCCGAGGATGTATCGAGTGATATAAGCTACAATCCCGCAGCAGGAGACTGGTGGATAAATGTTCAGGCAAATAATGATGCCGAGGGTCTCTACATCAAAGCAACCAATTTCGTCGTAAGCAACATAGACTGGCAGCTTAGGGTAAGAAATGCCGCAGGCGTGGTCATATTTGGTCCGGCAGGTGAAGGTGTTAGTCCAGAAAGTGGAATTAGTAACACTGAGATATTCAGACTCGAAGCCGACCCGAGCGCATCGATTACTCCCGCTTCGATTGATTACGATGATGGAAGAGATTTCAGCACCTTTGGCGCTTCGAACCGATGGGGAGTTCAGGATTTTAATGCGTTGCGTACTGTTGCACCTGCTGCCGCTTCCATTACTCTACTGGACCCTAATGGAGCAGAAGTGATAATGGCCGGTACCACCTATAAAATTACATGGCAAAGTCAAGGGACCATCGACAATATCCTAATTGAATTCTCAATTGATGACGGCGAAACATGGTCGGAAGTTTATCCGCCAAGCGTTGGCAATACCGGCGAATACGACTGGCTTGTGCCAATAGCAGATTCTCAAAGCTGTTTAGTCCGCCTCAGCAGCACCGACAATCCGGCTGTTTACGACGTTAGTAATGGAACATTTACGATATATCCATGCGTCTTGCCGGGTGATGTAACAGGCGATTGCATCGTAAATCTGTACGACCTTGCAGCTATGGCATTAGACTGGTTAGGGTGCGCTAACCCATACGACCCGGCTTGTGATTGAATACCAAAAGATAAGCCAACAAAAATCAATTACGCCCGACAGGATTCGAACCTGCGACCTCCGGTTTAGGAAACCGATGCTCTATCCTACTGAGCTACGAGCGCAAATATATGAGCCACGGCTCATTTTTCCAAAGCAATTAAATCCTCGTAGGTTTCGCGTCTTCTGATGACGTAGAATTTGTCGCCATCAACGAGCACCTCAGCGGCTCGGCCTCGCGCATTATAGTTGCTGCTCATACTAAAGCCGTATGCACCTGCTGTAAAGACCGAGAGCAAATCGCCTCTTTTTAACGGCGGTAAAGCTCTGTCTTTAGCGAAAAAGTCCGCACTTTCACAAATCGGCCCGACCACATCAACAATCTCTGTGCCGTCTAATTGCAGGTCTTTATCACGCTGGCGCGGAACAAATTTTTCACCTGCCTCAACAGGCCAGATGAAATGAAACGCACCGTACAATGGAGGACGAATCAAATCATTCATTCCCGCATCGACAATAACAAATTTCTTCTGGCCGCCCTTTTTGAGGTACAAAACCTTCGTCACTAAAATCGCTGCATTGGCGGCAATGCTTGCCCCCGGTTCCAGAATAAGCTTCAGGTCTTTTCCTTTTAACAAAGGCACGATAGCAGCGGCGTATTCCGCAGCCGTTGGTGCTGTACCGGTTATATAATCTGCTCCATAGCCACCACCAATGTTTAATGCTTCGATGCTGAACCCATCGCTGTGCAATTTTTCAATTAGAGCCAGTACTTTTTCTATCGCCTCAACATACGGCTGGACAGTCTTTCCTGCCGAGCCCAAATGGATATGAATTGCGCAAAGGTTCACTGATGTCTTTCTCGCCTCGCTGTCGCTCCGGCGAAGCGGGCTACCATAATCGGCGAAGACCTTTCGTGCACGTTCAATATCCATGCCAAATTTAGCTTCCTTCGTGCCCGTAGTGGTATATTTGTGCGTTTTGGGGTCCACATCGGGATTGACACGCAAAGCGGCTTTGGTACATTTGCCTTGTTGTTTTGCCAGCCGCATCAAGTTTTCCAGCTCGGCCTCAGATTCAATATTAAAATAGGCAATGTCTGCATTTAGTGCTTCGATGATTTCTCTGTCGGTTTTGCCTACTCCGGCGTAGACAACTTTCGATGGATCACCTCCAGCTTGTAAAACGCGATACAACTCTCCCCCACTGACAATATCAAAGCCACTGCCTGCTTCAACCATAAATTTTAGAATATTTATATTCCCACAGGCCTTAACGGAGTAGCAAACCATAGCCGCGAGAGCACTATAGGCATTCTGAATCTTCCGCAGATGTTCCTCAAAGGTGGCCTTACTGTAGATGTAAACCGGCGTTTGCACTTCAGCGGCGATTTTCTCAACGTCCACTCCTTCAGCAAACAGCTTGCCATTTTTATAGTTAAAATAATCCATATACTTCTTTCTGCGAATATGCCCCCGCAGTTTCTTGCGAAACAAGAGCGGGGGATGCTGTGGTATTACAAAAACTACCTTACTATCAACAGACAGTATACGAAACTCAGCGCCGATTGCAAGAACGCAGTCAACGATGTATAACCATCCGACCGACACAGATGCTGCGTGCAGATTTGGTTTGCCCCCCCATATATAAAGATGAAAGCCGAACAACTTCTCCTAATCTGATATGGCTATAATTAGCATAAACAGCGATTTGCACTAAAACGGCCACAAAGAAGAAGTGGCCAATGGTTGAATGTAACATCTTATTATTACGATAGTTAAGAATATTAGCGACTGAACTTTAAATAAACAAAATGGAAGATTCCATCGTTCAGGTGGAATCTTCCATTTTTAATAGCTTGCTGCAATCCTAAGCTTCAGATTGCAGCTGGGTTTCCCTTTACAACAAGTCAAACGAGATAACCCTTAATTTGCCGGCTTTAACCGGCGGCCTGCAAAAGTCTGTAACACATACAGGCTTCTAATCAAACTGCTGCACTGTCCCTGTTATTTCTTTTTGGCTTTTTTCTTCTTTGCTTTCTTCTTTGCTTTCTTCTTTGCTTTCTTCTTTGCCATTATTTAATCACCTCCTTTTCGGTTGATTAAAACTTTTTTGTCTTTAACCTAACATTGCAATATTGACTTTAGTCTACTTCACATTGAAAAACTCTGTCAAACAATTTATAAAAAAGCCAAAAATATTTTCTATGTTTTTTATCGGTCAAATATAAAAAAATACTTTATAAAATTTTTTACCATCGATGTCTTATACAGCTGCCCATGTCGTTCATCATTGTTCTATAATGCAAAGATGTAACTTGTTTATATGTGATTTAAACTTTTATTTAAGCTGAGAAGCTATTTTATGTGATTGCCGGTGTTAAAAACGGCTTATTTTGTTTATCATCCTGTTTTGCGATTATGATTGCCGGAGAAAGATTTCTTTTTTTTGTTGCTATGTATAATGTCAGTGTATTGTTAAAATGTTTCAAGTATGCTAAAGATAAATTGGATTTTAAAAGTTTCGCTGCTTGTTAGTATCTTTTCATTGGTCAAAGTTTCTAATCTCTCTTATAACTTTTATTCACAGTTTACTTGTTAGTTTCCACGGTAATATAAAGTGATGACAGCTAAAAGAAAAATAGCTTTGTTCGGTGGAACGTTTGACCCGATTCACTTAGGCCATACTACGGTCGCCGCCGAAGCAGTCAAACAAATCGGTGCAGAGAAAATTATTTTCATTCCTGCCAAACGTTCCCCATTAAAAGGTCTCTTCCCTGCGGCAAGTGATGCCGACCGATTTGCGATGCTCGCCCTTGCTATCGCTGACAACAAAAAGTTCGAGCTGAGTGATTACGAACTGAGAAAACCCGAGCCAAGCTATACTTTGGAGACTGTAAGGCAGTTCCAGACCAACCTCGGCAGTGATATCTCAATTTACTGGCTCATAGGCACTGATAGCATCGACGAACTGCCACTTTGGTATGAAATTACCAAATTGATAGACAAATGCAATCTATCCACAATGTACAGGGCTGGCTGTAAACCCCCGGACTTTTCTAAATTTAAAGCTCTTTGGGGCCTTGAGCGTGTTGAAAGGTTGCAGCGTAACGTTATCCAGACATCCCTGATTGACATAAGCAGCACCGAAATTCGAAACAGATTAGCCGCCGGACATGATATATCCGATATGCTGCACCCCGCCGTCGCCGATTACATTCGCAAACACAATCTCTACCAGTCAAAAAAGTCTAAGTAATACTATACGCTGTTTTTCTCAATTAACCATTTGTACCAGTCGGTCATACCTTCTCCGGTTTTGGCTGATATCGGAAAAATTTCTATACCTTTATTTAATTTTCTGGCATCTGCTTTCGCTCGTTCGATGTCAAAGTCCTCCTGAGCACCTGCTGCAAGTAAATCAATCTTGTTTATAAGCAGCACCTTTGACTTGGCAAAGATAGCAGGATATTTGGCTGGCTTGTCATCGCCCTCTGCAACGGACAGCACAACTATCTTGCCGGCCTCACCCAATTCGAAAGCCGATGGACAAACCAGATTGCCTACATTCTCTATGAAAATCAAATCTAAATCATCCATAGGCAAATTCTTCAACGCCTTATTTACCTGGGCCGCAGATAAATGACAGGCCCCATCGGTGTTTATCTGAACCACAGGCGCTTTGGTTGCCCTGATTCTCTTTGCGTCTAAGTCGGTCTCGATATCTCCCTCGATAACGCCGATTTTTATTTTGTCCTTCAATTCGTTTATAGTCCTTGTCAAAATCGTGGTCTTACCTGAGCCGGGAGAAGATATCATATTCAAGCACAAAATCTCGTGCTCAGTTAAAAACAGGATGTTTTCAAAGGCAAACTTTTGATTCGCGCTTAGAATTTTTTTCCCAACATTGACTTTTTGCATTGTATTACCCTGACTAAAATTCTATCTCTTCCAGCAAAAGCGGCGCATCGGGCAGTAATTCAAAGTCCTCACTGCTGCATTTGGGGCATTTCGGGCTGGAGAAATCGACATTGAAACTTTCATTACATTTTTTACATCGCCCTTGTATCGGCTTATGTTCTACTTCCAGTATCAGACCTTCACAGGCCGTGCCTTTTGCAATGGCCTCAAAGGCAAAACAAAGCGCTTCATCATTAATAGCATAGAGCTTGCCACAGCTAATTTTGGCCCCAATCGGCTTTACATTCCGTTTTGCAGCTTCATCGGATATTGCAGCCAAAAGATTTTCTGCCACCATCATCTCGTGCATCAGCATATCCTCGGCAGTTCTCTTCCGTACGGCATCTGGACAATCCTCCTGCCGCCGATTTTGGTTATCAGCTCCACAACAGGCACATCGCGACTTTGGACAACCTCACCGATTATGCTTGCCTCTTTGCCCAATGGATGCCTTTTGCAGATATTCAGGCAATCATCAGCCGACTCAGGCGAGACAACCGCAACGAATTTACCTTCATTAGCGATGCTCAACACATCAAAACCAAGCATATCCGCCGCCGCCTGCACCGTCGGTTTGATAGGAATGTCGGCCTCGTGAATTTCAATGCTCAGGCTACTCGCCCTTGAGATTTCGCTAAGGGTTGCAGCCAGTCCCCCACGGGTCGGGTCCCGCATAAACTTTACCCCGTTAGAAATCCCCGTCGAACGCGAACTGGCCGCCTTTGGCATCTTATTTCTAACGGGGTGAACCCCATTCGTGTTCTCCAACAGCTCGCAGGTCAGCCCTGCCAAAGCGGCACAGTCGCTTTGCAACTGCGATTGGAATTTAATGTCCTGCCGCTGGGAGATAACTGTCATCCCATGGTCACCGATTGTGCCGTTGATGATTATTTTGTCACCGGTTGTTATCTTGTCGAATCCCAAATCAACACCATCTAATTTCTCACCAATGCCCGCCGTATTGATAAAAATCTTATCGACCGCTCCGGATTCGACGGTCTTTGTATCACCAGTAACGATATCGACATTGGCTGCCTTTGCTGTTTGGCTGATGCTGCTTAAAATTTTGTCAAACAATTCGAATTCAAAGCCATCTTCAATTATCAGCGATAGCGCCAAAGCGACAGGTTTCGAGCCGGCGACAGCCAAATCGTTTACCGTCCCGCAGACGGAAAGTTTGCCGATATCCCCGCCGTTGAAAAATAGCGGCTTGACCACATAGCTGTCCGTGGTGAAACACACCGAGCTTGAAGCAAGATTTAATTTCGCTGAATCAGCCAGCTCATTGAGAGCATCATTTTTGAATTGGGGCAGGATATGATGCCGGATTAACTCATCCATCAATCGCCCGCCACCGCCGTGCGCAAGTAAGATTCTATCGTGTTTATTTTCTTTCATCGCTACTAAACCCTAATCTCCCGTTCCTGTTATACTTAAACCACGCTGCACAGGCACCCTCAGAGCTTACCATGCACGGTCCAACCGGCATATCAGGGGTGCAGCTCTTTTCAAACAAACCGCACTGCGGCGGCTCAATCAATCCGCACAACACCTCGCCGCATCGACAGCCACTTGCTTCCTCGGTTGGTATTTCGGTTATGTCAAATCGTTTGAAGGCGTCGAATTGACTGTACTTATCTTTTAGCTTAAGCGTGCTTTTTTCTATCTTTCCAAGCCCCCGCCAGTAGCCGTTCGCCGGCTCGAAGCACTCATCGACGATTTTTTGTGCCGCGGTATTACCCTTCTCGGTTACGACTGCTGTATATATTGATTTTAGTTCGGGCTTGCCCTCAGCAAGCTGCCGGCAGATTTCGCCAAGCCCTTCGACTATTTGCAGCGGCTCAAAGCCGGCCACCACGCAAGGCCGACCAAAATCTTCTACAATCTGTCCAAATGCGCCATAGCCAATGATTACACTGACATGCCCGGGGCACAGAAAACCATCAATTTTATTGTTTTTTTCAGATAGTAGCGCCCGCATCGCTGGCACTACTAATTTATGCCCGCTCAAGATACAAAAGTTGTTGATATTTTCTGCCGCCGCCTCTTTCACTGCCACAGCCGTCGCTGGCGCAGTGGTTTCAAAGCCGACCGCAATAAATATTATTGTCTTATCGGGATTGTCTTTTGCTAATTGAAGCGCATCTTCACTGCTGAGGACAACCTTGACATCGGCCTTTGTCTGCTTTGTTTCGAGCGAGCCACCTTCACCGGGAACACGAATCATATCGCCGTATGTGGCAATTAGACAATCGTCTCGGTCAGCTAATTGTAAAACAATATCGATGTAACCTTGGCCGGTAACGCAAACCGGACAGCCGGGCCCCGATATTAGTTTGAGCCCTTTGGGTAAGGTCGATTTTACGCCGGTACGAAAAATTGCAACCGTATGCGTGCCGCAAACCTCCATTATATTGATTCGCCGCCCAAATCTCTCACAGGCAGTATCCATCAAGCTCAGCGCTTTATAAATACGTTCGAGCATAGAATCTATCCTGAGATTTTATCCTGGGTTTCGTCAAAATCGGCTATTTCCGCAAGAAGCTGCCAGGTCTCCCTCGCCTCCTTTTCATCAACAACCGAGATGGCAAAACCAGCGTGTACCAGAACCATATCCCCTAATTTAGCTTCCGGCAATAATGTAGTTTTGGTGCGGTAGCGGTTGCCCATCGCATCGACAATCGCGTTGTCTTTCTCCAACTCAACTATTCTTGCCGGTATCGCTAAACACATATTTCGTCGCTCGTATTCCGTCGCTCGTCGCTCGTGACCAGTGACTCGTCAAAGCTTATTAATAAGACTTACAATCATTCGACTTTCGTGATTTAAATCTTCTGCTAATTCTTCCAATTTCTTTTTTGTGATATGATTTCTTTTATTGGCGATTATCAATTGTGTTTCCAATTCAGCACAAGAACCTAAAGAGATATACAAGAATTGCTTGTATTCTTTGCTGTGATGCCTCACAAAACCCTCGGCAATGTTAGAGGGTATAGATGTAGAGGCCCTTCTCATTTGAGAAGTTAAACAATACAATTCCGTTTTAGGGAAGCCTTCGGTAATTGAGTATATCTTATCAGCTATCTCAATTCCCTTCTGCCAAATCTTCAAATCTTTGTAATCTTTTATTTTCACTTATCTTCTATTTTAACTCAAAATTCCCATAAACCATCTCTCAGTTAATCCCGAGTCACGGGCGACGAGTAACAGGCCACGGGTATCGAGCTACGAGCCCCGAGAGACGAGATACAAAGCTATTGCCGCCTGGCCGACAGCTACGCCGCCGTCACTGGTCGGAACATCTTTGTTAAATAATACGTTAAAATCGCTTTCCTTCAACAGTTTAATCAGACGGTTTGTCAAATACCTATTACAAAACACCCCACCGGTTAGCGCGACAGTATCTAATTTCGTAGATTCCCTGGCTTGTTTCGCCATTGCCAATAGGCCGACGGCAAGAGTATTGTGGAACTTCGCAGAAATTACGCCTGCGTCTTTTTTCGCCTGAATGTCAGCGATTAACTGCTCGAGCATTTTACATAAATCAAGCTGTACTGGTTCGCCGTCTTTTCTGATAAGCTCAAAATCATAATGCTCTTCCTGTGGTGAGCTTGCCTGCCCTGAGCGCAGTCGAAGGGTCGGATCCACAACACCATCTCCTGCAATTGCCTCAAGGGCCATCGGCAGTTGCGCATCAGTATGATTGAAGCTGCCCAGCCCGACCATAGCAGCAACCGCATCGAAAACCCTGCCCAGACTCGAAGTCTCCACCGTATTGAGCCGCTTGTCAATCTGCTCAAGAATAATCTGCTGCTTATTTTTATCCGGCTCAATTTTATCGAGCAGCCATTTGAATTTATCTAATTCAAACCCTTCGCCGTAAGTTTTTTTCAGTAATCCGAGGACAGGCCTTATGGCCTCTTTGCTTGCCTTATCCGCACCGGCCAACTGGTAATAGGCCAGATGGCCGAACCGCTCGAATTTCTCCAAAGACGCGAGCAGGCACTCACAGCCCCAAATCGCTCCATCCGTACCATAGCCGGTCCCGTCACATGCAAGGCCGATGACCGGCCCTTGCTCGCCTCGCTTCGCGGACGAAGCGGGCCAGCCGTGCTCAAATAGAACCGATGCAATATGTGCCCAGTGATGCTGGACCTGAATCACCCTAACATCAGGCATCGACAAAGCATACTGCGTTGATAAATACCCCGGGTGAAGGTCGCATACCACGACCTTCGGCTCGACTTGGTAAAGCTGCCGCAATTGTTTGATTGACTCGATATAGTGATGATAGACCGCCGCATCTTCGAGGTCGCCGATTTGCTCACTGCAGATAAGCTGGTTCTGCTTGACAAAGCAGAAGGTATTTTTCAAATCCGCGCCAGCCGCGAATATATCCAGCCCGCTGGCCTCTTTCAGAATAATAGTACTCGACTTCAATTGGCCTTTCTCCTTTTTACGGGATATTATAATTCAGCAGCACTCCAAAGACAATGCTCATCTCCGGTCGTTTAGCCGTCGCCGGTAAGCCTGCCCTGAGCGAAGTCGAAGGGGCGACGTGATATAATTAGCCCCCAAATTTATTTGGGGGTTTTCTTTCCCACAAAATTCAAAACCGCAAACTCGCCATGATATTTCTTCGCCGCCCTGTCATAAGCTCTCGCAGCATCTATTTCATCCTTGAAACTGCCAAGATACATCTTCCTGCCATTAACCTCTATCCTTGACATCCACTTCTTATCTACACGTGAACGGCTCACCCCTTTATATCTCGAACTATATTTGCCCTGTTGCTTTCGCTTATTCCAGCTGTTTTGAGCACACGTTGCAGCCCTTAAATTTACCTTACGATTATCCAAACCATTATGATTTATATGGTCGCAAAACATCCCATCCGGCACCTTCATTATCGCTCGATGCATTGGTATATTCCTTTGCCTGCCCTTACCTATAGTTACGCATCTGCAGGCATAAAAGCTCCGGCCTTGTTTCATAGCGTACCATCCGTATTTTCTAAGCCGATAGTAATCATCCGGGTCAACAATTGCGAATTTGCCCTGCGTCAGCGGTATTCGCCGAAAAGCGTAGCCGTAGCGCAGACGACGACACAATAGCACCACCCAAACGAACAGCCGTTCAACCCAGTCCGGAATCTCAACAGTAACCTTGATTACCCAACCTCCGCTTGTCCCGAGCGCAGCCTGCCTGCGGTTCGGATTTAAAAATGTCATCGCGCAGCGATACCACAACTTTACACTTTACACTTTGAACTTAAAACTCCCTGTATGCCCCTCATTGTGGCCTCCGGCAGCCTGCCCTGTCTGTAGTCTCATCAACTCTACGCGATACGCTTCACGCTTCACGCAATACGGGGGCTGACGTCGCCCCTCAATATTGGACGAACCTGCACGTTTGATTGAAATTTGGCCGATTTTTTAAGGAATGAATTTGCGTAACTGCTTATAACAGAGGCAGTAAAAATTTTTTCAAAAATTCAGATTTTGCCGCGCAACTACCTGCGTATTTGATTGACGTTTTCCTGTAACTTTATTCCCAGCCGCCCCTTATAGCAAAAATTTTTACAATCCCTTGTGGATTAAGGACTTAGAACCTGCCTGCCTCGGCGGAGCCGCTCGTCTTGGCGTAGGCACCAAGCCGTAGCCAGAAAGACGAAGCCTGGGTCGCCCTTCATCCCTCGCCCTTCGTCCTTCGGCCCTTTTTCCCTTGCCAAACCACCCAAAAGTGTGGTAAAATTACAAAAGAGATGTTTGAGGAACTATTCTGAGATGATGAATTTAGGCCGAAAGGGTAAGCAGAAAACAGTCTGTGTTTCCCGTTTTATACAGTACGCCATAGGCGCATAAAACTGTATAATCCTTGTTATGTGCAAGGAGAAACATTATGAAACAAATGATCTGTCCAAATCCAAATTGTGGCTACAAAGGGAAACCAAAAAAGACACCACGAGGAAGTGCTATTGTCGGCCTGATTTTATGCTTTTTCTTCTTGTTGCCCGGAATTCTGTATTTCGTGTTTAAGAGTGGTTATAGATATTCTTGTCCTAATTGCGGAATGCAAATATCCACTGATAACTAAATTTGTATCGAAACGTGCGTTCGCAGTCTGGTCGATGGGCTTTGACCGGAGTTTATGCAGACTGTATAATTATTGTTGGGCGAAAAAGATGAAGATCAAGAAGATCAACAAGAGCACTCGTCACGCCAAGATCATCGGTGATTTTGGTGAAGCTCTCGTATGCAATTGGCTGTCACGGTCAGGTTTCGAGGTCACTATAGTTGATCACACTGGGATTGATGTACTTGCCTACAATTCAGAGACAAGGAATCGACTCGGTATTTCGGTGAAGTCTAGAACAAGAGTAAAAGGTACCGAGGCCACCTCTGTTAATATATTCTCGTATCAGAAAGGGAAGAACGATAGGCAAAAGGTCATTGATGCCTGCAAGGCATTCGAAGCCGAACCGTGGATAGCAATCTATGTAGAGTCTTCCTACTGTGCCGATCTATTTTTGCTCAGTCTCGAAAATTATGACAATGAATATTGCGCCAACCAAAAGCGGGCGATTGATGGTTGGAAAATGGGGCAAAAATATAGAAAAAGATATGAGGATGACCCTCGAGTCCGGCATATTCGAATGGATTTCTCTGGAAGTTCGTGGGAATGGTAGTAAAAGAAGCAACCGCTAACAAGGCGCTCAAGCAGGACGCCCGCCTCGTGGGCACCCCTTAGCTCAAGCGTTATGCCGCGATACAGCGAAAGGGTTTTCGGTGAAGAAAATAGTACTCATATCATGTGTGAGCAAGAAACGAGCGGTTAAATCCAGAGCCGCCGAACTGTATACCAGTACACTCTTCAAACTTAATTTACAGTATGCCAGGAAACTCAAACCCGATGCTATTTTCATATTGTCTGCAAAGCACGGATTGGTTGCTCTCGATGATGAAATCGCGCCGTATGATGTGACTCTGAATAAGACGAGAGCTGATGAAAGAAAAGTATGGGCCAATAAGACAATAGAGCAACTTCGATTACACGCTGATTTGCAGCATGATCATTTTATTGTCTTGGCTGGAGAACGTTATCGGCAGTACCTACTTCCTCACTTAGAGTCTTATGAAATTCCTCTTAAAGGGCTTCCGATCGGCAAGCAATTACAATATCTCAAGAAGCAGGTGTGCGATGAGTGAAGTCTGTGTTTGGCGTTTTATATAGACTGTATAATCGTTGTTGGCGATACAAAGGATATGATGACATCATTCTCTCAGTGGATAAAATGGACGAAAAGAAATGATCTCCTGCAACTTCAATATCCGGGGGTCTATGCAATTGCCCTGTCAGAAAAAGATATTTCTGGGACACCCTTTTCATGGTGTTCCGAAATAATCTATATCGGTATGACAAACGCTAAAGGTGGTCTGAAGTCACGTCTTGGTCAATTTGAAAACACGATCATTGGCAAAGAGGGACACGGTGGCGCCTGCCGTGTCCGCTTCAAACATCAAGACTATAGCAAACTTGTTTCAACTCTTTATGTTTCTGTCTGTCCTCGCAAATGCAACGTCCAATCGAATGCCCCAATGGATCTTCGCATCATGGGAGATGTTGTTAAGTTTGAATACGAGTGTTTTGCTGTCTTCGTGGAACACTTTGGTAAGTTGCCAGAGTTCAATGACAAGAAGCTATCACCCAAGAAATAGGAACCGCCAACAATTGAATGGACAAGTATTTTTCAAAGCCGCGATTCGCTTGCTTTGGAAAAACTATCATTCAGAACGTTAGTCCCTCTCTTTTTTCCGGTGAAATAGCAATAAGAATCCATTGATGAACCTGCAGGTGAGCACTTCGCGGGCTTAAAATGCCTTTTTTAAGTCAAAAACAGCTATTTGCATATTTACAACAAGGCATTGCAGCCTTACATCGTGGCATTGTAAGCTTACATTATGACATTGTAAGCCTACTCCGTGGCAGAGTCGGCGTGATATGCGACAAAGTCGGCCTACTCTGTGGCAAAGTAAGCGTGATATGCCACAGGTGAAGCGTGATATGCGACAAAGTCGGCTTACTCCGTGGCAAAGTAAGCGTGACCTGAGGCAGATGAAGTCCACAGGATGGCTTGCGCCACGTAATATATGGCAGGTGAAGTGTTATCTGCGAAAGATGAAGCGTTATCTGCGAAAGATGAAGCGTTATCTGTCACAGATGAAGGGCACTGGGCGGTTGAAGCGCAAACCGTTCCGGAGAATTCCGCCACGGCGGATAAATCTGAGCAACCTGTGCCATAGGTAGAATCCCTCGCCCCATTCGACTAATCTCAAAATGACAAGAATCGGATATCCAGTATCCAATCAGAAATTAACTAATATCTCTGCGCTCTCTGTGGCCAAAAATAATCAGTGTTAATCCGCGGTTAAATAAGTCTGTCGTCTGTCGTCTGTATCCGTCCGTGTCTTTACAATCGCCAGGGTGCACGGCTCGAACGCTGGAGCATTCGATTGGCAACGGCGTCGCCGACAAAGCTCTCCTTGGCCGGGTCCCATTTCAGCTTGCGCTTAAGCAGCATTGCAATATTACCCAGATGACAGATAGTAGCCGTACGGTGCCCGACCTCCGCCGGAGCAATCGGCACCTTTCGGCTCTTAACGCAGTCCAGAAAGTTCTGCACGTGGTCGCGGCTTTCGTAGAGATGAATCTCACCGGGTTTGATAGTTTCCTGTTTCAGCGACTCCGGCTTGCATATCATACCCTCCCTGCTGACATCCACCCATCCTTTCGAGCCGACAAACCTGGTATTCGAGCCGCCGGTCCTGCATACTAATTTGACACCGTTGGCATATTTGGCCTCGAATCTTACCTTTTTCGCCGTTGTAAAAAGCCCTGTATTTGGAAACACCCCCTCTCCTTCTATCTCGACCGGGCCGGTATCATCTGTCCCAAGGCCCCACTGAGCTATATCAATAAAATGCGCCCCCCAGTTAGTTACCTGCCCGCCGCCATAATCAAATATAAATTTGAATTGATAATGGCATCGCTGATGATGGTACGGCGCCCACGGAGCAGGGCCGAGCCACAAGTCATAATCGAAACCATCTGGGACCGGCTCAGGCGCCCATTTCGGCCTGCACCTTCTGCTATTGCTGGGAATCATCACCATCACCGTATGCACATCGCCTATCCTGCCGTTGCGAACCAGCTCGCAGGCAAAACGAAAGTTATCAGATGACCTTTGCTGAGAGCCGGTCTGCAGTATCGCGCCGTAGCGCTTGACCTCATCCACAAGCGCACGGCCTTCGGCTATCGTCAGTGTAAGCGGCTTTTCGCAATACACATCTTTGCCCGTCCGGACCGCTGCCGTCGAAATCGGCACATGCCAGTGGTCGGGCGTTGAGTTTACAATCGCATCGATATCATCCCGCTGTAAAAGCTCGCGAAAGTCTTTATAGCACGCTTTCTTATCCAGACCTGTTAACTGCCGGGCCTCTTGGAGACGGCCGGCGTCAACATCACAAAGAGCGAGCACCTGCGAGCCGGCCTTGGCCTGGAATTCCTGCACGTTGAACTTTCCTATTTCTCCAAGACCAATGGCACCTATTGTAATCCGGTTACTCGGTGCATCCGCCCCAAACACTGATGATGGTACGATTGTCGGCCAGGCCAAAGCCGCGCCGGCAGCCATCGCCGAACCTTTCAGGAACCCCCTGCGGCTCAGCCGTCTCAAATCTTTCAGGTTTGTTCTTTTGCCTTTCATTGCAAATTCCTTCAACGAGATTCGAGATGTGCCTTTGGTCTTGCGTCTGTAGCGCATTCTCTCATCGAGCGACGAGCGACAGGTCACGAGTCACGAACGACGAACGACGAATTTAGTCCTCTTCTCTCTTCTTCGCGTACTGGGCGACAACCTGCTGCTGGATGTTTGGAGGAACGACTTCGTAGTGGCTGAGCGACATTGCGTAGCTACCGCGTCCGCCGGTAACGCTTTTTAGCTGGCTGTTATACTGCGTAACTTCGGACAGGGGCACCTGCGCTTTAATAACGATAAAATTGCCAGCCAGCATATCCTGGCCCTGCACTCTACCGCGCTTTGAAGCGAGGTCGCCGGCGATATCGCCGACATTCTCAGCCGGGGCTGTAACTTCGATATTGACTATCGGCTCAAGCAGAACCGCATTTGCCTTTTCAAGGGCGTCGACAAACGCACCCTTGCCCGCCGCTCGAAAGGCAACTTCCTTCGAATCAACGGGGTGGTGCTTGCCATCGTAAATTGAAACGCGTACATCCTGGAGGGGGAAGCCGGCGACTATGCCGTTCTGCATTACCTCGTTGATGCCCTTATGGACGGCGGGTTCGTACTGGCCGGGGATGGAGCCGCCGAAGATGTCCCAGCTAAAGTCCAGCGGCGGGTCGGAATTTCGCTCGGCAGGTTCTACGCGGAGATAGACTTCGCCGAATTGGCCTGCACCTCCGGTCTGCTTTTTGTGGCGGTAATGGCCTTCAGCTTTTGCAGTAATCGTCTCGCGGTATGGAATCTTCGGCTCTTTTGTGTTTACCGACAGCTTGGAGCGGTTCTGCATCTTCTCCAGCGTTATCCGCAGATGCAAATCGCCAAGCCCGCTGGCAACCAGTTCCTTTGTCTGCAGGTCGCGTTTTATCTGAAAGCACGGGTCCTCCTCGCACAATTTATCCAACGCAGAGCCTATTTTCTGTTCATCACCTCTTGATGCGGGTTCAAGTGCCAGAGAGTACATCGGCTCCGGTACCGGCAGTTGTTCAAAGACGCCGGCGGTATTGCCATCGTGTATTAAGTCTCCAGTTTGCAGCTCTTCGACCTTAGATAACGTTATGATATCACCGGCTATACCGGCATCGACCTGGCTGGTTTCGCCACCCTGGGATTTTAAGACGTGGCCCGGCCGAATAGATTTCTTCTCATCGTTACGAAGCAAATTAGTGTCCGAAGTCATTCGGCCGCTGAAAATGCGTATGGTCGAGTATTTCATATTCGAGCGCGGGTCGAACGCAACACGAAATACCAATCCGGCTAACGGGCCTGCAGGGTCGGCTTTTAATTGCGTCTGCTTATCGCCATCTTTAAGAATGGTCGGCTCTGCCTGGGAAGGCGAGGGAGTGTACTTTGCAATAATATCGAGCAGCTCGGTAATTCCGACCTCTTTGCGGGCATTGGTGAAAACTATGGGGACCAACGTGCCGGATTTCAGGGCCTTAACAAATACCGCAGCAATCTTCTCAGTACCAATCTGCTCGCCGCCGAGATAGCTCTCCATAAGCGCATCATCGGCCTCGATAACACTTTCAACCAACTCGGTATGGGCGGCGGCGACATCCATTACAGCTGAATCGCCGGAATCATTCTCGATGCAGTCGATGACAGATGATTTGTCCGCAGAAGGCAGATTAGCACAGCGGCATTGCGAGCCGAAGGTCTCCTGAACGGCCTTAATAAGTGCGGGAAGGTCGGCATTTTCGGCGTCGACTTTGTTTATGACGATGACCGGCAAAACCAGAGCGTTTTTGGCCAGTTCGAATAACTTTAGAGTATTGGTCTCAATGCCGGCGGCGGCACTGATAACCACTGCGGCTGTTTCAGCAGCAGGAATTGCCTTTATGGCAGGGCCAACAAAATCAGGCGAGCCGGGGGTATCGATGATGTTGAGCAGCTTGCCGGCGTGCTCGACGTGGATTACAGAAGACTGAATCGAATGCTGGTGCTCCTTCTCCTCATCGAAATAGTCGCAGATGCTGGTTTTGTCGTCAACGCTGCCGAGACGGTTGGTAGCGCCGGTTTTGTGCAAGATTGCCTCTGCGAGCGAGGTTTTGCCGCTCGAAGCGTGCCCTAAAAGAACAATATTACGAATATCACCTGTATTAGCCACTTTTCGGCCTCCATTAGATTATTTCAGGTTTTATTTAACAGCTTCAGAAACAGCATTTATACAATATTTAAGATATATAGGGCAAGGGATTTTTTAAAGAATAGTGAATTAGAGGATTAGAGAATTGGTGATTAGTTCGTCGTTCATTGTTCGTAGTTTGTCGCTATATGGATAATTCAAAAATCAAATAGCAAAGAGCAAAATTACATATCAAAATTTAAAAATAGCCACGAATTATCTTGACTTTTGCTCTGTTTTATGCTATTGAGCACACAAGTCGGCGGATTTTCTTAATTAGCGTAGCAGAGCCCTTTTTTATTGGGCTTAAAGGGAAGAATTGAAAATGAAAAAATCCAAAAGTACGAACTGAGAATTAGATAAGAAGAAAAAATAGGCTTAGCCTGTCCCAACAGGCTAAGCGCATAAAATGAAAAGTCAAAACAACAACATTATTTTATCTATATATAAGATAATTGAAAGCATTATTCGCGAGATTATTCTTAAAATCCGCTATGATGGTAGACTTACACACGAAGCCCCTTCCTATTGGATTCTAACCAAAAACGACCGCAAAGGCCCATATTGCCAACGCTGTCGCGAAGTTGAAAGTCGATTATTAACCTTAGAAAGACGAAGCGATGGAATTTTGTTTTGTCATCAGTGTAAAAGTGAATATGAGGATCCTTCTTACGAAGCTCCGGAACTGGAGTTAATAGATTAGAACAATCTGAACAAACATATTCAATTTTCTATTGCCCCTTTCCACAGACGGAAAATGCTGTAAATTATCTGCTCGGCCTCGGTGTGGTGATGTTGAGAAGGAAAAGGGTCAGGAGATAGGAGTTAGAAGAAGGAAATATGGCTGGAAAATAAAAACAACGGTGGGTTTTGAATTTTGAGTGAAAGAATATGTACAGTATATCCTACATGGCTTTTCAAAGAAGGAGAAGTGAAACATGACAGAAGAATCTATTCCAGATTTTCCACAACCAAACCCCTATAAGCTTGTTGGCGTATATATTATATCGGAGTTAAAAAAGGCGAGAATTACCCTTCAACGGATCAACATAGACTTCCTGAACAACACTTGTACCGTAACCACCGATATGGAGGTTCCGGAAAAAATTAAGTCAAACATCTGTCAGTATCCTGCCTACAAAGGCATTACTATCAAGTTTCTAACCTCAGGATAAAGCAAAGCTTCGGCTTCTCTCCAGAATTTCCATTACCGATACAAGTTAACCGCCTTCCATCCTTCGCTGAAGCTACGGAGGACAAGTCGCTCCTCGCAATGACAATGGAACGTGGCCGTTCCAGCGATGGCTAAACGGGTAACGTGTATTACGTCGCCGTTCCGCCTTCGTCCCGATTAAGTCGGGACTTCGTCGCGACAAGTCCGGCGACGGCTAAACGATAAAACCCGCCGTGAAATCCGCCAAAAGAACGGCGGACAGGCGGCGGGCTAAATATGGGTTCCTGCCTTCGCAGGAATGATAGATTGAAAAGGGCCGGGGGGCTGCCCTGCGGCCTTTTGTCGCCAATGAAGATATTGCGTGGCCGGGGTGGTGAATATCGAGAAGGTCGTCGTTCCGACGACCGCTAAACAAGGGATATTGCGTGGCCGGAACGGCCACGGCTAAACGGGTAATGGGGAAATAAAATCCCAAGATTGGGGTTTAAGGCCAGCACAGGCGGGATTGGCCTGAATGTACTTAACGGCAGCCAGAAGCGCATCGGTGTCGGCAATGAATACTTTCCAACAGCCACGAGACCAGGGTGTTTGTTTCAGTCTTAAAGCTTTCGTTGCAGCACCTTTGAATTGATTAACGAGATACTCAATTCTGTACTTCGAGCGAAAAACGAGTACGTGTACATGGTCATTCATTATTGCGCAAGCGGCAATTTTCATACTCAATCGTTGAACAACTTCGCTGAAAGCATCAGCAACAATTGAACGATTTCGGTCATCAAAGAAAATTGGGGGTCTGCTAATGCGCGGTGCTGCAGTTGCCCAGAATTTTATCAACTGTTCTTTGGATGGCATCGGATTTTGTCGGCCATATTTAATCCTGCCTAACAGCCGCAACTGGTTACTATAAATTTCTTTAGAATATGAGCCACGAGGGTCGTTGGGTAACCATGTACCATATGTTGTGAATATAGCGTGATGAGCAATAATCATTATCAATTTCCCTACTGTTTAGCAGTAGCCGGAACGGCTACTTTCGGCGACATGGTATCAAGATTGTTTTCATTATTACAAGGTTATTCGGAAAATTGTGAAAAAAAAGAAGAGAAGGTCGTCGTGCCGACAGCTATCAAGAGGGTCGCCGTGCCGGCGACCGCTAAACAACTGTTTTTTCTTGTGTCCCATTGTCTCAACAGCTATACTTTCGGCTATGAATATTCGCAGTGCGAAAATATCGGATGTCGAGGCCATATACTCTCTGGTAAACGACTATGCAGAGCAGGACAAGATGCTGTTTCGCCCAATGGATGATATCTATAAAAACCTGCAGAGTTTTACTGTGGCTGAGCTTGACGGCAATATAGTCGGCTGCTGCGCATTAGAGGTTGTCTGGTCAGATTTAGCAGAAATAAAGTCACTTGCTGTCGATGAAACACATAAAAACCAAGGGGTTGGTAAATCACTTATAGCGGCTGCGGTCGAACAGGCGTCTAAACTTGGTATCCCAAAGGTCTTTGCCCTTACAATGGACCCCAGCTATTTTGAAAAACTCGGGTTCGAGAAAATCAAAAAAGATAAGCTGCCAATGAAGGTCTGGAGCGATTGTGCCCGATGCCCAAAACAGGAAAACTGCGATGAAACAGCAGTAATAAAGACCGTGCTGCGTGACGCGTGATGTGTATCGCGTAAATCATCCTACCTGTCGGCGTTGGAAGAGGGCAACAGCTAAAGCGAGGATGCCTATCGTATAGCACAAGGCATAAATAGCGGTTATCAATATATACTTTATAGGGACGTCACTACCCTCGTAAATAGCATCACTTATCCAGAAAACCTGCAAGTTCGGCACTAAAAACCTTCCTATTTTGGCCCACAATTTCGTCTCTGCAAATCTGCCAAAAGTGTAATCGCTGATAAGACCCAACAAAAAAATCCCAATACAGGCCGAAAGCGTTACCACTATATTAAACCTGGATGAAAGCGCCACTGCCAAAGCCACAATTATCATTGCAGCCAACAACAGCAAAACCGAGCCATAAACATCCAGGGCGTTTATGCCGTTATTGGCTGGGTTAAACTGCCATTTTCGGTCAATAAAAGCTAAAAATATTATCCCAAACGTAGCAAATATGGCTGCCAACACGATGGCTGTCGATGAAAATTTCCAGTCATAAGCATAGTTGAAAAAAGCACTTAGCAAAAATGAAGCTATAATTACAACCGCCGCTGCGGCTATGACCGTCCAATCGTGTGTGTCATTTACTGATTCAAGAACGCCGTGCCTAATCGCCATGAGCAGGGCAATGGTACAGATATAATGCGCCAGAGCCACCGCGGCAGCCACGCCTAAAAACTTCGCAATAATGAATATAGGACGTTGTACCGGTTTAGTCAGGACTGTAGTTATGGTCTTATTTTCAATTTCCTCGGCCACAGCCCCAGAAGCGGAAAATATTGCTATGAACAAGCTGGTCAAAAACAGCGTAGATAATCCTAACTCTCGCAAGAGCTTATTGTCATCGCTCATCGTGTACATTGCCAGCGATGGACTCAGAAAGAATAAAAACAAAGCGACAATAATGATTACGGAATAGATAGGTTGCCTTAGAGTCTCTATGAAAGTATTTTTTGCTATTGTAAATAATTTATCCATTACATATCAGCCGCTTTTGCGGCGACCAGGGCTCGAATCCTTATTGCGACATCGGCTCGACATTAGAAAGTTAATTTTCCCAATTAGCTCTATACTAAACCGGCACTTATTGTTATATTGCACAACTGACGACTTGTAAAGAGCTTGAATATATAATTGAATACTATATTCGAGGTTTTTTGTTCAAAAACAGACTGAGATAGAAAATGGCAGTATCATCCAAGCGTCCTAAAAATGTAGCGTGGGCATCTCTGGTTTTAAGCGTGGTATTCTTCGGCATCTGTTTTCTTATCGGCCGATGGAGTGATTTCTTTGCTGTATCTGCGGTTAGCTGGCTGCTCCTTCCAGCAGCTTTTATCTGGTTCGTCCTCGCTATTCAGTTCCATACGCGCAGCCTGGCCGAGCAGGAAAAGCTCGACATAAGCCAATTGACCAAAGATGAGCAGGGCCCTACCATCTTTCAGGCCAAAGATGAGCGAGCCAACTTACTTGCTGTAGCTCAACACCGCCTGGAAATACTCGAAAAATGGTTCATTCCTATATTCTCAACTCTAATCGCCGCTTACCAAATAGGTATCGGGATATATTTGTTAAAAGTCATCTCTGCCAACATCGATACCGAGCCGAAGCAGCCATTGCTCTGCGCAATTTGTATGACGGCGATAGCTTTTGTTAGCTTTTTGATTTCCCGCTACGCTACTGGTATGTCTGCTCAGCCGCAATGGCGACCGCTAAGAGCCGGCGGCAGCAGCCTGCTTAGCGTTGCTATTTTGTGCTTTTTTCTGGCAATAGGTCTGGCGCTGGCGCACTTCAACTGGTTTGGCGTGGTAAATGTAATCGCCTGGGTCATTCCTATATTGCTTGTTGTCCTTGGCGCAGAAACAGCGGTAAATATCGTGCTGGACATATATCGGCCTCGCCTAAAAGGCCAATACGCCAGAAGCGCTTTCGACAGCAGGTTGTTAGGGATTATAAATGAGCCGGGTGGCATATTACGCAGCGCTGCAGAGACAATCGATTATCAATTCGGCTTTAAGGTCTCTCAAACCTGGTTTTATAAGCTGTTCGAAAAAGCGGTAGCACCTTTGGTTTTATTCTCTGCTGTTACGCTGTACCTATTGAGCTGTATCGTTGTGGTAGAACCTAATGAAGAGGCGATAATAGAGCACTTCGGCAATCCTCTGAATAAATCCGGTCAGGTAAACAAAGCTGAGCCGGGACTTACTTTCAAATGGCCGTGGCCAATTGATATTGCCTATAAGTATCCTACGAAAAAGGTTCTGGAAATCAGTGTTGGCTATGTCCCCAGAACTAACCCCAAGACCGGCGAGGTGATACGTGAGCCATCGCTATTGTGGGGTGAGGCGCATTATAAGGAAGAATATCATTTGCTCGTAGCCAGTGAAGAAATCGGTGCGGCTTCGGGCACCGGAGCTGTGCCGGTAAGTCTCGTCGTTGCCGCCGTGCCCGTTCAATACAAAATCAAGAACTTATACTCTTTTATCTACAAACATAACGAGCCGGAAAAAGTACTGGAATCTATCTGTTATCGCGAACTTACAAAATTCGCAGCCAGTGCAAAAATTGAGGTTGATGACGAAGCTGCTCTTGAAAGCAGCCTGCTCGGAGCCGGTCGTGCCCGAGCCAAGCAGATTTTGACCAGCAGGATTCAACAGGCCGCTGATGAGGAAGGACTGGGAGTTGAAATAGTATTTTTAGGCCTGCAGGGCATTCATCCGCCTATCGAGGTTGCTACGGATTACCAAAAGGTCATCGGGGCCGTGCAGGAAAAACAGGCAATTGTGCTCCAGTCCCTTGGAGAACGCAATAGAACTTTAAGCATGCTGGCAGGTTCGGTAGAAGAGGCCGACAAACTTTATGAAGTGGCAGCTAAATACCAAAAGGCCAAAGAACAAAACAACCCGGAACAAATCGAAAAACTCGGAGCAGCGATTGATAAAAGGCTCGCAGAAGCAAAGGGAGAAATATTCAGCACACTGCGAGAGGCCCAAAGCTATGCCTTTGAGAAAGCAACGCTCGCCCGCGCAACGGGCGAACGGTTCGACAGCCAGCTTAAGGCGTACAGAGCAGCAGAGCAAATTTATAAAAGCGAGCAAAAATTAGCTGCTTTTGAAGAGGCCCTTAAAAATATACGTAAATACGTCGTAGTTGCCGACCCCAACGATACGCAGATTTTCATATTCGACGCAAAAGAAAAACTCACGCCAAGTCTGTACGATATTGGCGGATTTGAGGAGACAAGCACAAAATGAAAAATATAACAGTTGCAATCCTTATTATATTATTAATCGCAATTCTGGCCATGCTTCTTATCTTATTCCAGGTCAGAGAAACGGAATCGGCCCTTGTAACAACCTTTGGCCGCCCTACTCGTGAAATTATCGAGCCGGGGTGGTATTGCAGATGGCCCTTCCCAATCGAGCAAATCCATAAATTCGATTCGCGAATGAGAGTGCTGGAAGTGGAGATAGGAGAGACAACAACCAAGGGAGCTGTGCCGATTATCGTAAATACCTATGTCGTCTGGAATATCGCTGAGCCGCTGAAATTCTTTAATGCCGTCAAAAC
>Ga0315543_1001311_pt1 | contig 27282 bp, 26 predicted proteins | sample SalMarSW160210MG_2_FD_203098 | JGI IMG/M metagenome (GOLD analysis project Ga0315543, IMG submission 203098) | Salt marsh sediment microbial communities from the Plum Island Ecosystem LTER, Massachusetts, United States - Salt Marsh Sediment SW1601-210 ... | reverse complement strand
TCTCTCATTTGCTCAGCCTTCCCACCGTCTGCAGCATTCTCTGCCAGTGAGTGCCACGCCAATAGAAGCGGTTGCACTCGGGACAGAGTCTGAACTTTTCCTGTGTTTGAAACACGAAAGGCGGTACCTGTCCCCAAGCTTTATATTTCGGCACGTCTTCTAGCACTGTGTTGCACACAGGGCAGCGAGAGAACGGACTGTCGGCGTGCAGGTCAAACGCACGTAGAACCTGTGTGAGCTGCTCTTCTAGCGACTCGCTTTCAATGAATAGGCAGCGGAGCCCCTTGCGCCTGACCAGGCCAGTGTCACGAGTCAACAGAATACGCCCTTCCGCACGAGCGAGCCGCACCGCTTCATTGTCATCGAGCTGTGCATAGTATATCGTATCATAGCCCAATATACGCAGCCACTTGGCCAGCGTACCCAACATGCTGTCAGCCAAAAAGCGTACTTCACTCATAATCGCGTCGTATTCTCACTGTAGACCTCGCAGAGAAGTGTGAGCCAGCCCGCGACCCTCTCCTCATCCTTCAACAATGCCTGGACGGTCATGGTTATGATACACGGGCAAGGCAGCGTGTCAAATTGCAGGAATGCCCCTTGGCCAGGGTGATAATAAGGGTAGCTTTTGACAAACAAGTCATCATAGTGTACAGTAGCACAAAGCGATGTTTCTGGTAAAGTCATGAGTGAGATCAGGCAACAGCTTCTTCATCTGATAGCCCAGTTGGCCGGACACAAGGTATTGGTTATCGGCGACCTCTTTCTCGACGAGTACGTGCTGGGACGGACTACCCGGCTTTCGCGGGAGGCGCCTATTCCGGTACTGGAGTTCGTGCGTCGTTTCTATGTCCCGGGGGGCGCAGCTAACCCTGCGCACAACATATGTGCCCTGGCGGGACAAGCCACGGTAGTCGGTCTGCTCGGACGCGACCAGGCTGGCACGCAACTGCTGTCCGAACTGCAGCGCGTGGGCATTGATCCATCAGGTGTAGTCGTGGACGATTCACGACCGACCACCACCAAGACGCGCATTATGGCTGAGGGCTCTCTGCGCTTTACTCAGCAGCTGGCACGCATAGATCACCTGGATCGGCGCAGTGTGAGTGGTAAGGTGGAAGAAGAACTCATCGCTCAGGCACAGGGCCTCGTGCCCAAGGTAGACGCAGTGCTTGTTTCAGATTATCAGACTGGTGTGGCCAGCAGAGCGGTAGTTCAGGCGGTTTTGAGCAGTGCGCACGCTCAGGGCAAGCTGTGCACTGTGGATGCCCAGGGGACTTTTCATAAGTATGGGGGCTTTGATCTGATGAAAGGCAACCGCCAGGAGATAGAAGCTGCCTTGGGCTGCCAACTGCGCAGCGAAGAAGACTATCGTCTGGGCGGTGAGCAACTGCTTAATGAATTGGACGTCGGTGCGGTGATCATAACGCGCGGTGCGGAGGGCCTCTCGTTGATCGCACGCAACGAAGGATACAGCCACCTGCCTGCGGCGAACCGCACCGAGGTCTTTGACGTAACGGGGGCGGGCGACACGGTCATTGCTGTGGCCACGCTGGCCCTGGTCGGCGGGGCAAGCGTGTCTGCAGCGGCGCGGCTGGCTAACTATGCCGCAGGATTAGTAGTGCGGAAGCTTGGTAACGCTGTGGCTACCGCCGACGAACTCGCCTGGGCTATTGAGAACTGGTAGTCAAAAGGACTAACAAATGCGCAATCCCCTGGGAAGCAGAGTGATTGTGGCTGGCATTGCTGGCATTATACTCGGTATCGCTGGCGAAGCGTTGATCAACCACATCGCCGGCACGATAGTTGTCACTGACGGCATGCTGTGGGGTGCGATGCTGGCCATCCTGGTTGTGTCTCTACCCAACTTCACAGGAATGGGTTCCCTGACCGTAAGGAGCGACAAACCAGCCATCAACTTTATCGTAGGCATAGGAGTATTCATCCTTCTCTCGTTGGTGGTTGTAGCGCTCTTCTTCGGCATTTTCTGGCTGATCGGCCGCTTCGTATCGTAAGGTGTGAGATGTCGCCGAAAGCTAGGGGCGCTAGCATCCTGATCTACGTGGATCACCGCGAAGCAAACAGTGGTGTTGCAGAAGAGCTTGCTGCCCTGCCCCAGGTGCGAATTGAGGTGCAGGCCCTGCCAGTGGGCGACTATGTGCTCAGCGAGCGACTGGTTGTAGAGCGAAAGACCACGAGCGATTTCGTGCAATCCATCTTGGACAGACGGCTCTTTGCACAGACAGAAGCATTGCTATCCGCCTGTCCCAGACCAGTCTTCATCGTTGAGGGCGCTGATTTGTACGCGGCAGGCCACGTACATCCGAACGCTGTGCGTGGTGCACTCTCATACCTGGTCGTGCTGAAAAACATCCCCGTGCTGCGCACTTCTGATCCCGCAGAGACGGCAGCATTGCTGGCGACCATGGCGCGCCACGAACAACATGGCCTGGGCTATAAAGTCTCGCCTCACCTCAAGCGTCGAGGTGCCAGCCCGGCGCAACAGCAATGCTACCTGATAGAGCAACTGCCCAACATTGGCCCCAGCCTGGCTGAGGCGCTCTTGAGGCACTTTGGCACTCCTGAGGCTGTCCTCACCGCCAGCAAGGAAGAGCTCTGCCAGGTGCCTGGCATAGGCCCGATACGTGCGCGCAAGATACGAGCATTGCTCGCTTCACAATATGAAGGGGAAGGAAGATGATGCGAGTCTTTGGGCCTATCCGCATGGAAGTCGCAGGCCTGTTCCAGCGCCAACATCGTTTCGTAAGCACTGGGCGGGTTCTGGGAGAACTGGAAACTGCGTCGCTATCGCAGGAGAGTCAGTTCCGAGAGGCAGACGGTCAGCAATTTGTGATCCAGCGTGAAGGCCTGCTCACTGACAGATATACCATGCGACAGGGCAACCTCGAACTTGCTACCGTAGAGCGCATGGACATCACCTATCGCGCCGTACCATACCACCTCAGTCGTGCTGGCCTGTTGGGACCCTATCAACTGCGGAATGAGCAGGACGCTGTGGTGTTAGAAATCACCAAGCCCAGCGTCCTGATTTCTGAAATAGAGATCGAAATGCTGCAGGATGGCGATTTACTCCTCGTCGTGCTGGCATACTTTCTGATGCGCCGCCACCTGCAGCGCAGACGATCTAGGGCCGGGGCTAGTGACTGAAGACGAAGCCACGAGGTGACCGGCACCTTAGAGGGTGATAGATTTGACGTCCTGGCACACGATAGCGGCAAGACAACTCTCGTTTCGGAGGGATGTTATGACTAAACGCCTCGTTCTCGTTGCCGGTAACATCAGCGCGGGCAAGACGTCTTTGACAGAGCGCTTGGGCGCCCGGCTGAGCTGGCGCGCTGCCTATGAATCTGTAATCAACAACCCCTACCTGGCCGAGTTCTACGCCGATATGGCCCACTGGTCCTTCCATCTGCAAATCTTTTTTCTGGGCCATCGTGCCCAGCAGCACCTCGCACTGGCTAAGACCCCCGAATCGGCCATTGCCGATCGCAGCATCTACGAGGACGCACACATCTTTGCTCGCGCCCTGCACCACCTAGGCAATCTGAGTGAGCGCGACTACCAGTCCTATCGCCGTGTTTTCGATCTGGTTGTGGCTGGCCTGCCCCACCCTGACTTGCTGCTGTACCTGAAAGCTCCGGTCCCAGTGCTGCTCGAACGCATCCGCCGTCGAGGCCGGGGCATGGAAAGCGGCATCACTGCCGAATACTTGTCGCTGTTGGACACATTCTACGAGGAATGGATGGAGACCTTTGACCTTTGCCCGGTGCTGACCATTGGCACAGAGGACCTGGATTTCGTCCACGAGCCGAAGCACCTCGACATCGTCGTTGATCGCATGCGGGACAAGCTGGCGGGAAAGGAGGATGTCGTCTTTCCCCCGCCCCCTGGCACAAGTTGATGTAACTTGGGCTGCTTCCATTGAGCTGGCGAACAGACTTGCAGCCGCAGGGCAAAAGTTCGCCTAAGCACCCGCCGCGAAGCGTCCTGCTGTGAGGCTTCGGACATGGGCAGCGCGGGGTGAACCCGTCCAGGGCCCAGTATTGTGCCTGCGGCACGATAGGGCATAGTCGCATCCAGCACCAGCGTGAACAGCTGGTGGTGGGATTCTCAGGATGGCAGTCCAGGGCTCCTCGTTTGTTTTGACAAAAACCAGGTTCCTCTCTGTGTCCAGGCCGGCAGGCAGGTTCGCCTGTCTCTTGAGTGCTCTCCATCTTGCTAGGATGGCATCATGAAGTTGATCAAGTAGCTGCTTCTTGGGGCGCTTTCCGTGAAATCCTCCCCCTCCTGGTAGGTTTGACGTCTTGGCATACGATACCTATAATGAAACCCGTATCCCCTTTACAAAGAGGTTGTGTGCAGAATAAAAGTGTCACCTGGTACGTTATGACGTGAATTAGGAGTGAGATATGTCGTATGCATCTCTGAATGAATCGCAAATCAAAGAACTATTCAAGCAAGCCTTTCTCGAACTTTTGCAGGAACGAAAGGACCTGCTCTACGACTTGTTTGCAGAAGTCATTGAGGATTTTGCCCTTGCGAATGCCATAAAAGAGGGTGAGTCTACTGAGTCAGTCAGCAGGGCAGAGGTTTTCCAGGTCTTGGAAGGCGCAACTTGAAAGTTCAGTTCAGAAGGAGCTTCATCAAAGATCTGAGGCAAGTCAGAGACAAGGCTCTGAAGAAGCGGGTCAAGGAAACAGTTGAACTCGTTGAACAGACACGAGGTCTCCAAGAGATAGGAAACATCAAGAAGCTCAGAGGCGGAGACCAGTACTACCGCATCAGAATTGGAGACTACCGACTCGGCCTGTTACTGGAAGATGATACCGTTATCTTGGTCCGGTTTTTGCACCGAAAGGACCTGTATAGGTATTTTCCGTAGCCGCAGGCCAATCGCTGCATAGCAAGTTGCAGCGAAGGGCTGCGAAGCGTCCCGCTCTCTGGGCCTTGAGCCGACCTGCCCTTCGTCCTTGGGCCGAAGGACCAAGGGCTAATCTAGGCTCCAATTGTTGCTACATCTAGGAAACCGTTCAAACATGGGCAGCGCCGGGTGAACCCGTCTAGGGAACGGTGATACTGTGCCTGCGGCACGACAAATAGTCCACCAGCGTGAACAGCTGGTGCTGGGGGTGATTTGCACGATGGCCATCCCGCATCGCCTGTTTGACGGCGGTGCAGGGATGCCTCGAAGGCGGTAGCTAGAGCCGATCTTTCAACGCCTGTTCGTACGCCTTGCACGCAGAGCTGCCATACAAGACAAAGCGGACCAGTTCGATCTCAGGGTGGGCCTGGAGATAATCCATGGCGGTCTGGAGAGCGATAGGGCCAGCCAATTCGATAGGATAGCCGTAAGCCCCTGTGCTGATTGATGGGAACGCTACGCTCTTGATGCCATGCTGTGAAGCCAACGCCAGGCTGCTGCGATAGGCGCTGGCCAGGGTCTCCGCTTCGCCTCGCTGCCCGCCATGGTAGATCGGCCCGACGGTATGGATCACGTACCGTGCTTTGAGCCTTCCCCCGCTGGTGATCCGGGCTTCGCCCGGTGGACAGCCCCCGATCTTGCGGCACTCCTCAAGGATCTGCGGCCCACCTGCACGATGAATCGCCCCGTCCACGCCTCCGCCACCGAGCAGGCTCGGGTTTGCCGCATTGACGATGGCCTGAGTGTCCTGCTGCGTGATGTCGCCCTGGACAAGCTCAAGCTTGGACTTGCCAATCGTTACCTGCATCTCTCAATCCTCCTGTCACTAAGTGTCATTCTGAGCCGCCTACGGCAGGCGAAGAATCTATGCTGTGTGTGGCGAGATCCTTCGCTGCGCTCAGGATGACTTAGGAGACCAATCATATTGCTGAGTAGATAAAAGACTCCGTCTTGGGGAAAAGAATGTGCACCAACTGCCGCGCCACTGGACGCACGGAGGCATCCAGATGGCAGCTCATGATTTCTTGATAACTGCGATAGCCCAGCAAGAGCTGGTTGAGCAGCAGGGGTGGCAAGCGCATTGCCCAGTGATCCTGTGGGTCGCCCTCGTCGGTGACCGATGTGAGGCGTCCCTGCTTGAACCGCAGACGGATCAAACGCAGCATCAGATTGATGTTCAGATTCCCGCTGAAGCCAGCCACAAGCGACTGCGCCAGCCGCCTCTCAAGCGCTGGAGCAATGCGCCGTATAAAGTCTGCTGGGTCAACAACTCGAATCTGCCAGGCATATTGCCTCTCACACTCGGCCCCGAGGTAGCGCGCAACCGTCACCAGTGGGTGGGTCTTAGGTAGATCAAAGCACAACTTGGGGCAGCTTCGCTGCGCCGCGAGGCCTTTAGCGAAGCGCAAGACAGCCAGCCACGCCTCTTGCGTACCCCATACTTGTCCCCCAGGTCGCAAGCTCGCCTCCGTGAATTCGAGCAGTGGGCCCCACATGTTCTTGCGCACACGAAAGTAGCCCATGACGCCCTCATTGTCTTCGACTACGTACGTTTCCGACGGCTCTGGAAGACCTGAGGGCGGAGATTCCTGATAGCGCCACAGTGCTTCGTCCCGCACAGGGACAACGCACAGCTCAGCAGCATGTGCGTCGTAGAGGGCCATCACCCTGTTTAAGTCCGTGTCCACGTTCATCTGCCGAATGGTCACTGGCTCCTGTTGCCCTTCGGCAAGAGCAGGAACGCGGTCTAGCAGCAGGTTGGCACAACTGCCCAAGGGTATCGCGTACTCGTAGCCAAACTGCCGGTAGAAGTAGGGGATGCCCTCGATACAGGACAGCATGCAGCCTCTCGGATCCAACATGCGCTCGATCACCGCCATCTGCGCGCGAATCAGCCCGCGGCCGCGATAGTCGCGACGCGTCCCCACCAACTCCACTTGCCCCACTGGCAGCGGAATGCCATCATACGTCCACGTCTGCACTATCAGGCCCAGCGTAGATGCAATCTCGCCCTTTTTCGTGTCCTCCACAAAGAGGAAGTCGGGGAGCGTAGCGGTAGGATGCGTGTCGCCCAAGCGCCAACGGGTCAAGACGCCGACCGCTTCATCGTGGTGCACGAAAGCGTTGAATGCGGCCACGCGCTCCACGTCCTGCGCGTTGCGCACAGCCCTGAGCAGCAAACCGTCTCCCAGATCTACGGGCACGCTAGGTGGATAGGTTGCTTCTTGTCTTGTTTGATGGGCCTTGGACACGGATGAAAGCTCCTCCTCTCCGCGAGACCAAGAAGCGAATCGCCTCCAGAAGCCCTGGAGCGCTTAACTCATCAGTCATGACTAGGTAAGGTTCTCCTTAAGCCTCTCCCATTCTAGCAGCAGGGATAGGATTGCGCAAACGGCGCCACACAATTAGAGACAGGCCCAAACACTCAGTCATAGCAAAACGGCCGCAACACATAGTCACGGCCGTGAGTCAGGTCTACGTCAAAGCGCACGACCTAAAGCTCTAGGCCTCGCTTTCTTTGTCACTTTGGGGAGAACCAGCGGCAGCCCAGTGGCGGTATATGAGCAGCCCGCCGCAGAGGATGATAGAGCCTATGGCGATCCATTGTGCCGTGGCTACACGCGCGATTTTCCAAGCGTCCGGACGCTGAAACTCGACGAAAAATCTCAGCAATGGGTACAGTACGCCATACAGCAAGATCAGGTCGCCAGCCCGCAAACGATCGGCAAAGCGACGTGAGATGTACATCATGATTGCAAAGTTCATCAGGTTGCCGATGGACTCGTAGAGAAAGGTGGGATGAAAGCGCGTATCCAGAGGATACATCGCCAGATCATTGAATGGAGGAATGCGATGCCCAGCATCAATGGTGACGCCCCAGGGCATGGTCGTGGAAAAGCCGTACAACTCCTGATTCAAGTAGTTACCCCAGCGTGCAATTGCCTGTGCCAGGACCAGGCCAGGCGTGGCAATATCGGCCCAGTGGCCAAAGCTGAGGTGGTGGCGACGGGTGTATAGCCAGAGAGCCAGTGCCCCCCCGGCCACCGCGCCGTAGATGGCCAAACCACCCTGGCGCATGTGGAAAATCTCCAGCGGATACTGGCGGTAATAGTCCCACATGTGGATAACATGATACAGACGAGCCCCTATCATGCCCAGGACTAAGCACAAGAGCAGAGCGTTCCACACGTGTTCCGGGTTATCTCCCCGATGTCTGGCTTCGCGCTCTGCCAGAAAAGCGGCAATCATTGCCGATCCTACGATAATAATACCATACCACGCAACGGTGATAGGGCCAATGCGGAAAGCAATTCTTGGGCCACCCAATTCAATCCCTCCTCAACGTGAGCTGCAATCATTATAACACAAGAGAACGCCGGGCAGAAAACTCAGCCTGCACCCGGCATGAGGGGCATGCGACGAGGTTCGGACAGCAGTTGGACTGCTGTCCGAACGTCAGAAGTTCACCAATTCCTCAGACACCAGGAGTACGCCAGAGTTCGTGCGGCCCCGTCGAGCGGGACGAACAGCAGTTGCACTGCCGCACGAACGTAAAAGGGGGACAGAACCCCCAGCACAGTCAAGGGCTACTGCGCAGACACCTGCACAAAATCCCCATCTCTCACTTGGAAGATGTAGATGTTCTGCTCTTTCAGGTCTCCTACAGCGTTGTAGCTGATGTGCCCAACCAGGCTGTCAAAGTCCAGGCTTCGAGTAGCCTCGGCCAGCTTGACTGCGTCAAACGTGCCCGCTTTCTTGACCCCCTCTGCAATCACAGCCATGGCACTGTATCCGGCGATGCTGTAAGTGCCTGGATTACGCGCCTCCAGTTCTTGGTAGTCTTTCCACCATTGGCTGTCTGTGACCAGCTTGGGATCGGGAGTAATGCCGCTGACGTAGGCTCCCTCTGCCGCCGCGCCTGCCCCATCAATGAACTCGTAGAGGAAACAGCCATCGCTGGCCATGAAGGGCACGGTGATTCCTGCTTCGCGTAGCTCGGGCAGGAGGATATATCCCTCGGTCTCGTAGCCAGCCAGGAAGATGGCATCTGGCTGCACGGACTTGATCTGATCCACCGCTTGAGTCTGAGTAGGCACACCTTCGGGAATCTCGATAACTGCGGCTGGCTGCACTCCCAGCGCCCTCAAAGCAGTGAGCATCTGGTCACGCAAACCGCGCCCATATTCGTTGTTGGCATACACCAGAGCAATGTGCCTGGCTCCTACTTTCTCCACCAAGAAATGGGCATCAACGGGACCCTGCGCAGCATCCGTGGCGTTCACCCGGAAAAAGTTGGTGTAGCCTTTCTCCGTAATGCTGACATCGCTCGCAGTAGGAGTTACGACAATCAGTGGCAAATCCTTGTAGATCTCCATTGCTGCCAGGGTCTGTCCGCTGTTGTAGTGACCGACTATGCCAATGATCTTTTCTCCCTGCTGCAGAGCTGCCCGAATCTGCTCGGCCACCTGCACAGCCACTTCAGAGTCGGCTTCATCATCTATGGCCACAACTTTCACCCTGTGGCCCGATAGCCCCCCCGCAGCGTTGATCCTTTCTGCCATCAGGCGCGCCCCCCCCACAACGGTCTGCCCGCCATCAGCCTGCCAACCAGAGAGCGGTGCGGCCACGTAGACGATAACCTCTCCCTTGGGCTGCGGGGATGTGCAGCCCACAAGTACAAACAGGCAGAATGCCACGACAAGCGATATGCCCCGTCTAGCACAAGACGGGACTGCGCCCCGCCGAACCCCACCCAACCCCGCCCCACAGATGGCGGGACTCCGCGGGTGGCAGGACTTGACGAATGGCGAGACTGCGCCCCTTCTGTTGGTTCTATCTATCAGTCTTTTCACGTATCACAGACCTCCCACACAAGTGAGTAGGGGCGAGGCAATTCAGCCAATAGACGCCAAATGCAACGGACGCCTACCTGACTGACCTTCGACCAGAGCAAAGCACGCCAGGAAATGCCTCGCCCCTACATATTCCGCGAAATATCCCTAAGAGGAGCCATACACTTCGTCCAGCGTTTCTTGCAGTGACTGCAACGCGGCTACTTGATCAGCGATGTCCTGGCGCAACCGTTGCGCCCGCCCGGCATCTATGTCTTTGGCGCTGATGAGTAGAATCTGCGAGTAGACCGTTCCTAAAGCGGTCAACGTTGTTTCGAGTTGGTACTCAGCCTTCTCCATCATGTTCTGCAGTTTCTCCAGATTGACGAGCTGCTTTTCTTTGCTGGTTATTGCCTTTCTCAATTGCTGCCGCACGGCCTCGTCATCCTCGCGTTGCAATCGAGATCGCAAATCAGCGATCCCTCGCGGCAACTCGCGTCGATCCTGAACCAGCATCTTGTCACTATGGTAGGCGTCCAGACGCTTGGCCAGGCCAAACACATTGGCGACCCAGTCTGCAATACCAGCAGTCGTATCTAGCAGGTGATCGCGCAACAAGCCAGTTCCGCTGCGGCGTGCGTGCTCCTCTATGCGTTGGCGATACTCGAGTGCCTTTTCAACACGCTGACGATATTGTGCAGAACGGACTTCTCGCGGATCAAATTCCCGGCGCAGCATGTCGGCCACAACTCTACGACCTGTTGTCTCATCCGTGATGCTGGTATAGATGATCAGTATCTCAGCGCCGAGACCTAGAATCAGCCAGTACCACCATTGCCACCAGGGGAAAGGCGTGGGAAAGAAGAATGCCAGGATAATCGTCAGGGCAATAGTTAGTGCGCTCTCCAGGCGGAAGAAGGCATGAGCAATGATCGCCCTGGTAACACGTTGTTTCAGTTCGTCTCCTTTAGCCATGCGTACTCCTTGTCAAGAACGCGCCTACACTGAGCCGTAGTCTAGGCCCTCGTGGCCGTTTGCCTCGCGCACACCAACACGCCGACTACGGCCTTCTGAAGTCACCTAGAAGTAGGTCGAAAGCAGCTTGTACAACTGCTGGATCGTCTCTGGACTACCGCGCCGTGTTTGCCCTCCTGTCGCTGCAGCAATGTCTTCCAGCGTGCCCATTTCTGCATCGCTCCCATAAGCAACGCAGAAAACTACGACCGGTAATCCGGATTGGCTGCCCCGACGCAGCTTGGCAGTGAGGTCTCTTAGACGTATGCGGGAGTTGTTCTCTTTGCCATCCGTCATGACGACGATGGCGTTGATACGCTCGCTATCCTGCCGTTCTTGTAGCTTTTCGTAGGCCAGGTTAACAGCGTCCAGAAGCGCGGTATCTCCCCCAGCGTTGAGGCCGGCAATGGTCGACTTGAGCACGTCTCGGTTTGTGTCCAACTCAGACATGGGTACGACCTCTTTGACATTGGAGGAGAAAACGATCAGACCGACGCGTTCCTGCTCACCCTTTATCAGGCCGAGGAAGGTAAGGAATGCCTCTTTGGCCTGCGCAAGCTTTTCTCCCTGCATGCTGCCTGATACGTCGGCAACCAGGTACACGTTCGTCTTGCGCTTGGTATAATACCAGACATCACGCACTACCTGAATTACACTGGGGCTGGGAATCTGCAATGTTGTCGTGGGCTGCGTTGGCTCCACGCCGTTTTCTGTCTTGATAGGCGACGAGGGAGAATCGAGTGCAATGCTCAGGTCTGTTGGCCGGTAGCCATTGGCGAGAACCAGCATCTGCGCATCGTGCGACAGCAGAAAGTCACAAAAACTGCGATAGGCCAGTCGCTGCTCGGCGGTTGTGTCAGGCCGCTCCAGGAAGACGAGGGGATGATCTTCCCACATGGCACCCTCGACTGGATAGATGGCTACGAGCTTTTCTTTGCCCCGTTCGTTGAACTGGATGACTAGTTGCTCCTGCACAACAAAGGCATCGAGGTAGGCACGCCCCTTTTCCTGCACTTGCTGGATAACGGCCAGCTCTCCTTCACCGTAGTAGCGCACGGTCTTCTCCAGTGCGGCGACATAAGCAAGCGTCTCCTCAGCAGTAGCATCCGTCACAGTCAGACCTCGAGTCTTGCCTGCACCAGCGTAAAACGCAGCCAGGGTGGCCAAAAGCCCACTTGCAGATGAGGTGGAAGGGTGGCTCCATTTGAAATCCGGGTTGGTGCGGGCAGCAGAGAGGATGTCGGCCCAGCCAATAGCCTTGTCGGGATAGCCTAAGGAGCGAGCCGTTTCCTCCCACATGGCAATGACCACAGGACTGACTGCGAAGCGAGTAGTATCTCCCACAATCGAGGTCTCTGACTGCTGCTGTTCCCACCAGCCAAGTTCCAATTGTGACAGCCAAATTGATGAATCTGGAGACAGAACCTGGAACTGCCCTGCCAGTGCTGCTTGAATCATGGCCTCGGGTTCCATCTGGCTGGCGATAATAGTGATGCGCTTGCCCGAGGGAGTTCTGGGCCGTCCTGCATTGAAGCGCTTGACCAACTCCTCAAAGACCACCTGCTTTTCAGGAGAATAGACAACCTCTAGCGCCACTTTGTTCTCGCCACTGATATCGCGTCGAGCGACCTGGTAGACCATCCAGCAGGAAACACAGCCCACCAGGATAAACAGCGCACCACCCACGAGCATGAGCGCCCAGGTGCGAGAGCCTTTCGTCTTCACTCGCTGACTCATCGCCATCCTCCTACTGCTCGGCCACGTTCAGATCAAACCAACGCAGCAAGGCCAACAGGACCTCGCGATCCGGGGAGCGCATCCTGGTGGTGCGTGGTACTACAATCATGGCTCCCTGATCTTCCCATTCTACAAACAGGCTGCCGGGGTCCGTGATGGACACCTCAGCGTTGGCGGGCCGGAGCCCCAGTTCAGCGGCTCGCTTCTGGATCTCTGGCTGTAGCAGGTAGTGCTCGAACTCCAGGGCAGCGTTCTTCTCCAAGGCGGTGGTCTCGTCACCCATCCAGATGGTAAACGGGAAGTCAAACCAGGTCACATACCTGGGATAGACGATGACCAAGGGATCTTGCCAGCGGGTCTGAATGCCTGCCATGTTCACTAGCAGATTGCTCTCTGGGAGTTGCCCGCCATCGCCCATAGAGTAGCCAAAAAGCGCCAGGTTCTCCACGGAATAAGCGCCCAGGCTGCTAAAGTCGGTCACTGCGCCCATCAGCTCCTTGAGCCACTTCTGGAACTCGGCATTTGTGACGTCAGCCACGCTGATGTCAGTCTTGCCGTAGTACTCACCTGCCGCAGCTACCATGGCAGCCAGACCGCCCACGTTCTTTCTGGGGTTAGGGACGACGAGTTTGAAGTAGCCCCAATCCGGAGGCCCACCCAGATCAGGCCAGCCGCCTTTGGCCGTGGCAGCATCATGGATGGCTTGCCAGTCTATCTCACCATACCGGGCACTCAAGACCTGTGCACGGCTGGAATATATGCCCCAGGAGAAGAGGGAAATGGCGATGGGACGAGCGCGATACTCGCCTCCGGTCAGAAAGATGTCCCGTCCGTACTGCTCCTTGAACGTGGCATTCACCAACTCGACCAGGTAGCGGCTGTCTGGAATCCAAGCCGTGGGGACAGGGGTCATTTCTTCGCGTTCCCAGCGGCCCATTGCTGTTAAGCCGTCCATCGGTTCCACGGTGACCCTGATGGGATGCCCCTCAAGTTTGTGATTCTCACTATTGAACTTGCGGGCTGCTTCCTGTACGAAGGGTTCCACCGGCAGCGCGCAGATAATACGTACTTCCAGCGTTTGCGGCTGCTCGATCAGAGACCCCACACCGCCAGGGCGCTGCACTATGAATGAGGCACCCACGATAGCCACGGCTATCAGTACGACGATCACAAATACCCAACGCGTTCTATTCATGTTTCTATCTCCAAGAGCTTCGATAGTACCAGCTATGTAAGGGCAAGGCATTCCTCACAGAAGCTTTCGTCAGTGGGAGCCGTTGTGTGTAGCGCGGCACCCACGGGAATGCCTTGCCCCTACAACAACCTCATGCCCGGCTTCAGGGAAGTGGGGCAGAGTCATGGTAGATTCCGCTCGCTGTTTCGTCTATTCCAGCCCAAGCCGAGCTTTGCGCCCAGCAATCTGGCGATCGATAGTATCCCTCTCCAGAACTTCGGCCATCTGGCGATCCAGGCGTTTGGCGTCAATCTCACCCTGAGCAGTAGCCTTGTCGAGGCGACGCTGTATCTCGTCGCGGATTTCGGAGATGCCCACTTCAGAGGTGGTGATACCACCCACGCCCTCGACTGCCTTGTGCGTCAGCTCCTTGCTCTTGGCAAGATCGAGCATGGCCTGTAGTTCGGTCCGCTCACTCTTGGCCTCAGTCAGCTTGGCTTCCAGCTTCAGCTTGGCACTGAGAAGTTTCTGATACTCAGCTTCCTGCGCTTTGTACTGCTCGCCATAAGTTTCCGCAAGCCGGTCGATCGTGTTGTAGCGGTATTGCGCGGCCTGGGCCAGGTCTTCCTTGCCCTTCTTCAAGAACAGGTCAATATTCTTGTCCAGTTCCTTAGCCTGTGCCTTGAACTGCTCGTACTTGCGCTTGAGCGTCTTGGCCTCGCCGCCAACGGTGGCCGCTGCATCCTCAAGAGCCTCCAAGTTGTCCTCGACCTTGCGGATGTACTCGTCCACCACGGCCATGCTGTTAGCCTTCAGGGCCTTGCTGACGAGGTAGTTCAAGTTAGCCGATATCAACGTGCGTACTCTGTCCAATAGCGATGCCATGTGTTCTCCTCCCTACTTTGTTCTAGATTCCTCGCAATCACATCCGAGAAGCGGTCCGATTGCAGCATACCAATGTGTGGCGTACTTGCTTGCTATGCCGGAGCTAGTGCATCCCAAGACCCCTCCGATGTGACACTCCTTCTTCGCACTGCTCATCGAACACGGGATGACTGCGGGGGTGGGCTCGTCGAGCCCACCCCTCGAGGATGGAACGTCACCTCTTGCGAGTCTGGACTCCAGCGGCCGATGCCGCAATCATCTCTGCCATTGCGCTGCCAGTCGGGTAGATGATGACCATGGTGCTTTCCTCCTTGGACATCTCAAGCAACGCTTGGATCTCTCGGATCTTTAGAGCACCTGGCTTTTCCAAGATCTCGGCTGCTTGGGCCAGCATTTGTGCAACCTTGATCTCAGCTTTCGCCTGGATCTGCTTAGCTCTAGCTGCACGCTCAGCGCGGGCGATCACTGCCAACTCCTCAATGAGAGAGGCGGGTGTATCAATGTCAGTGATGCGCACGGCGCGAACGTTCACACCAAAGTCTTGGGCTGCTTTGTCAATGTCCGCCTTCAGCTCAACGGCTATTACCTCACGTTGACTAAGCAGCTCCCTGAGTTCCAGGCGCCCGATGGTGTTCTTCAACGCCTCAGTTGAAGCCCAGATAACGGTCCGCAGGTAGTCTTTGACTCCAATTGTAGCCTTCTCAGGATCTTCCACTTCGAACTCGAGCGCTGCGGTGACCTTGATAGGAATATTGTCCTTGGTAAGCGTTGCCGTTGCTTCTACCTGTTGCGTAGTAATACGCATGTCTACGATAGACGCCATGGAGTAGAGGAACGGTGGCACAATAAAGAACCCCGGACCCTTGACACCGACGAACCTACCGAGCCGCAGGAGTGACATCCGCTGCCACTCGGGAAGGACGTAGACCATACCGGAGATGGTGCCCGCAATCCACAACGTCAGCACGAACTTGATGAGAAGGGCCACTCCCCACGTCATCAGTTGCTCGAAGGTCCACCTCGGCAATCTAGCCAGCGCAGCAGTGCTCGGCCAGAGAAGGAAATACCCCAGCAGGCCAAAGACCACTAGCCAAATCACCATGCGGATGAACCCCTGGACTGTTCTTGTACCTTGCATCTTATCACCTCTTGGTTTTTCCAGCCTTCGTCGAATGAGAGACTGGATAGGGACCGCGAAAAGCGGTCCGGGCCTGTACCCACGAGAATGCATAGACATCACCTCTTACCCTAGCATCTCAAGATCGTCTAGTATGTTGCTGAGCCTTTTGCTCTTTGTCACTAACATTCTATGCTCATTTGCCTCGTGCTGCATGACTATCAGCCGACAGGAAGCTGACACTTGGCCGGTGTCGCCGACCCTAGTCAGGGCTGAGCAGTTTGTAGCCTCTACCGCGCACGGTGACCAGATACCTCGGCTCCTCTGGAACAGCTTCGACCTTGTGACGCAGGCGGCTAACCAGCTTCTCGATACGCGCGTCATCCACCTCGTCTATGTAGCTCTCCCCCCACACCGACTCCACAATGTTGTACTTGTCGCATATCTTGTCAAGTTTGCCATACAGCAGCAGAAGCAGCTTGTATTCAAGGTCTGTGAGCACCGGGGCAAGTTTGCCATCTACCCACACGTCACCTGCCTCCACGTCAATGCGCACACCTCGAGGCCCGCCGCGGCGCACCAGACGCTGCCGAAGCGCAAAGCCAGCAAAGAGGCCAGCGAACACTTGTACGCCATCTGCAGTGCAAAGAACGATACCCTTTTCGGTCAACGAGTCCAAGTCAGACGCGACATCCTGGCCACTGAGCAAAGCAATCAACGTCTCCTGTTCCTTCACGCTCAGATCATTCCACAGCTTGGCAGACTCGAGACGAACGTTGGCGTCGCTGTCAAGCTCCTCCTGAACGTGCCCGTAGCCCCTAGCGGCTGGCCTCAAGAGAACTTCCTCCCTGGCCTTGGCGAGGACACGGCAAGCCGCTTGTAACAGGGTTGGGTGCCCACCACCGCATTCGAGCACGAAATCAACGTCTTCGGCTGCGAGTTCCACTTCTGCACCCACGGCCCATCTCTGGACCAGAGCGCGTGCGTCGGCCTCGGTGAGCGGAGGCAGATGGTAGGTGTGAGCCGCGAACAACTCGCAGAACTCACCCACTTGCCGCCCGCGGCGAATGCGGGGGAGCGGCTGGCCTGTCGCCGTCACGTAGCAAAGGCGAGGCCAACGTTTGTCCTTCAGTGCACGAAGACGAACAAAGATGCGAGGCTCGACTTCACCAAAGATCTCATCAAATTCGTCGAACAAGAGCACCAGCATTCCCGGCAAACGCTCACTGATGGCTTCCAGGCTGTCCTCGAAGGCCAGAGGGATCAGAAACTGGCTGCTGGGAGCAATGATAGTCTCATAGGCTTGTTTGATGGTGGATACGAGCTTGTCATCCACTTGCTTCGCCTGAAGCACGTCCAGCACATTGCGCAGAATCACCTCGTAGAAACCTTGCTCGCTCACCTGTAGTGCCAGGTTAAAGTCAACGTATACGAACATATACTCATCTGGCCTGGGACCGAGGTGTCCCTTGTGCACTTCAGGCAGCGACAAGGAGCGCAGCAAGATGGATTTGCCAATATTGCTTACGCCCACGACAGAACAACAATCAGCCTCAGCCACACAGCCCAGAATGTAGGCGACGTCACCCTCTCTGTCAATCATTCCCTTGGCCAGTTCCCTGGAAGACTTGCTCCTTTTCATCTCATCCTCCATCTGTAAAGCATAGGTCTGCCTCAGCTCTCCTGGTCAGCATCCGGAGGCCAATGGCCGCGTCTCCCGGACTCGCCAGGCCACGGGCAGAGCGATCAACGCGGGAACGCCGGCGAGCAAAAGCAATGGCTCGATTCCCCCCAATGGCCCGTACAAAGCTAGAGCCAGGGCAGGAGCCGCAAAAAGCACCAGATCTATGGCGGCGTCGAAGGCCCCAAGTACAGTGGCACACCTGTCAGTAGGTGTGATGTCAGCCATCATCACCGAACTCATCAAGAAGGTCATACTGCTGCCTACCCCGAAGAGTGTGTAGAAAGCAGACAGGCCCAGCAAGCCACGTGACAGTGCCAGGCCAAAACAAGCTACTATGATCAATGGCTGTGCTACGATAATGAAGACGCGCCGCCCCCAGCGGTTGGAGGACTGGCCGACGACGTACGAACTGACTGTGTACGCGATTCCCTCACCCGCGAGCAGGATGCTGATCTGCCACGGTGCCAGGCCGAGCAGTTGTCCCTTTGTGGGCACGAAAGAAAAAAGGATGGGAAAGGCAAAATTGTTCGCGATACCAAACAGGGCAAAAGCATATACTCGTCTATCTGTGAAAAGGGACTTGAGCTGCCTCAACTGATTGGTACTATGTCCGGTGCTGGTCACGGGTCTCGTGTCGCGAACGGCAAAGGCAAGAATCGCGCAGGCCAGCATGGACAATAGGCCGTCAGCAACAAACGGGATGCGCAGCCCCCACAGCGATAACCAGCCACCGATGGCGGGCGCCAGGATGAAAGAAAGGCCCTGGCTGGAGCGCAAGATGCCAAAGAAGGAGCCATGTCTGCCTTCTGCAATCTCGGCTGTCAGACCTAACAAAGCCGGCATGGCGATAGCATCCGCTGCTCCCCCCAGTACACGCAAGGCCAACAGCAACTGCCAGTGCCCTGCTATGGCGCAAAGGAGCGAAGTGATTCCGCCGAGGAAAGCTCCACTGGCCAGAACCCGGCGTCGCCCATAGCGGTCCGCCAGGACTCCGCCGAAGAATTGCAGCAACACGAGCGTAATGAGCGCTGCGGACAAAGTGGCAGCCACGCCGCGAGCATCCGCTCCCAATTGTGCCGCCAGCGCAGGTAGCACCGGAACCCCTACCTGTGTGCTCAAGAACAGAACGAAACTGGTGAGAGCGATTAAATAGATGGGCATGCGCTAACTTCCTGGCGGCAACTGCCCTGCAATTCTGTGCCAGAGCGAGCTCAGGCTCTGGCGTGCTGCACTGGCTCGCTCCAGAAGGTTCCTGGGGATAGAGGCACGGGATTCGGCCTCGCCTTGGGTCATCTTCTCCAACGTGCCCCAACGATTACACTGGAAACAGCGTGCCTGTTCCTCTCTGGTGACATAGGCGCACGCCCGGCAACGGTAGATTGTCTCCTGGGCACGAGCCGCATCCAGCCCGGCTCGATAGCTCGCGCTTGCCCTGGCATCCTGTCCAACACGGGCGTACAAATTGCCCAACTCTTCCTGAGCGACTACCAACTGTGGGGCCAACTGCACCGCTTCTTCTAACAGGGCTACACTCTCCTCCTCTTCTCCCACCTGGCGGAGCAGTCTGGCCCGGAGGAAACGGTGCCTTCCATCTTGGGAGTGACGGACTGCACAATCACGCATCAGGTTGATCACAGGCCAGATGTCCGTGATTTCCCTTGCTACGGCCAGTAGCCTCTCAGCAAGCGCCTCCGAATAGTCTATCCAGAGGCCACGGCACCACGTCTCCAGGGCTGTGCGCGGTTGCTGCTGGAGATAGTAGAGGTCCCCCAATGCTGTATAGAGTGGAACGCGGCGGGGATTGATTTGCAGCGCCAACTCGTAGTCATCAATGGCCTCGGCATAGCGAGCCAGGCGGAAATTATCCTCACCGTGTCGCGAAAACAGTTCAACCAGCGTCTCCGCGTCTTCACCAGCTTTGATGATACGCAACTGCTCCAGCGCGTCACGCTCCATCCTGGCCTGCCGGTAAATAGCATATAAGTAGTAGTGCGTGTCTAAATCAGTGGGATCCAATTCCAGAGCCCGCTGAAATTGGAAAATAGCTGGGCCTGTCTCTCCAAGTCGAAAGTGCATCATGCCAAGACACACCGTCGCCGTCAGATTGCTTGCATCCAGGCGCACAGCCTGTCTGTAATGCTCCCTGGCATTGCACAAAGCGCCTCGCTCTTCGCCAAGCCAGCCCAAACGCAAGTAGGCCTGGACGTGCAGCGGCTTCAGCTCCAGCCGACTGTCCCAGAAGATTGCCTGTGAGAACTTGCGACGCGCAAGTCTATAGTCCCCACTGTCAAAGGCAGCTAACCCTTCCCGGAAGTTGGCCTCTGCATGCCGCGCGCGCAGAGTGAGGACATCAGAGATCATGCCGGCCAGCGCCGCGCTTACCCCTGTGCGCTCAAGCGGTTCCTCCAAAGTTGATACTTGAAAGGCCTGGCGTAACCTTGCGCCCACGGTCCTGGCGCCCCTGGAAAGCTGGCCAGGAGCACGCCAAAGCCCGATCACGAAGCGGCGCAGGGGCGTGAAGACAATTCCGGCAATGAAACCGAGGAAGAATGCCCCAAACAGAGTGAGGACATCCACTAACAGGCTCATGTTCTCCCGCAAGACCGGACCTCCGCTTCACTCGTAATGGGTGCCTTCATCAGCAATATGGAAGCTCATACTTGCCCTTCGGAGGGCCGCAAGTCCTTCACCACCAACTCCATGCGTTTCTGATTATTCCAAACTCTGGCTTGCAGTGTGTAGACGATATCTATGTGCCTGGGGAGGCTCTCGGCTCGGACTTTTTGTCGAAAGGCAATCGCATCCCAGACTGCCACACCATCACTGAGAGTGAGCTTCAAACTCGTTCCCTCACTACCAACGGAGCGGCAATCGCGTACCTGGACATTGTAGCTGACGAACGTTGGACGCGGGTTGCCCATGCCGAAAGGCTGCAGCTTTTCAATAAAAGCCAAGGTTTCCCAGTTTGCCTGAGCTAGTGGCAAAGGCATATCGATTTTGAGCAGGGGCACTAGATCGTCTGCAGTCAGTTGACGAGCAGCAATGTCACGCATCCGCGAACGGAATTCGTCAATCTGGTCGTTGCTTATGGTGAAACCCGCGGCGGCAGTATGGCCGCCATACGTAACCAACAAGGCCTCACACTGATCCAGGGCCTTTGTGATGTGGAACCCTTTGATGCTGCGCGCCGAGCCCTTGCTCTGCTCCTCCTCCAAAGCTATCACCAGAGTGGGGCGGTAGAACTCTTCCGTGATGCGGCCGGCGACCAGGCCGGCGATGCCTGCCGTGTAGTCAGAACTGGCCAACACATAGATCAGATCATCTCCCAACACGCCAACTTCCTCGCGGGCTTGCTCGACCATCTCACGCGTAAGCCGCCGCCGCTCCCGGTTTTGAGCGCCAAGCTGCTGCGCCAGCGCAGCAGCCTCTTCGGCGGAGGACGTGGCCAGCAAGTTGTAACTGGCCATGGCATCATCCAGACGTCCTGCAGCGTTGAGTCGGGGGCCGAGCACAAACCCGATTGTCGCGGCGCTCACCTGCCCCTTCTGAAGCTCCGCTTCTGCCAGCATGGCAGCTATTCCTGGCCGTCGGGCTTCGTTCAGTTGCTCAAGACCACGGCATACCAGAGCCCGATTCTCACCTGTCAGCGGTGCCAGATCAGCAACCGTGCCCAGGGCCACCAGATCCAACAGGTCTTCCTTCTGAGGCAAGACTCTGGCCTTGGAAACAGGCATTTGGCGCTCTGCACGCAGCAACCCCTGCGCCAGTTTGAAAGCCAGCCCCACGCCCGCGAGATGTTTGAACGGATAGCGATCATCATCTCTTCTGGGGTCAATGACCGCCACCGCGGAAGGCAATTCGCTGGACACAGCGTGGTGGTCCGTGATGATCATGTCGAGGCCCAGCTCGCGCGCGAATGCAGCCTCATCAACGGAGCGCACGCCGCAGTCCACAGTCACGACTAGCTTGATGCCCTGGCGGGCCAGGTCCTCCAATGCGGCATTGTTCAGGCCATAGCCCTCATCCATGCGGTTTGGAATGTAGGGGATAACACGTACGCCCAAAGCCTGCAATGTTTGCACCAGCAGCGCCGTAGCTGTCACACCATCCACGTCATAGTCGCCGTAGACGGCGATAGCCTCCTCGGCACGGATAGCCTGCCGCAGGCGAGTAACCGCGTCGTTCATGCCCCTCAACAGGAAAGGGTTGTCCAGGGCAAAAGTGCCGGCCAGGAACGCCCCTACTTCGTCGCTGGTGCGTATGTGGCGGTTATACAGAATCTGCACCACGAGCGGCGGCAGGTCCGGGAAGCCTGCCAGATGTTCAGCAGGAGCAGGCGGCATGATTTCCCAGCGCTTCTGAGGTGCAGTCAAGTAGCAGGTCCTTTCTGAATAGAATCGAGATGATTATATGCTACTCAGCCACAAATTGCAAAGAAGCCAGCCCGATAACCAGTCTAGTTGGGAGGGGAACCCGCGTCTGTCACCCAGGGGATACCTGGGAAGAGCACATTGGAAGGCAAAGCGCGTGCCTTCTCATGTACCCTCCGTTCTCCGAAAGCGAACCCTCTGAACCTCCCGCACGTTCATTGCCCGCAGTCCTGGCTCCAAGCGCGTTTTCTGTCACTAGTGGCTATTCTCGCATAATGCGCCAAAACCTGCGGGAAAGTCCCACGGGTTCTAGCCACACCCCCGCATCTAGACGGGGGGCATCTCAAGCCACTTATTCTGGATCAGAAAGTCTGTGAGAAGCGGAATCTCAAAGTAGAGCCCTTGATATGCTTGGTATGCATAGTACAGGGCAGGTATTACGGGCAACAGGAAAAGCAACCACAGCACACATGCGAGGCAGCCGGCTGTGACAGCCGACAGACCGCAAAAGACAATCGCTGCCAGTACTTCGTAGACGACGGCGGCCACGAGAAAGCCCAGTGATTGAATGGCGTGGTATCTCTGGAACGGGCGCTCCTTGTTCTCCTCGGCCAGCAACATAATGGCGGGTATGACTATGGGAATAACAGCCTGGCTGGCGTAGGCCAAAGCAGCCATCACACGGTCGTTATCAGTCACGTCCTTCGCAGGCCATGCCCTGGCAGGTTTGACCGGAGCTTCTGGCACCTCTTTGCTCTCTGTGACCGGCTCTTTCTCAGCTCGCGGTGTGCTTTTTGGAGCTGTCACCTCCTCAGGAGCACGCTCTGCTTCCGCTGCACTCTCTTCAGAGGTCATTTCTTCGGCACTCATGTCTTACCACCTCCTCTACTGCTTCTTGTATAAAGCCATGCACTCTTAGTCCTTATGAAACGAGTGCTCCTACTCTGGCGATCGCGTCAGGCGGTCGCCCACAGGGCATGCAGAGCACGAACGATCAACGCAGCACTCCATAGTATTGATACGTAGAAAGGAGACCTTGGTTTCGCCTGTGCGCCTGGAAGTTTGTTATTTGCAGCTCGCTGTGATAGAATTGTGCCCGTTGACACGCCGGGGGGTCTGCTCATAGGAATTCGAGGAGGTAAATCACCCTTTCGCATGGATCGTGTCGTTTTCATGGGAACTCCACACTTTGGCCGGATGATCCTGGACGCCCTCAGCGGCCACTATGAGATTACGGCGGTAATCACGCAGCCAGACCGCAGAGCTGGCCGAGGCCGGAGAATGATCATCTCTCGAGTAAAGGCTCTGGCGTTGGCACACAGCCTGCCCGTGCTCCAGCCGCAGACGCTGCGACAGACAGGAATTATCCAGCAGTTGCGGAACCTGACTCCGGCAGTGATTGTGGTGGCTGCGTTTGGGCAGATTCTGCCTGCCTCGATCCTGTCATTGCCGAAACACGGCTGCATCAACGTACATGCGTCCCTGCTACCGCGCCACCGTGGTGCAGCTCCTATCCCGGCAGCGATCCTGGCCGGAGATGAACAAACCGGTGTGACGATTATGCTCATGGATGAGGGATTGGACACTGGCCCGGTCCTGACTCAGGCGACGGTGGGTATCGCTCCTAAAGACACTACAGCCTCGCTTACGGAGAAATTGGGGCATTTTGGCGGGCAACTTTTGTTGGATACTCTACCCCACTGGCTGGCGGGAGAAATCACGCCGAGGAAACAGGATGACAGTCAGGCTACGTATGCGGGGCTGCTGCGCCGAGAGGATGGGCGCATCAATTGGAGGGAGCCTGCCACACTGATTGCGCGGCGCTGCCGTGCCTTTCATCCTTGGCCGGGAGCCTTTACATTGTGGGGTGAAAAGGAGCTCAAGGTGCTGCGCGCACGCCCCCTGTCAGCGAGAGTCTCAGACAAGATCCCTGGCAAGGTAGTGCAATTCGATTCCGACGTGGCGGTTGCCACGGGCAGTGGGCTGCTAGTCCTGGAAAAAGTCCAACTGGCTGGCAAGCGCCCGCTACCCGCCGAGGAATTCGTCCGTGGCCGGCGGGACTTTGTGGGATCACTTCTGCACTAGAGCGGGCACATCGCTGAAAATCGGTAGTTGATGCCAGTATAGTTGTCAATGTGAGTGTCGGCTTGGGCACAAACGCAGGTGTGGTCAGCAAGGCCACCGAAGGGAGCAGAGCGCACGTTCAGTGTGAGGCGAGGTTGCTGTCGCTATGTTTTTGGGGGTCACTCGCCCATCCCCTCTAGTACCTTATGTAGTGCCTCGCCTAGTTCTTCGATTTCATACGGTTTGGTAACAACACCGTGAAAACCGTATTCGCTGAAGTTGGGTATTATGGGATCATCAGAGTAGCCGCTGGAGACAACGGCCTTGATTTCGGGATCAATCTCGCGAAGTATCTGAAACGCCTCCTCGCCTCCCATCCCGCCTCGAACGGTCAAATCGAGCACAACTGCGTCAAAAGGTCGTGCCGATTCTCTCGCTTTCCCATACAGTTGAATCGCTGCGGCACCATCTCTGGCCAACTCGACCTCATAACCAAGATGCTGGAGTAGCTCACCGGCAGCCTGGCGGATAATGCTGTCATCATCCATCAGGAGGATTCGCCCTCCCCCGCTGAGCGCTTGTAGGTCGGGTTCTTTGCCCTTGGTCTCCAGCCTTTTCCCGGAAGCAGGTAAGAGGATTTGGAGCGAACCGTCCACCAGGAGAAGCACTCAGCGAGCAGCACGTTGACGGCGGGCATCTCCTAGCAACGTATTTCCTCTCCCAAGCCGCGGAGTTCCATACAGTGGTTCACAGCAACTTTATGGGGATTACGCTGTCGCCAATGAGCCTATTTGCGATTTCAGTCAGGGCCCTGGCGGCCGTGCTATCTGGTTCATAGGACACAAGTGGTACGCCGAACTTTTGAGCTCTTCTGCAGGCTTCTGCTGCTGGGGGTACTACTCCAATGATCTGGCAACCCAGTTGTGAGCTAATCTCGGGCAAGCTCATAGGTAAAGGCACCATTGCACGGGTAACAACTACCGCGCCGACTAGAGGCCCAGCCATCCCCCACGCTCTCAGTAGTTGCACAGCTAGTCTTCCGGACATCAAGCAGGTTGGTTCAGGCTCTACAACCAATGTCACATAATCACAGTGTCGAATCGCAGCCTGGCTAGCGCTGGAGGGCTGGCAGGGCAAATCAATAATGGTATAGTCGGCCATGCGAGCCAGCCCCTTGATTACGGCTTCAGCCTCATCGGGTTCTATGTCCTTAAACTCTTCCACCTTTTGTGGACCCACCAGGACTTTAAACCCAAATGGGGAGCTGACCAACCGTCTGCTCAGTTCTCGCTCGCTAATGCGCTCCGGATCAAGTTCAAGCAAGTTTGTCAGGTTCTCGGCCGGAGCCAGGTTCATCTGGGGCGCAAATGTACCATAATAAGCTCTAAGCTCCACGGCTATTGCAGCCTTTCCCTGCCGGGCCAGAGCGGACGCAACGTTCAGGGCAACAGTGGTCGTGCCTACACCACCTTTGGCGCCAACAAACCCCAGCGCCTTCCCGGTTTTGACTGGCTGTGCCTGCCGCAACCGGCGTGTGCGTTCCAAGAGGGCTGCCACGCGAGCTACCAGCTCGTCTGAATCCACCGGCTTGGTAACATACTCATCGGCTCCAGCCTCGAGGCCCTTGACCTTATCAGGGACTTGGACCCGGGCGCTGAGCATGATGATGGGCAGGTTGCTCGTCTCTGATTTGCTCCGTACTCGCTGGCAAACTTCTATGCCGCTGACGTCGGGCAGCATGATGTCCAGGATCACGAGGTCAGGCTGTTGGTTCTCGATCTGTCTGAGAGCCACCTCTGCGTTCTCAGCGGTGACGACTCTGTAGCCCTTGTTTCCAAGTATAAGCCTCAGGGCGTTGCAGAAGCTCTCATCATCCTCAACGATCAGGATACAGTCTTTCTCGTCCATCTCTTCCGTCCTTACTAGTAAACTTGTTTACCGCATAGACGCAGTCCCGCCCCAAAGATGGCGGGACGCTTCGCGGCCTTGCCGGAAAGATGGCAAGACGCTTCGCGGAGGACGCCAAGAGAGAATAAGAAGAACCTCTGCGGTCTCAGCGCTCTTGGCGGTGAATCATTCCTAACTGCGCAAGTCCCGTCAATGAGTGTCAGCGTGGGCACAAACGCAGGCGTAGCAGAAATAGAGCTGATGCGACAAACCGCGCATGCGTTTATCCTGCATCAGTTTCGTCACATCATGCCAGCCTACATCCGCGGCAAACAACCCTAGGCAATAGGCTTCCGTCTTCCACAAGGAATCGCCCGTGATCTTCTCCGGAAGCGACTTCGCCCACTCCTCGTGATTCACCCCTGTCTCCCCTGACGCTTCACCTTTGCCACCGGCAGCTTCACCGTGAACGTGCTGCCCTTGCCTTCCTCGCCTGTCCTGCGGGAAGTCGAAGCCCTCTCTATCTCAAAGGAAACACCACTGTCCGCCTTTCCAGAGCAGTGGTGCTCATCTCGGTCTCGATAATGCGATTCTCTCCCCCTTTGGAGGTCCAGTAATTGCTAGGTCACCAAATGCCTATCGATTACTCACTAGCATAGCATATGACGCAGCCTTTGACAAACCACACTTGATTCAAGCCTTGTGGTAGCGACTCCAGTCGCTAAACAAGTCAGAACCCCTGAGAGGGTTCGCCCCCAGAGTGAACACTGAGGGTGTTGAAAAACTGCCTACATTGTCATTGCCTTTGGTCCTGGGCCACCTTTGTCCCTGGGGCCACCTTTGTCCCTGGGGCCAAAGACCCAGGGGAAGACCCAGGGCGAGTGCAGCGAAGCAATCCCCTTCTCACCCACAGGTGGAGATTGCTTCGTCGCTGCGCTCCTCGCAATGACAACGGGTTTGTTTCTTACTAGCGACACTTGCATCGGCGCTGCAAGTGCAGATGAGCGAAGAATCTCAGTCGTAGGGAAGGCAGATTCCGCTCGCCCCGGCTCAGGCCGGGCTTCACTGCGTTCAGAATGACACCCTTGTGACTTTTTCAACACCCTCGAACACTCTGGCTTTTAGATTGTTGAAGGTTCTGCTATAATCCTTGCCACTCCAGTACTTACTCCAGCACTGCTGGATACGCATTGCAGCACACCATCGAAGGAGGCACAACAGAATTCATGCAAGAAGCTACAGTGGTCGTTCGGCACGAAGTAGGTTTGCACGCCAGACCGGCAGCCATGTTTGTCCAGACAGCGAAACGGTTCAAGTCTGAGGTCCACGTGAGCAAAGACGACAGGGAGGTCGATGCTAAAAGCATTCTCTCCATACTCACGCTGGGGGCAAACCAGGGCGCCGTTCTTATCATCAAAGCGAATGGCGAAGATGAAAAGGAGGCAGTCAACGCCCTCCAGGAGTTGGTGGAGACCAACTTTGGCGAATCCCTCAAAGAGTCCGAGTAGGCTTTACCACGCATGCCGCACGAACGCGTAGAAACCGGGATGCACTCACAGGAAGAGAGGTTGCATCG
>Ga0315543_1001310_pt1 | contig 27284 bp, 22 predicted proteins | sample SalMarSW160210MG_2_FD_203098 | JGI IMG/M metagenome (GOLD analysis project Ga0315543, IMG submission 203098) | Salt marsh sediment microbial communities from the Plum Island Ecosystem LTER, Massachusetts, United States - Salt Marsh Sediment SW1601-210 ... | reverse complement strand
TCTTATTCTGGCCCTTCTTCGCGAACTACGGAGGAAGCCGAAAAAACATTCAAATCTGCTGTTGAAGAAGTCGAACAAGCAAAGTTTGAGATACCCTCGGAAGAGCAGCGGGCTTCATACGAAGCCGATCTGAACTCATATTTCCAAGATCTTCTGTCTGATTTCAACAATCGAAATGTCGACCAGATTAACACGCATCTCGAAACGATCAAGGATGCTCTTAACAAAGAAAACATTGGCTCAATCTATCTTATTTATGGAGGATCCATAAAGAAACATACATACGTGGATGGGTTGAGTGATGTGGATATTCTGGCTATAATTAACAACACTGCTCTTGCTGGTGCATCTCCAAACCAAGTTCTTGAATACTTTGCTAACAGGCTTCAAGAGAGACTTCCGAACACAGAAATAGTAATAGGGAAATTAGCAGTAACCGTGAAGTTCTCTGATGGACATAAAATCCAGGTATTGCCCGCTATTACTACGACGACAGGGAATCGCATTTCGAATGTGGATGGAATTGATTGGAGCCCAGTCATCAAGCCTGACAAATTTGCGAGCAAACTGACAAGCATCAATCAATCAAATTCGGGCAAGGTTGTTCCTGTAATAAAGCTCTATAAGGTAATTAATGCACGGTCACCAGAAGATGCGCAGCTATCTGGTTATCATATTGAGTCGCTAGCTATAGAGGCATTTAAGAATTACCAAGGTAGTTTGAGCTACAAAGCCATGCTATCGCATTTTGTGGAATACGCATCAAAAGCCGTTCTAAGTCCAATAAAAGATAGGACGGGCCAATCGATTCACGTTGATGATTACCTGGGTGATTCTGAAAGTAATGACAGAAGGAGAGCCGGTGCTACTCTTGAAAGCATTGCGGCTAATATGAGGTTGGCGAATTCGGAGGCATCGTTGGAGAAGTGGAAGGAACTGGTTGAAGAATGACGCTAGGAAGGATAAAGGGCAGGCGCATTCATTTTGCTGGAAGCGCAGACCCGGATGTTGAACCTTCCAAGCTCAGGTATCTCCACAAGCTGGTTAAACATATTGCTAAGAGGACGCTCGTTGATGGCGGAGGCTTGGTAGTCACGGTGGGATCTGAACCGATTCATCAAAGCGAACATGACTTGCCAATAATCTTCGATTGGACATTGTTGGAAGCCCTGGATGAATGTCAGGATTTGGACCTATTGACCTGGCCTGAGGCACAAGGGGCACCTGTAGTTGCAGTTGGCTTGCCAAAATGGCGAGGCAGGATGCCTGGTAATAGGGGTGCGTTATGGAACAGACTGATCTCTGCAAAGAATATAGAGCTGGTTCAAGTCAGGTCGGAACTAGGTATAGGTGGAGTTTTGAGAGAGAGGCAAGCCGCCTTTGGAGATATTCTGGTGGTCGCAGGAGGAGGCCCTGGAGTAGAGCATCTTGCAGAGTTATACATGTCAAATCGAAAACCAGTTATTCCATTGGACATACAAATGAAAACGAAAAAACCTGGAGCTGCGGAAAGACTGTCAACCCTTGTTATGGAGAGCCCAAATAGATTTTTTGAGTATAATCCTCCAGAGCAGGCAGCAGCGGACTATTCAATGCTGTCTTTGAAGAATCAATTACTGAATTTTGAGGAATTCGAGAAAAGATTCTTTGATTTTCTTTTCCATTTACCCCGACCAAGAGCCTTCTTTACAAGACTTCTAAATGAAAAGTCACCCGAGTTCGATGAAGTTGAACGGTTCTTCAGAAATGTTGTGGACTGTGTCGTCAGAGGTGCTGGGTATGAACGATTTGAGGCGGGCACAGAAGCTTCCAAGGAGGCTTTTCTAAATGTTGAAATATTCCAGACAATTTACAGTAGCTCGCTAGTTGTTGTCGATTTGACAGGTTTACGACCGAATTGCTTTACTGAACTTGGATATGCGTTAGGCCTGAGAAAGAAAGTGATTATAACTGCGCAAGAAGGAACTAGTCTTCCTTTTGATTCAGCTTCACTTCCATGTCATTTCTGGTCATCCGAGCGGGCAGATGATCAACGCATAGTAGATTTTCAAGATTTTATGAAAAGAAGCATCAACAGAAGACCAATCGTTAGCTAGCGCGCGCGCTAAACGTAAAGCGTGCGATAAGATGAGAGCCTAAGTGTGTAATTAGTGCAGTTTATTTTTTATTATGCGGTGGATATGCTTATGGCCAATCAGCTGGTAATAAATCACTATTGTATTTCTCGATAGTTCCTTCCTTTGTCGAGTGTGTAAATGCAGCCCGTTTGAAGAGATTATTATTTTCTTTTTTGATTTTTCCCCGTTTTACGTATTGTTCTATGGTTTTTAGTTTCAAGCCAGGAAGGTGTGCTTTAAGGTGTAGACTTTCAGTGTCTATGTATATCCATCTAGATAGCCAAGAAACATCTCCCTCAACATATCTCTTTGATATAACTTGCGGTCTTGCCTGCGTATAAACCGGATGAGGAGCGATTCTCAGCAATCTACAATACTCTACTTCTCTTTGATCTTGCTCTTCAACCTCTTCCTTGATCTTTTTGGCTTTTTGTTTCAACTTCTCAACAGGAATACTTGAAATCTTCGATAAGAATTTCCACCAATGATGTTTTTCATCAAGCGCACTCTTATCGTCGTCTTTTTCATTTAGCAATGCTTCAATAATTACGTGGGCCCCATGTGTATCACTGATTTCCTTTTTTAGTTTTTCTGAAATAGATGTCCAATCATTTTCCATTTCTACGTTTTCTCCTATTTGTGTGTGTGCGCACTATTTTCACGTTATGTGGCTCTTGTTAGGGAAACCGTTTTTTCTTTAATGAAAGAAATCTCCTCTTGAGAAAGACCATAAATCTGATAGATCTTTTCATCGATTGCATCATCTATTTCCGTGGTCTTCTGGTCGATTTCAGCCAAGTTTCCAGTCAAAACAGGCGAACCAGAGAACTCACGCCTTATTTTTTCAGTTTCCTTTTGCAGAGTGTCCATTATTTGCTGTATAGCTTTAGGATTGCCCTCTATGAGGTTCGATCCGCTATAACAGGGAACGAGCATATCTGCGACTGTGGTTTCATACAATTTCCTTGGTTTCTTGTAGTTCCTTACACCTTCATAATCTCTTAAAGTCATGTAAAAAAAGTCTCTCAATACAAGATCGTTGAACTTCAACTTGATTATGTCCAGCGTCGCCTCCTGCTCCTTGACGTCTGCCTTGATCACTACGAAGTTGCCATCAAGCTTGATGTAATATCTTTCGATAGTTCCAGTTTTGTCAGCATTGATCGTGCTTGTCTCCGACAGGTTTATCCCATGAAGTTCAGCAGTTCTTGCAGACGAAAAATAGAAACTCAATTTCTTCTTCCGTGTCATATTCAAGTTGCCAAGCAAATTCTTGAACATGGAAATCAGGCGGTGTTTTTGTCTGCAAAGAACGAGCATGTCGCTTACAAATTTCGAGAGTGTATCGCCCATCTTCCTCAAGTCCTTTGCCAAAGGTATCTTACTTACATAGTAATCATCAAAATCCATAGTTCTAATGGCCTTGTTAAAGATAAAAATATACGTAAACCATCCAATTAGCCTTGAATTAATTAACGCAAGAACATCTTTAGTTCCATACTCGTTATCTTCGATTATAGTGTTCTCGACGGTATCAACATTCATGAAACCTCTTTCATCCAATGTGCTCGTGATTATAATATGATCTGAAGGTCTCGTTACGTGAGCAACTATCCGTTGTGATATGATTTTGACTTTTCTCATCATGTCTGCCTTTTCTTTAGTGAGAAAGGTCGTGGGTAGGAACTTTATTGGATCCCGAAATGAGTATCTCCTAATGTCATCACCTATCAAAACTTCTTCATCTTGACTTCCTCTGGTCTCCTTTAGTTGGCTTTGTAAAGGAAATCCTCTGAAAGTGGTTGAGATTTCTCCTAGCGTTTTGCTGCTCATGCTCTTCATTTTGTAACATATACTTCTTGATTTTTGGTCAGCATGTATCGGGAAAGCATCAATTTCTATACAAAGATCAAAAGGTATCTCGTTGAATTTGGACTCGCCGATTGCATCCAAGTAATGACCGCGAAAAGTGGGTTGCGTTCTGCAGTTCTTGCCGACAATTACGACAACCTGTTCGAGGAGGACCCCTTTAAAGGCTTTGCTAATATCGGCAATTTCTTGTAGAGATAAACCATCAACAAGAAACCTTCTTACTTTCCCCCATTTTTGAGCAAAAGTTAACGATTTGGGAATGACCAGACCAAGCTTTCCGTCCTTCTTAAGTTTTGATAGAGATCGTTCAAGGAACAAGAAAGCAGTGTTCTTGTAGCCTTTTCCTGTGTCATAGTTCTTCTCGATATAGTTTCTCTCTTGTTTTGAGAGCTCTGCCCCGTGTGGAGGATTCCCAAGAATTACTTCAAAACCTGGATTATTCCTAAAGAAAACTTCCGGAAATTCAACTTCCCAATTAAAAGGGGGTCCATTCAGGCCCATGAAATAACCTTCTTTCGAGTTGAAGACTTCTTTGAGATTTTCATCTGCAATGCTGGCGAGTTCACAGCGGATTTCCTTCTCTTGATTCAGTAGCTTTTTTAATTCGGTCTTCCGTTTGTCTTGGTCTCTGTTCTTCTGATTCACTGTTGGACCCATGAAAATTATCTGTCTATGCAGTCTTTGTCGTAGTTTTGCGATTTGTTCAAGCTTAGAATGGTCAATCTCAGTTGCTTTCTCGAAACCAGAGAATAGCGAATTGCCTTGTTTAATATTTGTTACCAACGACGGCAGAAGCTTTCTTTGTCTTTTTCCAATGATTGGTCTGTAGGACATTGGGTTCAAACTCAACATCTTCAACCAGAGATTTAGTTTTGTTATCTCAACAGCTTGAGGGTCCAAATCTACGCCGTAGATATTATCCAATAGGATCCTTTCACCTATGGACTCGATCTTCAGACTCTTTCCAAGAATGGAGTTTGCGAGTCCGCTCTTCTTCAATTGTCTGCGATAGAGCTCGTCAATCAAGTTGTTGTATCTTTTGTAGAAGTCAGCAATGGCATCAAAGACTTTGATTAGGAATGAGCCGGAACCACAAGCCGGATCGAGAACCTTGATTGATGATATACGTTGGATTGTCAGGAATGCTTCTTTATACCGGCCATCTTTGATCGAGACATGGGCTTCTTCAAAGATTGCCTTGACTATCGGCTTTACGGTTTTTTTGACAATATAATCGACTACGTATGGGGGCGTGTAGTAAATTCCCTCTTTCTTTCGCAGCTGTTCCGTCTCTTTTATGACCACAAATTCTTTTTCAAATGATATTTGATGCGCTAAATATCTCTCATAGGCTGAACCCATTACATCAATTGTAAGAGTCTTGAAGTTGTATCCATAGATTCCCCGATCATCTAAAGTCTGTTGGCCTGCGAAACCTATCTTTTTGTAAACAAGAGAATGAGCTGGTCCTTGCACTTTAATTAATTCGACAAGGTATTCATCGCCAATCTCCAAATTATCATAAGGAGTGCGTATAAACAGCTCAGTGTCAAATATATCTTCAATAGTTAAGAAGTTGTCTCTAAGCACCTTCGAAAAAGGTTGATTGAGTCCAACCAATCCTTCTTGCCATCGGAGAAAGATGTTCCTTAACCAGTTATAGGGCAGTATGCCCAAGGTCTCAAGCATTCGAATAAAGATGAGTCTGTCGAGGATCTTTTGTGAAGCTTCTTCGATTTCTTCAATTTTTAAATCTCTATTCAATTCGTATAAACCATTAGCAAGGATTAGGCGCCATTTCTTAAGATCGTCAAGGAATGTGTCCCCCAATTCTTCTTTTGAACTTTCAGCAAAGAATCTGTCGATTCCATCACTTTTAACTCCCTCCACTGAAATTAATTCTTTAAGGGTTCCGGTATTCTCCATATAATCAGGGCACTTGCATGTGAAAAAAGGTTTGTTCCCAGAAACGTAGAAAAAGTGAATTTCCTTGAAGTTAGTTAATACCCCCCAATCCACCCTGTGGCCGCTTCGGTTTTTCCGGTTGAACTCTTTCATGTAATTAAGTAACTCGTTAACGTTTCTTGTAGAAAGCAATTTATCATCAAAAAGCGGCTTTGTTTCAACGAACACCAGTGGACGGTCTCCTTTTAGTAGAACATAGTCCTCCCATTTTCTCTCCATACCTCCACTGAACTCTCTAACGTAATAGAATTGATCTGCCGGATCATCAGACCAGCCAAGAGTCTTCAAGAAAGGTTCAAACAAGAATTGTCTAGTCAGAGTTTCAGGTTTGCCTTCAATTCCGAAATATCCTTGTTCAAGATAACGTTTGCATTTTTCGACCAATTCTGACAATGTGGGCAAAGCAAAGCCTTCCTACAACTAATTGAATATCTTCCTAAATAAATAGCGCGCGCGGAAATACTCAAGGATATGGACAGTGAAATTTATTAGAATTGACTTCGACATCTATGGTATGGCGAATTGGATTAGATTGTATATTGGCAAAAAAGAGGCGTTATCGTGGCCATGGTATATCCCTGAATTTGACAAACCGATTCTGAGATTCGTATTCACGAGAGACGACCTTGAAGTTACCAGCGAAGACTCTGGGACTTGTGCCCTCAAGATTACGGTCTCAGAAGTAAAGAAGAGACTTGACAGATTTCATTTGACCACCAGTGAGATTGACAAGACAATAGCCGATCTGCTAGGGCTTCCATCGGAAAAAGTGGAACTCGCAGTAATGGACTTGGATGAGTTTTTTGAGACGTATCCTGAACCCGATATTGATGATAAAAAGAAACATTATGCATGGGAAACCTTCTACAACAAAAAATCCGAAATAGACAGGAAGAAAGACAGGACAAACCTGGGCCATCTTGTGGCGCTCAGACACGTTAGAAAGATGCTGGACGATTCAGAAGATGAAGAAATTGTGCGTTTATGGTATGAATATTCTCCTGAAGATGTTGTCAATGAAATGGAATTGTTTCTGGAAAGCTATACTTTTATGACAGAATTAGAAAGAAGATATTTGGAAAATGCAAAGGTCCATCTTACTACAGAGGATTTCGATCTAGTCTACATTGAACTAATCATAGCACTTGAGAGCGCAGTGAAAAAGTATATCACAAGAAAATCGAGAGAATTGCTGGGAAGAACTGAAAACTCAATCAACCTCGAGTCTATGACCAAAGATTTGAGTTTAATCAATCTCATTCGATTTGGGATCGTATACATTGGCAAGAGCAGGTTGGATAAGTCGGCGATGGAATCTCTGGAAAAAACCTACAGTATGCGAAACAACGTAGTTCATAACAGAGCAAGAAGATTCAAAATTTCTGACGTTGCCGAATCAATAAAAGTCGTAGAAAACTTAATCATAACCATAGAAAGACTCTCCTGATAAACTGCTGTTTGCCTTCTGGAGTATCATATTATACGCGCAAGGAAATCTATTTAAAGGTAGAAAGTCTGGCATGGAAAGAGAGAAGACTACTTGAGCATGAAGAGAGACGTAAAAAACTGGAAGACGCTCGGCAACGGTAATCCCCGAACTGAAAGACAGAATAATAAGTATAGAGTAAGAACGCGGGGATACTCTATTATGTGTTCATAGTATCGAATGTATAATGGGTGAAATGATTACATGTCTGGTCCTTTTTCACAGATTCCCCCAAAGCTTCTTAATTCTTTACGAAGGTTCCAGAGAAAATGTCCAGAAGTCTGGGAGAAAAAATATCTCCTATCTACAAGGAGGCTCATGTCTTCGCTTTTCTTCTTTGTTTCGGCTAAGAGATGCTATGAAGAAGAGAATAAGCTATTGTCAGCTATAGGCTACTACTATTCACTGTTTCATATAAGCAAAGCACTGCTATTTCTACTCCCGAACTATTCAATAGATGACGTAAAAGGAATCACGCATAAGAAGGTGTCCAGTCTAGTCCTAACTGATTTTATTCAAAGAAAGATGTTGAGCCCCAAGTTTGGTGTTCAATTAGATTACCTGAGAAAAATACGGGAGGCAGTCAATTATGGAATGGATTCTTGGATTGGACTATATAAGGTCTTAGGAGATGAAGAACCCAAATTGTTGTCGTGTGTAGATGAGGCAATTTCAGTCTTCAAAGAGATCTGCAAAGATAATATTCGGCATATATCAACAATCATAGGAGACGGAATCGGAGATGATTTGATGGATAGCTACCTCTCCAGAGACGAAGAACAAGAAGTTGTAAGAATACTATCTCAACATAATCTAACAACATGAGTTTGCAAAGTATGGTGAGGTTACCATAAGATATGTCGCGTGCGCTAATTATATAGGGTCACTAACATGAAGTGCTCGAGTTCTAAATGTCTGTAACCACATGAGCAAGAGCAAAATGCCAGATAACACAGCTGTTGCAATCATGAGGAACGACAATTCGGGAAAGAAGAAAATAGCGGTTCCCAAGATTATGTAGATTCCTATAGCCATGTGCAACGTCGTCACTGTTGCATATGTTCTCGCGTCAGATTTTTGGAATCTCTTTCGAACGTCATCATGCGTGGCAAGCAAGAACAACGCTCCACTCAATGCTGTCCAAAACATGATGCCATGCAAGCTTTTCCCCACCAGAGCAATCATGAGACCAAGGGAATAGAAAATCACGTAGAGTCTGTAGCGATCTTTTTCCAAGGGTTCAAGTAAATTCTCCCTCTCCATCTTTTGCTTTCTCTTAGCCCAAAGCGCTATTGATACTATAGCAGCAATGTTAAGGATTAATGATAGCACTGTGAAAATCCGCACAAAATTTTGGGATTCTTGCAGGTTCAAACATCCAGATAAAGAGAAACAAACAAGTATGGTTAAGCAAGAGGGAAGAACCACATTCGAGTATTTAGGCAGCATGGGTAGAGGCTTCTTGCTCTTTGAAGCTTGTTTTCTATATCTGGTTCTTCGAGCTATCTGGATAAGAACAATTAGCACATACCACTGACATAGAAAGCCAAACATAACTATGAAAGCAGCTAAGTTGAGAACGGATACCAGGATCAGTATAAAGAAACAGCCCATCATGATTATGACTTCTATTATACCGGCCATTCTCCCGGCTAATCCGATTTGCAGCAAGCTTTCCCAAGCCAGAACTCTATCAAGATTCTTGAAGAACCTGTAAGCGAAACCACTTCTCTTCTGGAAGCTTGATGATCGCCGACCAATTTCGTAAAAAACATTGTAAAATAACCAACAAACCAACAGGATTACCAACAAAACGTCAATAATCATAAGCACACATGTCGCAAAGAACAGAATCACAGAAACAGCCATTGGAACAACACCAGGAGACACCAATCTGCTAAAGAAGTTGTCTATTCTCGACCTTTTAGAAAGAGCAAGATCACGTTCGAAGTCCTCATCCGACTCGCAAGCTTTCCGCCACAATCTCATCGCAAGTTCAGCATCAGAACAATTCCAGACTCTCCAAGAAAAGTAGACAATAGACACGAAAACAAAAGCGATCGCCCCAAGAATAGAAGCTGTCACACTCAAAACGGTAACATGCTTCAAGCCTTCTGGCAGAAGAAAGAACCCAAACGGCACACTTAGCAAGAACACCAAAAACATCAACGCCGGAAAAAACACGATTCCCAATCTTATCGATAAATCGTCTCTAAACATAGTCGTTCGAAAATTACTGTTAAGTCTCGACGAAATCTTAGCGTAAAAAAACAACGAAATGATTAACCAATCAACAAAGAAATCAACGATCTCAAAAGCGTTGTAAAAGAGAGAAGCAACTGTTAGAACAATTGAAATGACTATTAAGCTGTCTCCAGCGAGCTTCTTATCCAATCGATCCACTGTTTTTATCATAACTCGAGGAAAAGAAAAGGTTTTTGCGTGAACATTTCATAAACCGCGCGCGCGTTCATAGGCCAAGCCCTTTAATACTTACAATTTCTAATAGTAGAAATTATGTCAGTTGATATTGACAAAGCCATTAAAACCGTTGATCGGTTCATCTCTGAAGTTGACGCACTTTTGAACAAATCCTCTAGAGAAGGAGAAGACAAAGAAAGGGAACTCGATGCTGCAATCCAGAATTTCGTCAGAATAGCATTTTCAGATGGAGAGAAAAAGCTTGAAGATTACAGGTGGGCTCTTCATTTCGTTGGAGTTCTGGGAGAGTCAGAAGAGGAAAGGCAAGATGACTACGTTTCAAGGCTGAAAGGTATGAGAAACCAACTAGTTGCTTACAGGGAAGAATTACAACTAAGGTGGGAATCTAGAAGTAAGTCAAGCAAGTTAGATAAGATTGAGGGGGAGACGGAACTAAAGGAAGCTGAAGCTGGAAGGAGAGCTGCTGTAGTCAAGACGAAACTATGGGGAGCTGTTATAGAATTGCTTGACATGCAAAGGGAAGAGTTGAAGAAAAGAGGTGAACTAACCCAAGAAGTAATCGAGTTGCGAAAGGAAGTTAGAGACTTGAAATCAATGATTACTAGGTTGAGCAAAATCATAGAAAATGGGTCTCGATAAATGCTAGGTTCTGGTTCTCTAGCGCGCGCACAAACAAAAGGACTGATTGAAATAGAACATGTTCAAAAGGTTAAGCCTTCTCGTATTCTTGCTTCAACTTTCTTTCTATGTGCGTTGTGTGTTACTCTTTGGATTTCAGAGAAACTGTCAAAAACCTTAATTGGTGAACGAATAATTACAAACTGGGTAGTTATGAAGATAAGAGGATTAATGTCTCTTATAATAATGGATTTGCTTCTACTTATGACAGCGTTAGTCAACGCTCTTCTCTCTCTTCCTATGGAAATTCAAGTTGCACTCCCGATAATCGTGTTCATTGTGGCGGCTGTCATTGTTTACAAAGAAGAAAGTCGCAAAGAAGCAATCACACATGAAGAAGAAAAAAGTGAGAGAGAAGCCAGATTCATCAAAAGATTTGATAATCTTATGAATGAATTTGTTGAGAAGATAGTAAACGTTGTCTACATCTATTCGATAACCTCAATTGCTAACAAGATAGCCAATGACGAAATAATTCGACAGCAAAAAACAGCATGGCAACTTTTCTTGTCACATCTCAATGATGACTTGACCACACAGAGCATTTTATTACACGATAGAATTAAACAAAGGAAAGCGGAATTTAAAATTCTCTTTCAAGAATTCGATAGTCTATTGTCTCTATTAAGGAAGTTTAGAAACAAATTTTATGAGATGGTGGCAGACACAAGGAAGTTAAATCAGTCATTTGCCACCGACTTACAGTTCAAAAAGAATTACAAGAAATTCTCAGAAGAGTTCGACAAATATATGGATAAACTTGAAATTTTCTCCGATGAAGTCAAAGTCGAATTTGGGTTGTCATTAAAAAAAGAATTGACTGAGCATGTTAAGGATTTAGAGGAATTATATAAGTCATAGTGTCCAATCTTCAACAGTCGCCGCTATACCATGCGGGAACTAAGTTGATGAGACATTGAGTTATTTTACTTTGGTCATTTGCTTTCTTCCACAAATTGTCTAATCTTATTTTCCCTCGTTCAACAAAGGAGATGTCTTTGGAATAATGTATCATCATTCCTTCTGTCCACACCAATCCGTGTGTCAAGCCATTCCTCAACTCAACGTCAATTTTATCCCTAATCTTTTCACCCTTGCTTCCACAGATACTAACCAATTGGTTCAACAATTCTCCGATTCCCATTGTATGGTAGAATTCTCTCTTGCCTTTCTTTTTCTTCTTTCTTGTTCTCTTTATTGTTCTTAAGACGAATAGAAAACAACTACGAAATAACTCTAAATTCCTTAGAAAGACAGACATTGATTCAGATAACAGCAAATAGACATATCTTCTCTCGTTGAATCCGTATTCTTGATTGTGCTCCACAAATTCTTTGTTCCTTCCATATACGAATTCTCCTTTCACATCTGGTATTGCAAAAAGCATGTTGAACACATCAAAGAGTCCGTTAGAAGTCTTAAATATCTCTGGAAAATCCTTCCTCTGTTTATCTTCTAATGTAGGTCTCAAATAGCCTTGCTTATCTAAGTCAGAAAAGATATCCCAAAGTTCAGATATAGTTTCTGAAGCGAATGACTGGTCTTCTGTTGGTAATGTCTCTATCCATTTGTTAAGAGGGCACATTTAGAAACACGCTTGAATGTTATCATAAAAGAACTATTACAATTTTGGGGAATAATCAAAATCAGCAGTATATGTAGGAATCCCAGAAGAGAAAAGTTTCTATTATAAAAAAAATTTAGAATCTTTAAAGTTTCCAAAGCGCACGCTAAGTGCCCTCCACATTACGGAAAACTTAAGGAAAATTAGTTTAGGAGGAAGTTATTACTACATTAAAGCATGAGCTTATATCTTGAAGAATATGTTGTTGAGACAATAAAAAGGTTGGAAAAACCTGGCTTGCTTTTAGTCAGCTCGAACATGGAAGGAAGAAATAACGTGATGACAATAGGCTGGGGACTAATCGGAACTTTCTGGAGCATGCCAGTATTTATGATAGCAGTTCGACCTTCACGATATACGCATGGATTCATTGAGGAAAGAAGCGAGTTTACTGTGAACGTTCCCAAGGATGACATGGATGAAATCGTTGAGTATTGTGGGACAGTATCTGGCAGAAAACATGACAAGTTCAAGGAATGCAAACTGACGTTATCAAAAGCAAAGGAAGTGAACGTGCCAATAATAAAGGAGTGCCAAATACACTATGAATGCCAGGTCGTTCACAAAATCAAAGTGATTCCAGAACTAATCCCATCTAACGTAAAGGAAAAACTGTATCCAAAAGATAATTACCACACATTATACTTTGGAAAGATTTTGGTTGTTCACTGAAAACGCGTGCCATCACCGTTTAGAGCAGTCTGGTGCGCGCGCTACTAATGGGCTTCTGTGGCTGAGTCTTCTCTGCTTTGCGAGGAGCAGTCAGAGATTATGGCTTTTTTGGATTCTGCAGAGTGTAGGGAACGCCTCCAGAAGAACGGCGACGCGCGCGCTTTCAATCGATGATTATTAAGCCAACAGAACGTAATGTCTCTCATGGAACAGATCTTCAGTCAAAGGTGGAGATATGGGAAATATACATCCATGCAAAGGAGTAAGGGGCATAAGGTGGGAAGACGCGGTAGCTGGCTGTGTAGATAAGGAACAACTGAAGAAGTGCATCAGGATAGCTGTTTTCAAGATAAAGCCGTTATTCTGCTTTAGAGTATCATTTGCACCCACCTCCGTATTACTTACTCTAAACACTGACTTTTTCCATAAGAGACAATTTTTCAGCGCCAGTAGACGTTTACCATCGCTAAGTGTGAGGATAAGAAGAACAAGAAAACCGCCTAACAAGAAAAGAATAGAACAATTCTGCCAAAAAATGCTGAATATTCAAATAGAATTTGACGACGTTTTTCTCATAAGGACAATGCCTACCTTGAGCGAACTTGAGATGCGACTAGAGTTCCCTTTCGAAAGGTTACTGGTGAAAGATGTTAAAACCGAAGACATACTTGTTGAAAATATCCTGAGGTATCTTGGTAAGTTATGGCTGAGAATACTTAATCACAAAAGTCTTCTGATAGATGGTTACGATTTCAGACCATCGCTTTGATATTGCAACGCAAGCGCGTGCTGAAAGTTGGAAGGGCGCACTGCCAAGTCATCTACAAAGTGGGCAAAAATGAAGATAAGCACGCGCGGAGAGATATTGGTAGTCATCCCTTTTTTTGGTGTTTCTCTTTTGGGGCTCCACATTTAGCATAAGTTGCTTGTCGACATCTGCCCTTGCCAGATTCCAAGATTTCAGATGGATCTGTATGTCTATCCGTGAAAGTCTCATTAAACGGAACAAACTCAAGCTTCTTATGCACCCACTCATAGATTTCTGTAAAGTTGTAATCGCTATCAAACCAACTTCTAACGACCGTCTTAGTCTCGGTGCTGTTGCATTTTCTGATGATGCCCAAGTGGTAATTTTCGAATAGCTGTGGCAACCAAACGAATATGATGAAAACCACTGTAACGACTAAAACAACCATGAGAATTAAGTATAACTTGTTAACACGCACGTGCATTTTTCGCGCGCGCCTATCTCCTGGCTGGCTTGCAAACACTCGTTACTTTTTACGAAGAGTAAAATACAGCAAAATTGCAAAAAAGACTATGAAAGTAATCACTGCTATTGTTATCAACGCGTCTTCTCGTTCCTTCATTTCTAATTCCAGTCTCAATTTAAGGCGCGATACGTAAGAGGATACTTCCCTGATTGCTTGTTTAGGCTTGGCTTTGTCAAATATTATTAGTTCAAGTCCTGCAAGTAGTCCCCCAATCTTTCCCTTCACTTTCTTTTCTACCATCGGAATTATTGGTTTGTTAATTGACCTTGCGGCACCTACTTCTTGGTTAACGAATTGGGACCTAACTCCGGTGTCAGTAAGCACAACAACCACGCAGTCAGCTGACTTGATGTTATTTATAATCTTCTGAGGCAAATTCATGCCGGGTCGAGGATGCTCTTCGGCCAGGTAGACATTAACCCCGGCCCTTTTGAGCTGATTACGAATATTCAATACAAGATTTCTGTCCTTTGTGCTATGGCTAACAAAAACTTTGTAACCCATGAATGTCTACCCCACCACTTCTAAACTTATTGTTATGCAGCCTGAGTTTTATAAACTTCTAAAATTGGCGCGTGCATCTGGTTCATTTTCCTTTACAAAAGCGCGCGCTTATATCCGTTACTTTCTATATTTAGAGTTATAAAATCATGACCTTATTGATTTACCTTCCATGCAAAGATGGATGCATTCTTATCAGTGATAGGTTAGAGGTTGATTTAGATGGTGCAAAATATGAAGTAGATAAGATCTTCGTGCCACAGACCTGCGATTTTGCAATCGCCGGAGCTGGGAGTTCATCAATAATCGAGACATATTTTGCGAGAATGGAGCGTTCCTCAGAAGTTGATGGAAACAATGTGGACCAGAAATTTGAAGAAATCATGAAAGAGATTCTGCCTTCCGAAGAGAAATTTACAACTGAAAGAACAAAGGAAGTCGAGTTCATAATAATAGCTTCGAAAGGTGACACAGTTGAGCCATTTTATGCTTGGGTAACAGCTGGAGAGCCTTACATACGTAAGATTGGTAAGGAAGTGCCCTACTATACTGAAGAAGGCGGAATTCTGCTAAAATACCTTCTTTCGAAGAATAGAATTTATCAAAAACTAACATTGTTCGAAGCTATTCCTTATGCTGTGGCAATAATGAAAGAGGTTAGTGATAATTTTCTGTTCGTAGGAGGATTGGAAGAATATGGTTTTGGCATAATAGCCTTTTCAAATGAATGTAACGTCTTCATAAACAGGAACTTTAGGCAAAAGGCAGCGAGCATCGACCTAAGCTTTCAAATCAAAAAAGACTTTGATCCGACCGAATTCGAGGTGACAAAAATACAGACTCGGAGGGAATGAATATGGAAGAATTTGAGTTAAAGACATTAGTAGAAGAATTAAAAAAGGACAAAACCAAATTTGTTTGGAAGCCAGAAGAACTTGAGAGCTTTCTTATTTCAAAGGGCTTCGAACCAAACAAGAAGAATCTTCTCAAGCTGACCGGCTTTCTGTCGGAAGACTATATATTCAGATGGTTAGAGTTTATCGGGGCAAAATTACCTGATATAGCTTCAATCGATAATGAATTCGTTCTTTTGTTGGCTAAGATAGTCAAAAAAGTGAGGGGAGACATGGCTCAGGGCCCGATCATAAGGAGCCTGATCAATATCGGCTTTTCCAACCCTGACCTCGGTTTAGCTCTGTTTGACAAAATGGTCACAAGCGGAGATAACAACCTGATATCTTACGCTGGCCTTGTTCTGGGTGGTGCCGGAAAAAAGGAGTTTGAGAAGGCTTTGAGGAAGATTGAACAAGAAAGCAAAAGCAGTTCTCCTGATATAAGAGTCACCAGCATTAAGGCTTTGAGAGTTATTTTTGAAGAAACTAAGGTGAGCCCACCGCAAAAGATATTCGAAATCTTAGAATCGGCAGCAGATCCCAAAGAGGACTCTATGACTCGAAGCGAGGCTGCCAATGCTTACATAGATTTTTGCGGATTAAATCCTGAGATTTGTGTGAAGCAACTGTTCTATTTGGCCAAACAAGGAGATTCTAATGTGAGGTTTACTATTGCCCAGAGATTGCTTTCAGTGGATCTGGGAGATAGACAATATGAAATTGAAATCTTAACCGAGTGTTCTCGTGATGACAGTTTGGATACATTGAGTAGGGTTGCACTTGCACTATCAGTCAAAGGAAAAGATTTCCCCGAAGAGAGCCTCGAGATTATCCGAAATTGGATAGAAAGGAGAAAATACTTCGAAATAAGGGAGATCGGTTACTGCTTAGAAGAAATAGGAAAGGGAAACTTGAGCAAATGCATTGAAGTTGTGGCTTCATGGGTGGATCGAAAAGAACCAATATTCAGTTTTTATGTTCCAGAGGTTTTGAGCCAGATTAGTGTAAGCAATTATCAGTTACTCTTTGGCTATTTGAGGAAGTGGTCTTCAGAGAAGGAAAGAACGTTTAAAAAAATAATTATTAGAACAATTAGCGACGTGATTCTTGGCATGCATAGAAAACCGTCTGATGAGATTATTTCCGGGGGCTTTTCCTTGCTTAAGGAATTTGCCCAAAATGATGAACTGCAAGACAGTATTCGTGCAGTTTTGGTGGAGATTTTTGGTCGTAGACCATATTTCACGGAAGCTGAGAGACTAATCAGCTTGGTTGAAGATTGGACTAACGACGAGGATTGGAAAGTAAGAAAAGCAGTAATAGTCGCGTTAAGGATTTTGGCTGAAAACAAAGTCGATTCGAAGGAGACGCTAAAGATTCAAATAAATAAGGAAACAGGAGAAACTAAGATTATTGGAAGAAGAGTTGAGAAAATAGAGCTGCCCGAAGGAGTAAAAAGCTATGCGCTTTTGCAGAAATTGGCAATCGATCGAAATAATGGGGTTAGTCAAGAAGCTAAAGACGCTCTCGTCAAGGTTGACAAGCTTACACAAGAGAAAGAAGACAAAATAGGCACGCGTGAGTCGAGATTAAGAAATTAGAGAAATAGGTGATCAAAATATCAGTTGAGTTTCTGCAGAAAGTAGCAGAGCTGAACCTTTGCGAAAAATGTTATCAAAAATACAGCGCGCTTCTTTGAATTTGTAATAATAGATCGTGATAGCGCGACAAGTGGAATTGAAAAGAAAGCTGAGCATGCAAATCCAAAGAGTTATCGCCGGATTTATCTTGCCTAAACCGCTAAAATATATCATCACTGTTGAAAATATGAGGAATATAAAACAAAAAAAGGAAATAGCGCGCGCTACCATAGTTTTCTTGGCAAGTAAATGCCCACGTCACAAAGGAAAACTTAACTAGAAAGATAACCAATTAAAAAAAGAAAGATGGTGAAAGATTTGCCTGAAGAGATTAGGCTTATAGCAACGCTGTCTAACGCTTTTGGACCTCCAGGAAACGAGGCGGAAGTGCGAGAAATCCTCAAAAAAGAGCTGGAGCAATACGCGGACGAAGTCAGAAAAGACAAGCTTGGAAACATCATTTTCTTCCATCATGGAAAAGAAGGATACCCCAACGTCATGCTTGCTGCCCACATGGACGAGGTCGCCTTCATAGTCACCTTTATAGAAGACAACGGTTTCCTACGCTTCCACACGTTAGGAGGAATAACAAGCAACATCATGCTTGGACAAACGATACTCCTTCAAGGAGAAAAAGGACCCGTTAAAGGAATAATCGGAACCAAGCCGCCACACATCATGACAGAGGAAGAACAAAAAAAGATACTGCCGGTAGAAGACCTTTTCATAGACATAGGCGCTGAAAATCTTGAAGAAGTTGAAGGAAAGGGAGTTGAAATCGGGACTCTGGGAGTCTTCGACGTCAAATTCACAGAACTGGGAGGAGGATACATCAGGGGAAAAGCCTTCGATGATAGAGCTGGATGCACCGTACTTGTCGAAGTCTTTAAAGCTTTGAAGGATTCGCCTTACAACCTCACAGCCGTTGGGACAGTCCAAGAGGAGGTAGGAGGGAGGGGGGCTCGCACAGCGGCATGGCAATTAAATCCGGACTACGCTCTCGCTTTAGAAGGCACTTTTGCAGCAGACGTCCCCGGCTCCAGACCTGATAGAATATCGGCTAAACTAAGGGGAGGCCCCGTCATAACCATCGTGGACAGAACCACAATCACCCATCCAACGATTCTCAAAACCCTGACCAAAACCGCAAAGAAAAAGTCAATACCGCACCAATTCAAGAAGGTACCAATGGGAGGAACAGACGCTGGTTCAATACATCTAACAAAAGCAGGCATACCAAGCGGAACAGTAGCCGTACCATGCAGATACATTCACGGACCGGCCTCAGTCACACACATCGATGACTTAAGGAACACGATCACCTTAGTAACAGGGTTCGTGAAAGCCATCTCTGAAGTTCCCCCTAGTGCATAGGTTTGGAATCCATGAAGCTTTCAATGAGTTATCCCCATCTTATCATAATCTGTATTTTCTTCCGTATTTTATCGTCTGAACGTTTTTGCTTATCTTCCTGAACAATTGCTGGTTTTCCGTGTGTATCGGAAAAATCTTCTTCGGCTTAACATAATTGACTAAACCCGTTAATTGTTGTCTGTTCATGTGTCCAGAAGCATGAAGTTGATGAAACCGCATTTTAAAATGATCCAGCCAGTTGTGCATAACCTCATCTTCAATATCCTCTTCACTAAACGGCTCACTCATACTATGAATAAAAAACTGTTGCTAATTACCTAGAGATAACCACAACAACAAAAACCAACCAAACAACCTAGAAACCTTTCAAAATTTTTAATGCAACATGCCAACTTTTAGGTAACTGCTTTAACAACTATAAAAGAGCGTTAAGAAAGTTCGCTACTTACCGAACTGTTCGTTATTTACCGAACTTTTAAATATCACTCTGGCTTTACAAGAATATTTGTGAAATAACATTGTCTGTGAAACTGTCGTCTCCTCAATCTTTCCGTATGGCTAAATATTTGCTGGAAAACCCTATTACTTATCAGCGTCAAATCCACAGAGACCTCGAAATATCAATAGGCTGGATAAATAAAGTAGTCAACTCCCTTTACGAAGCAGGCATAACAAAAAAGGGCAAATGGCGAAGAATCGAACTTGAAGACCCGTACGCACTTCTTGACCTCCTATCTTGGCACCGCCCTCTTCAACGCCTTATCAAGGCAACCGTTCGACTCGAACTCACAGAAATAGCAAATGCAGAAAAGAACCTACGAGAAAACTGTCTAAAAGCCCAGCTGGACTACGCCTTAACAGCGTTTTCAGGTCTAAGCCGCTACCTAGCCTACTACATAACTTTTCCAACAATCCACACATACACAAACAACCCAAAACAATTAAACCAACTACTCCCCAAAGGACGCGGCCCCATCACCATAGAAATACTCAGCCCAGACTATCCAGACATCCTAAAAAACACAAAAAACATAAACAATTTCAACACAGTCGACCCAATACAAATAGTCATAGACCTCTTCTGTCTAGGCTCCGCAGGCAGAGACGCAGCCACAAAACTTTACGAGATGACAAGAAATGAACAACAGAAAACAACTTGAAATTCTAATAGAAGACTCCTACAATGAACTCATATCCCTTTTGAAATGGTTCTCCCTTTTTGGACCAATACCCACCATAATAGGCGGATGGGCAGTTTACTTCTACAACTCATACTTCGGCTCAATAGACATCGACATAGTCGGCCCCAGCCACCAAGGACGCTTCATAGACATAATTGAACGATACGAAAGAACACACGAATACGAGTTCATACCAAAAGACCCGCTGGGACTAGAAGTTACATCCAGAAAACCAGTAACCCAAAACGGCAAAATCATCGGCCACATGGAAATCGACGCATGCACATTCGAAGACCCCAAACCCGGCAGCTTCCACGAAGACTCAAACAAACAATTACCATATTCACTAACCGCTGAGAAGCAATATCAAAGAGAAGTCACACTAGAAGAAGACGCCATATCCTACATCCCAACCAAACCTCTCCTGCTCCTATACAAAATAAAGGCTGCAAGAGACAGAGCCTACGATCTAAAAACCAAGGGAACAACAATTGAGCCAGCAAAAGTGGAAAGACTCCGCGGAAAAATAACAAAAGACAGAGCAGACATAATCGCCCTACTGGACCCAAACCCAAGCAAATACATCATTAAAGAAAGTCTTGACATAGACACTTTTTATGACTTAGTCAAAAGATTCAAACTTACGTTCACACTAACGACCATAACAGAACTACCAAAATACCGTGACTCCATACAACTTTACAATCCAAGTCTCAACGCGAAACAGATACAAAGATGGATAAAAACAACTATCAAATAGATAAACACAACTTCAGTTGAAGCTTTTCTCCAACACGAACTGGTCGTTAGACAATTCTTTAACCAGATTCCAGCCTTCACGCGCCAACAAAAAACGGTGTCGACTCTTTGTTTAAATTCACGGTCTTTCAGCGATGAACGCTATCTTGACGTTGGCCTTGTAGGAAGCTATCTTGTTTATCTCAATACATCTGTTCAAGGAATTTAATTCGTGCGCACTTGGGCTTAAACACGTGTACGTAGAAAAAGGTTAAAGACCTAGAAAGTTGATGCACACTGAAAGTGCACTAGGCTTAGCTGGCGCCTAGGTTTAGCTTTCAATTACCCCGTCTTCTATTTTAATCTGCCTTTGGGCATAACCAGCGATATCATGTTCGTGGGTAATGATTATTATCGTGGTTTTAGTTTCTTCATGAAATTTTTTAATTAACTCCATCACTTGCTTTCCAGTTTTCGAATCCAAGTCGCCTGTGGGTTCATCCGCAAATAAGACTTTAGGTCGGTTCGTTAATGCCCGCGCGATAGCTACACGTTGCAATTGTCCTCCGCTCAGTTGAGCTGGGTACTGTTTAGCTTGTTTGCTAATTCCAACGCCGTCAAGGAGTTCTTCTATTCTGTTTTTCAAGCCTTTGCTAAACCCTGCGAGATCAGCAGGTAGAGCTACGTTCTCTCGAGTGTCGAAGTGCGGTATTAACGCATAACTTTGGAAGATGAACCCCATCTCTAACAATCTGGCCCTCGATTTTTCTGAATCGTTTGAATGATGGAGGTCTTTTCCTTTGAAAAGAACAACCCCATAATCTGGTTCATCTAGTCCCGCCAAGCAATTTAGAAGAGTAGTTTTTCCAGCTCCAGAATTGCCAACTATTGCCACAAATTCGCCATCTTTAATATCAAGGTCTACTCCTCTAAGGGCATAAACTGTAGTTTGTCCTAAACTATAGTTCTTAACTAAGCCCCGAACTGAGATGATGTATTCAGTGGAAGTTTCAAAGGCTTGTGGAGTTTGGAGGTTGAAGAGGCTGGATTGGAATGTGAAAAATGGAAGATCTGAGCCAAAAAAGTCCAACCACAGCTTCAAAAGTTCTGCTTCAATAAACAAGTCAGAACTCAATTCAGCCATAGTCAAGAGAGCAAGTTTAAATTCATCCATGGATTTGGTGGTTTTCATCCCATTCTTTGTTTCATCCAGATAATCTTTAAGGTTTATCTGGCACGCTTCCAGACTTTCTTGAACCTCAATCAAAAGATTTTTGCCTTGATTTATTTTCCAGGAGATCTGTCTAACTGCCGTCCTAAGGTCTTCCGAAAGTTCTATGACATTATGCTTATTGAAGAAGGCTTGAGGCTCGTTGAATAACTTGAAGATGTTAAAGATGGTTTTGTCCATGTTTTGGAGTGAACTAAGTTTTGCTGCGAGGATTCGCAGGAACATTTCAAGTTTGGTTTGCATCTCAGAGTTGCTGCTTCTATAATGTGTTCCGTGAAGACCTAACTTCAATCTTTCCAACACTTTATTCATTTCGCGTAGACGAATTAATGTAGGCTCTAGAAATATGCAAAAGAAGTTGAGAAATGCTAGCCTATCAACCATCACTTCCAAATTGACATCTTTCTTGACCTCTGATACTTTGAAAACTGGAGATGCCCATCCTGAAAGGTAGAACTGAACTGCCTGCTCTTCGTTTAAGTTCCAAATGGCCGTCATACTATTGGTCTGAAGTTCACAAAATTTGGTTGGCAACTCTGAAATTAATTTTTTTAGTCGAAGATCGAATACTTTTTCAAGCTTGGGATCTATCTCCTTCAGGAAGTTTTTCACGATCTGCGATGTTTCCTTCAGTTCCCGCTTGCCTTTTAGATGTTTTTGGAGTTTAGATTTGTTTTTAATATAGTATTCTTGAAGGCGAAGATGGATTCTGCTCTGGATTTCCTTTAGGATCTCAGGGCCAAATGGCTTTTCTAAGGGTTTGTCTGCAGCCAAAAAGATGAATGCGTTGTGTTCCTTGAAATTTATACTTGATTTAGGTATCTTCAGGGGTTTCTTCAAGTCTTTGATTAGATTCTTAGCCAATTTGGAGTTTTCTGAAGGAACAGATTTATCTATCAGAGCAGAAAAATAGGCTTTCAACTTTTCTTCTCCTCCTTGACTAAAGGAGTATCTTCTATCCCTGAGATCTTGCCGTCAGTCATATGAACTATATAATCGCATTTTTCTGCAATCCATCGATTGTGAGTTACAAGAACTAGAGTTTGTTGATTGATCTTGTTTATACGGCGAAAGAGGTCCATGACGTCAGAACTTGTTGTAGAGTCTAAGTCGCCTGTGGGTTCATCTCCTAAGATGATTGCGGGCTGATTAATTAGAGCTCGAGCTACAGCAACTCGTTGTTGTTGACCTCCAGAGAGTTCTCTGGGTAGATGGTAAAGTCGGTCTCCCATTCCCAACTCGCGCAGCATCATTTTGGCTTGTTCTCTGGCTAGACTGGAGTTGACTCCCCTTAGTAATAATGGAGTCTCAACATTTTCCACAGCAGTCAAGAACGGAAAAAGATTGAATAACTGAAATATGAAGCCAATATTGTCTCTGCGAAAGGCCGTCTTCTGTTCGTCAGATAAGGTTGAGGTATCTACCCCATCGATTATGATTTCTCCTGCCGAACGGCGATCTAAGTTACCTATCATATTGAGTAGTGTGGTTTTTCCACATCCTGAAGATCCCATGATTGCCATCATGTCTCCTTTTCTAACGGTTAATTCCACTCCTCTAAGGGCGTGGACCTCGTTTGATTTGCCCTCGTTGTAGCGTTTATGTAACTTTGAGATTTTGAGGATTAGGTTTCTGGAAACTTGATCTTTCTTGTTCCTAGTTTTTTTCATCCAACATACCTCAATGCTTCAGCGGGAGGAATTCTTGAAGCTGCAAACGCGGGAAGTGAACCTGACCCTAATGCTATAAGCACAATAATGGAAAGATACAATCCAATTTCTTCCCAAGGAATTACTAGTGTTGCATTTTGCATGTTTGCAAAACCCATACTTACAAGTAACCCGTTAATGACTCCTATAACTAATCCGATTACTCCAAGCACCACCAATTCAAGGAGAACCGAAAGAATCACTTGTGCCCTGGGAAATCCTATTGCTCTCATCATCCCAATCTCCCGTTTTCTTTCGGAAACATTTCGAACTGAAATAACCCCCATGCCTACTGCGCCTATTGCAAGACCGAAGGTAACATAGATTTGGAGAAAAGATGTTATTCGATCCGTAAATTCCAAGATTGACTCAATTCTAGAATAGGTCAGAATAGAACTTACAACAAAGAAGTTGTCATTTGCCAAAAGACGGTATCCCTCATCGTTTGTATTTGTAAATTCTCCAATTGCTTGAGCTATATCCTCGAGTTGAGGATCATCAATTGGGAGATTGGTTTTGATCAGATAAGAGTCATACTGGTCTTCTCCTCTAGAAGTTAAGGTTTGACCGTTAGCTTCACCGAGAAAATCTGTTTGAATTGCCCAATGTTCTGGCAAATATAAGGTTCCTAGAATTGCACTAAAATCAGGTTCTCCTGCCCCAGAACCCAATCCTCCACCCAAAGGGAAACCTCCAGCACGTTGATTGTCAAGACTCCCTCCGATCGTAAAAGCCTGGTAATTTGGGAATCCCATGGACGAAGTATTCATTGGTATCCAAATTTGTAATCCAACAGGCAGCAGAAACGAGTCAGTGAAGACTATTGGGTTCTCGATAATGTTTCCATCAACATTCCTTAAGGGTTCAACTCCTTCAAGAGAATCTCCGCCAGAGGTTATGGGACCTTCTGACCCTCCAGACCCTATTTGTAAGTCGGAAATATCAATCTCCCCAGAGAAAATAGCTAATAGAACAGATGTAACATTGTAGGCAGCCATCTTGTATTGAGAGTCAAAGAATCGGTCCCAAGCTTTCTTGGATAGTTCTAGCATTTCGTTATCAGATAGGTCTGAAACAAGAGATTCGCGAACCCCATCAGGAAAACCACTTAGATAAAAGGCGTAACGCCAGCTAGGATCTGAATAATCTGAAGCATTACCCCGGATCTGCTCCGACTTGAACTCTCCCGTTCCAATTGGAAGCAAATCCATTCTAGGGTCAAACCCAGAAGAAAGGGGGTTTTCCAAAGCTATGAACTTTGTAAAATCCTGATTTGGTCGAAAAGTTTTGAAACCAATCACATCTATTATGCGATCATCAATCTTGTAAAGCTCATCGGAATATGATGTACCAGGAATGATTGCCTCAGGTTTACTTAAAAAAACCGCCAAGTCTACACCTCTGGAGTCTTCTTCAATCTGAGTTACAGTTCCCAAGCTCGTAGGAATTAACGCAGCCACAAGAACATTAAGAGTTAATATGACCGCAAAAATAGCAAAGGTCAGAGTAGAACGAGTGATGTGTGAGGATATTAATGACGGTGATATTTGGCCAACACCCTTTACACCCCGAATGTTTATCAAGACATTCCTTAAGCCACGCATCACAATTGGTAGATTGAGAGCAACAAACAATACAGACCCAATCATTATTTCAATAATTCCCAGAATCAAGATTTCAAAGGATAATCCAGTAATGTCTGTTACCCAGTTACCCATAGCTACAACAAACAGGATTGAAGGAATGGCCCAAAGAGTGATAGCTGTTATGTTGAAAGCTTTAACCCTATCCATGAACCGCGAGAGGACAAATCCTAAACCTCCAGTGAATAAGCCCAATCCCATCATGAGGATTCTCCATTCTTCTAGGCTGTCCCATCCTTCGCTGCTCCAAAAAACTTGAAGTGTCTCCTCAAATACTCCATTGTATAGAAGAAGAATGATGCCAGCTATAATCATTATAACACCAAAGGCTGCTAGGTTGCGACTAGATTTTGCCTTAAATTTCACTTTTATTCCACGAAGGGCTTCTACAATGTTAACTCGAGAAGCCCTTAGAGCTGGAAGAATCCCAGTTATTATGCTTAAGACTACACCTACAATGACGGATAAAATAACTGCTTCTTGAGAAATAACTGGTTGAACACTTAGTTCACCAGTTCCAAACAATCCTACAAGATATAATGCTACAGCCTGACCAAAGATCAATCCTCCAATAAGTCCTAAAATCCCTCCGATTATTCCTTGAAATAAGTTTTCAACCATTATAGACTGGAAAATTCCCCTGCGATTTGCACCTACGGCACGCAAGACCCCTGTTTGAAATTCCCTGTCTTCTACACTCATAAGCTGAACATTGGTTATCAGTAAAACACCAGTTAACGTGATAAGAAAACCCAAAGCAGTCAACATTGTGCTCATTAACGTGATGAAGAATGCTGCAAAACCAAAAAAATCTAACCGAGCCGAAGTGACCTGATAGATTTTTTGCACTTTACCTGTTTGAGGGTCTACCTCTTCGGGAATTACGTCTTCAAGCAACTCCACTTTCGTTCTCAAATAATCTTCGTCTATTTCTAAGACAAAATGGTCTGTTTTGTATGCCACCAAAAAAGCACTAACTACATCTGTTTCCCGTTCAGGATCTTGTAAACTAATCCATTCTTGCAGATGTTCTAACCTGAAAACAGCTCCAGAATACTGGGAGCCAATTCCCGGACGTTTAGAATCAAAGAAGCCAACAATTTGTAACTCCACCCTCAGAATCTCTTGAATAGGCATTATGATTGGTAGACCAGATGTGGTGTTGATAGTGACAGCTATTGTAAGGTTAGTGAATTCTGTAGTTAATGGAACTGATAATGTTGTATCTTGGTTTAAGCCTAGTTTTTCAGCTTGATTACTAGACAGTAAGATGCTTTTGTTATCGTCTAGGAGAATGTTTAAGTCCATTTGTTCTCCGTTTTTCCAATTATAGAACTTGCCAAATGCATCTGGATAATCTATAGGTACTCCAGCAGCTTCTATTGTGGGGTCAAACTGGCTAAATACTAATGCCGGGATCTGTGTGGAAAGCTCGGGCATAACTCCTACTGCGTCGGGAACCAGATTTTTTATAGATTCTTGGTCTGCTGCTCCAAGGTAACCACCTCCAGTGCTATTCAAAACTCTAAGGTCCACTTCTCCTTCGCTTTGAAGAAGACTAGTCAAAAATGAATTCCCCAACGTGTCCGTTGTTATTTGAATGCCAACAAGCAATGTGACTCCCAATGTTACAGCTAGAACTGCACTAAGGTTCTTCGTCTTTCTTCTGGATAACGACCTCCACGCAATCATAAAACTAGCTTTCAATCCCATAAGCAAACCACATTTGATCTTTTTTAGAGAATTCAGGCAGGTTTTTCCTCTTTGATTCTTCGGGCAATTTTCTCCAGCTGTTTACTACAATCATTCAAAATTTCGGCTATTTTTTCTGCATCTTGCTTTGTCAAGTTGTCTTCTAAGGCAGTTCGGAGATCTATGAATATCTTCACAACTCTTTTCGCAGATTTTCCGACAATACGTAAGTTTTCATGTTTGTTGTTAAAATGAAATCCTTCAAAGAGTATTGGTGAAAGATATTCTAATTTTTTCAAGAACGTTTGTCCAAACTTTACTTGTTCTTCAAAGAATTTTTTTCCATTATCTGTAAGAACATAATGTTTCATTCCACTTTCTCCAATGGTTGATTCGTTGGTGTATCCTTTATCCTGTAACCTAGCTAGAAGTGGATAGATTGAGCCTGGACTTGGTTTCCACTTTCCACTTGTTTCCTGTTCAATTTCCTCAACAATCTCTGCACCTGACATAGTCTTCTCCGTCAGAAATTTTAAGACTATGAATTGGAGA
>Ga0315543_1001309_pt1 | contig 27314 bp, 40 predicted proteins | sample SalMarSW160210MG_2_FD_203098 | JGI IMG/M metagenome (GOLD analysis project Ga0315543, IMG submission 203098) | Salt marsh sediment microbial communities from the Plum Island Ecosystem LTER, Massachusetts, United States - Salt Marsh Sediment SW1601-210 ... | reverse complement strand
TTAGAAAATATATCTAACGAAATAAATAAATAAAAATTATTTTTTAATATCCCAAGCAATAGGATATCTCGTCGCCACAGCATTATATATTGCAATCATTATCAAAACAAGAATATATCCCACAATCCCGCCAATAACCGGAGCATAAACAAACGTCTGAAGCGCAGTAAGTTGAATTCCACTAGCTAACAAAACATCCCTTAAACTCCATTGAAGCACACCCAAGAGCAGATATACCACCAAGGCAAACACACCGAAAAACACGGCAGACCCATACTTAATTTTCGTTAATTTCATTTTCACCTCCACCATAATCAAGAAAACAACTTATTTAAACCTTGTTGTATTTTCACAAATATGAAAAACCTTGCTCTCCAAAAAAACGACCAGCGACCAGCGACCAGCGACCAGCCCGAAAAACAAAGTTTTTCGCAAACCGGACTAAAATGCGGTTTAGAAATCCACCAACAACTCGACACCCACAAACTTTTCTGCGAATGCCCGTCTTTCCTCCGAAACGACGAACCAGAATACGAAATTGAAAGAACCTTAAACCCCGTCATCGGCGAAACCGGTGAAATCGACGTCGCTGCCGCCCACGAAAAAACAAAAAACAAAAAATTCAAATATCAGGTCTATAACACAAACTGCCTTGTAGAACTCGACGAAGAACCTCCACATCCAATAAATCAAGAAGCCCTAAAAATCGCACTCCAAATCGCCCACCTCTTAAACTGCAAAATTTTCCCAATAACACAAGTCATGCGTAAAACAGTCATCGACGGTTCAAACACAACCGGATTCCAACGAACAGCACTAATCGCCCACGACGGCCATATCGAAATTTCATCCGGCAAAATTCCAATCGACGCAATCATGCTCGAAGAAGACGCAGCCCGACCAACTAACAACCAAGGACCAACGACCAAGAACGAGAAAACCTACAAATTAGACCGATTAGGTATCCCTCTCGTCGAAATTGCAACGGGTCCGAACATGCACACCCCAAAAGAAATCAAAGAAGCCGCATTAAAAATCGGAGAAATCCTCCGAGCCTGCAAAGTCAAAAGAGGAATCGGAACAATCCGACAAGACGTTAATATCTCAATCAAAGGAAGCAAGCGCGTCGAAATCAAAGGATTCCAAGACCAAAAAATGATGATAACAACAATCGAAAAAGAAATCGAAAGACAACAAGAATGCATCAAAAACAAATCCTGCAAAAACGAAGTTCGAAACGCACTCCCAAACGGAACATCAGAATTCTTAAGACCAATGCCCGGCGCCGCAAGAATGTACCCCGAAACCGACGTCCCTCTACTGAAAATATCAAGACAACTAATCGATGAAACGAAAAAAAACTTACCAAAACTAATTTCAGAACACAAATCCTACCTCGACGAATTCGGATTAAACCCAGAACTAATAAAACTAATCCTCAAACAAAACAAAACAGAAGACTTCAAAATCCTAATCCAAGAACACAACAATCCAAACCTCGTAGCCAAAATGCTAACACTTTACCAATCCAAACAAAAAATCAAAACAGACAAACTCGAAGAAATCCTAGAAAACCTAAACAACAAAACAATCTCAGAAAACCAAATCAAAACAATAATGCAAAAAATCTCCGAAGGTAGATCCCTAAAAGAAGCATCACAAAAATCCGACATCAACCTAAAAAAAGAAGCCCAAAAAATCATCAAAGAAAAACCCGACTTATCCCAAGGCGCCTACATGGGACTCATCATGGGAAAATTCAAAGGCCAAGTCTCAGGAAAAGAAGTCGCCGACATTTTAAAAAAACTAACTTAAGACAGATGCATCTCTCCAATACCTCTCCAAATTTCCCAAAGTCAATCTCTCAGCCATCTGAGTATCATAATAATCCTTCACTCCCTTCTCTAAATCCCATTTAAAACTCCAACTCTTTCCCCATCTCCTCTCTTTAATTTTCTGAGCAACATGAGACCTATCAAAAGTTATTTCACCAAAATCAATCAAAACAACATCTCCCTTTGAATTTACACCATTATTTATAGTAAAATTATAAATCCTATCAGAAAAACCACTCCCCCAACAGCAATAAATATGATCTATATATTTATCTACCATTGTCGTCTTATCAGAACAACCTCTGATATACTTTCCAAAAACCTCAACTTTATCCTGACTAATTTCCCTACCCTCAACAACCAAATTCGCCATAAGCGACAAATCAATTTTCCTTCTTTTAATTCCACACAAGGCATCTTCCCTATCCTTCACAGAATTCAAAATTATCCTCTTGAGTTCAAATGGCCTAAACAAAAATGAAGGATACCAAGAAAGAAGCTTTCTCGCAATCTGAAAATTAGAAGTCGGAACCTTAATAACCCTATCTCCTTTATCATAAACAACAAATTGTAATACCTGCCCAATTTTCTTCATAACCGAAACAAAAATAATATCTTTATTAACTTATTTATCTCAAAACCCCAACCAAGCCCCAAGCAACCAACAAAGAAATCACAACTCCAACACAAACGACAACCAACAAATTATTCGAACCCGACGCTGAACCAAACCCAGCACCAACCCCCCCCGAAATCGCACCAAGCCAAAACTCCTTTCTCTTCATAACAAACAAATAATCCTTCACTATAAAAACCTTCCGCGCCCCGGGGCGGCCAACGGCTGCCCTATAAATATGAGAACCGAAGGTTCTCCAAATTCCCCCTGCCCCAAAATTTCCCCTTTCCTAAGCTGCCCAAATCCTATTCATCCTATTAATCCTGTTAATTTCTAATCCAACAAAATTCTTATAAACCCAATCCAACATACCTACACATGGAAAGAACACTAATCGAAAACCTCTCAAAATTAATAAACAAAGAAGTCGAAATCAAAGGCTGGGTCAACACAATCCGCGAACACGGCAAACTAATTTTCTTAGAAGTCCGCGACATCACCGGAACCGTCCAAACAATCACAACCGCAAAAGACGAAACAAATTTCACGACGGCAAAATCCCTAACAAAAGAATCTTGCGTCCGAATCAAAGGAAAAGTAAACGAAAGACCAAAAGGAACCGAAAACAAAAACTCCCCAGCCGGAACAGTCGAAATAAAAATCGAAGAACTCGAAATCTACAACAAATGCCCAACTCTCCCATTCGACCTCGATAACAAAGACACCAACGAAGACATCAGACTAAAATACAGATACCTCGATTTACGACGACCAGAAATGCAAAACAATCTAATCGTCCGAAGCAAAATAATCAAAGTCATCCGCGACTTCTTGCATAAAGAAGGCTTTTCGGAATTCGAAACTCCAATCCTCGCAAAATCAACACCAGAAGGCGCACGAGACTACGTCGTCCCATCAAGAACACAGCCAGGAAAATTCTTTGCTCTCCCGCAATCCCCACAACTTTTCAAACAACTCCTAATGGTCGCCGGCTTCGAAAAATATTTCCAAATCGCAAAATGCATGCGCGACGAAGACCTCCGCTCAGACCGCCAACCCGAATTCACACAACTCGACATCGAAATGTCATTCATAACCCAAAAAGATATAATGAATCTCACAGAAAAACTTCTCCAAAAAATCTGGAAAGAAATTCTAAACACAAATATCAAAATCCCATTCCCAAAAATCACTTACGACAACTCAATGAAAAAATACAACATCGACCGCCCAGACCTCAGAAAAAACAAAAACGACCCAAAAGAATTCGCATTCTGTTGGATAACCGATTTCCCCGCCTTCGATAAATCAGAAGAAAAAGGGAAATTAATAGCAACCCACCACCCATTTACACACCCAGAAATGCAATCATTCAACAAAAACCCGACGACAGCAAAATCACTCGCATACGACATAGTTTTAAACGGAACCGAAATCGGTGGCGGCTCAATCAGAATCCACGAACAAGAAATCCAATCAAAAGTTTTCGAAGTCCTCGGAATAAATAAAAAAGAACAAGAAGAAAAATTCGGATTTTTATTAGACGCACTAAAATTTGGAGCACCACCTCACGGAGGAATCGCATGGGGACTAGACCGCCTCGTCCAAATAATCCTTGGAGCAGAATCAATCCGAGAAACAATCGCTTTCCCAAAAAATAAAGAAGCTCGAGACCTAATGCTCGACGCGCCATCACTACTTACCAACAAGCAACTCAAAGACGTCAGTATAAAATTAGACTTACCTAAAAAGAAAAATTAATCAAACATTCAACCTAAACCCATCACCCTTTCGCCTCGGCAAAATATGCAAATGAAAATGCCCGACTAACTGCCCAGCAAACTTCCCATTATTAACAATCAAATTAAAATCTTTCATCTCTAACTTGCCAACAACCTTTCTCACAACCCCAAATAATTTCTCCCCAATCTCCGACGACAAATTCAAAAAACTCCTAAAATGCTCTTTCGGAATAACAAGCAAATGCCCATCAACTTTCGGATTCACATCCTTAATTACAATAAACTCCTCATCTTCCCAAATTTTATCTTCCTCTTTGACCCCAGCAACAATCCGACAAAACACACAATCCTTCTCCATAAAAATATTAACAACCCCAAATTTATAAACTCTTCTCCTCAATAACTAACATGACAAACTTCACATACTACAAACCCACTGAAAAAGAAAAAGAACAAATCAAAAAAGATTCTAAAAATCTCCTAAAAAAATTTGCATCAAAACTCTCTAAAATAAAAACTCCAGAAAATCACTTTGAAAACAAACCAGGAATGCGAGACGAGAGCAACGGCTGGAACACCGACCAAAAATTCCGAAGCATCACACTCTCAAACGCCCCATTCGTAGAAAACAACTCAATAGTAGCCGAAAAAGGATCATGGAAAAAATAACCTTAAAACAAAAAATCGAACAAATCAAAAAAGGAAAACTAAAAGCCATAGACAACGTCCTGTCCTTCTCAAAAAAAATCGCAACGCCAAAAACAAAAGACTTAAACATTTTCCTAAAACTAAACAAAAACGCAATCGACCAAGCAAAAAAAATTGACAAACGAATCAAAGAAAAAAAACAAACAGGGAATCTCTCAGGTCTTTGCTTTGCAGTCAAATCAAACATCTCCGTCAAAGAATTAGAAACAAACTGCGCCTCAAAAGTTCTCGAAGGCTACGTCTCCCCGTACAATGCAACAGTCATAAATAAACTTTTATCCGAAGACGCAATACTTTTAGGAATGGTCAACATGGACGAATTCGCTTGCGGAGCATCAGGAGAAACATCTGCATTTGGCCCAACAAAAAACCCAAGAAACCCAGAACTAATCCCAGGAGGTTCAAGCTCAGGTTCGGCAGCAGCCGTCGCCGCAGAACTCTGCGACTTCACGCTCGGCTCAGACACAGGTGGCTCAATTCGAAACCCAGCATCACACTGCGGCGTCGTCGGACTAAAACCAACTTACGGAGCAATCTCGCGATACGGACTAATCGACATGACAATGTCCTTTGACTGCATAGGACCGCTAACAAACTCAACCGAAGACGCAAAACTAATCTTCGACATAATCAAAGGCCAAGACAACTTCGACCAAACCACATCGGCGACAAGCGACAAGCGACAAGCGACAAGCAGAAATCAAACCATAGGTTTGGTTTCAACCTCCGGCTTCTGCGACGAAAAAATATCAAACCTAATCGAAACAAAAACAAAACAAATCGCAAAAAAAAACAACTGGAAAATCAAAAAAATAGACCTCCCATTAAATATAGGAATTGAAACATATTACATAATGGTCTACACCGAATTTTTTTCAGCAACGAGAAAATTTGACGGACGAAGATTCGGCAAAAAAATAGAAGAAGTTGCAGGACCAGAAGTAATCCGACGAATCATCGGCGGCTCAGAAATAACAAAAGCAGAACACGAAGGAAAATATTACCGTGAAGCACTCAAGGCAAGAAATTTCATCAAGCAACAATTCGAAAAAATATTTCAAGAAGTCGACGCAATAATTTTGCCGACATCACCACAATTGCCCCACAAAATCGGCAAACAAATTTCGCTAAAACAAATGTATAATTACGACATCACAACCGTCCTCCCATCAATCGCCGGACTTCCCGCAATTTCAATCCCCGTCGGCAAAATAGAAAATAAAAACGTTGGCCTCCAAATCATCGCCTCCCATTTCCAAGAAGAAAAAATTTTTAAAATCGCAAAACAATTTGAATAAAATGCCAACAATAAATTTAAACCAAGCAAAAATTTTTCTAAATAACATAACACCAAAAAACAAAGTCGCAATAATCCATGACAACGACGGAGACGGTTACACCGCCGCAATTCTTTTGTTTAACTTCTTAAAAAATAAAAAAATAAAACCAACCATATTTTCATTCGATAGAAACAATCCTCAAAACTACAATCTAAAAAAATTCGACACAATCCTAATCGTGGACCTCGCCCCGTTACTAATATTAAAAACTCTCCAAACAATCAAACACAAAAAAGTTTTCTACACAGACCACCACCCAAAAGACACACAAATCCCAAAACAAATTTTGGAATACAGAACAAAATCAGAAATTTCATCAGCAAAAACAATCTACGACCTTGTCGGCGGAAACGAATTTCTCAAAACAATCGCTAACTACACCGACGCTGGCTGGCTACAAAAAGAAAACCGAAAAATCCTGAACAAATTTCTAAAGAAAAACAAGATAACATCCAAACAATTCAACAAACAAGTCATCTACAAAATCACAAGAACCATCGACTACTTCTACAAAAAACCAAACAAAGCATTCAAAATTCTAAAATCAATAAGCTCTCTAAAGGATTTAAGTAAATTAAACAAATATGACAAAATTATTGGAGAAGAAATAAAAAAAATAATCAAGCAATACGAAACAAAAAAACAAAAAATCGGAAACATAAACTTCTACTACTTCAAACCAGGATACCCAATCAAATCCTTAATCATAAATGAAATAAGTTACGCCAACCCAAAACAAACCTATATCTTCGCAACACCGACAATAAACAACAAAAAAATAATATCACTCAGCGCCAGAAACCAAACAAAAAAAATAGACATGGCGCAACTCCTAAAAACAGGAATCAAAAACCTCCACAACGCCGCAGCCGGCGGACACATCCCAGCAGCAGGAGCAACAATCCAATCAAAAGACCTAAATCAATTCAAGCAAAACCTCAAAAACAGCAAACCTTTTAAGCAAACCACTAGATTTCGCCACAAAAATAAGAAACCTTAAAAGCCAAAAACAACCCCTTAGGCAATGGAAGAAGGAGATGAACCTCCCGGTCATCGAACAAATTCTAGACTAGTTGAAAAAATACAAACACAAAAACCTATACCATTTGAAACTAAAATTTTAGCCTCTCCAAAAGACTATAGCCCAACAAACTCAAACTTTAAAGTAATTGGAGCATTCAATCCAGGAGTTACTCAAATAGAAAATAATGGTAAAACAGAAACCCTTCTTTATGTAAGAGTAGCAGAAGCTCCAAAAAAACAAAAAGGCTATGTCCACCTTCCATTTTTCCATATACCTAACGAGGCTAATACTAATTTAAGGTTAGACTATGACACAATCGAAAGAAGTGACGCAAGAAAGATAGGTAAAAAAGAAGTCGTGCTAGAAGACGGACATTGCAGACTAAGACATATTTCATTGCCAAAAATTTTAACACTAAACGAAAATAAAGAAATCATAAAAAGAATGCAATCCCCTGCGATATATCCAGCATGGGAATTTGAAAGATTTGGAATTGAAGACACAAGAATAACTGGCTTTGAAGACGGAAGATATTTTGTTACTTATTCTAGCCCCCACAGAGACTTTGGAGTTAGAAGTAGTATTCTTGAATTAGAAAACATATTAGAAGGAAATTATCAAAGAGTTGTTTTAGAGAATACGCCAAGGCCTGAAGTTTTAGGAAAAGATGTCGTTCTTTTCCCCGAAAAAATATATTCTCCCTCATCAACAAGAACAATCCACAACAAAGAAAGAGTATATGCTGCCTTCACAAGACCAAATGCCTTCGACAGCTTAAGCACTCCAGGAATCTGGATTTCATATTCTCCTGATTTAGTACACTGGGGGCAAGAGCACAGGTTGACAAATGGAGAAATTAGCGGGACTGGAGCCCCACCGGTAAAAATCGGAGACAGATGGATAGAACCATATCACGAAACAACAAAAACCAATCATAACATCAAATATGTAACTAGAATTCTTTCATTAGATGCCGAAAATCCATGGAAAGTTTTAAACAGAAGTCCTACTTTTCTTGAAAGAAATGATTTAAAGGAACTATTACCAGAAAAAGGATATGTCCCAAATGTTATTTTTACCACAGGAATGATTACAAATGGAGATAGAACTGATTTTTATCATGGAGTAGACGACAAATGGACAGTTCTCACATCCTATCATACAGAAGATATACTCAAATTTGCAAAAAGAGAAGAATAAAGCACTAATCTGATTATTCACTATGACAACAATATAAACAAATATTACTTGAAACTATCTAACTCTTAAAAAATAAGAGTTTCAACCACACATATTCTTAAAAACAAAACACCCTCTATAATCTCATCCATTGAAAGGAGGTATAACAAAAAGAGAAAATGCCATTAGATTTTGCAAAAGAAGCAATACAAACTGCAGAAGCAAACTCAATAAATTTCGACGACCTGAAAGCCGGCAAGGCCAACATAAAAGTCTTCGGATTAGGCGGATGCGGATGTAATATGGCGACCTGGCTTTTTAACAAAGGCATCAACGGGGCAACGATATACGGAATAAACACCGACGCACTTCATCTATCAATAACGAAATGCGACGAAAAAATTCTTATAGGAAAAGAACTAACCCGTGGTCTTGGATGCGGAGGCTACCCAAAAAGGGGACGAGAAGCTGCCAAAGAATCTCTCACTGACTTGAAGAAAGCTGTTTCGAATTCGGATATGGTTTTCGTTCTAGCCGGAATGGGAGGTGGCTCAGGCACGGGAGCAATCCCAGTCGTAGCCCAACTAGCCAAAGAAGCAGGCGCAGTAGTAATCGCAGTCGTAACAATGCCATTCGAAGCTGAGAAATCAAGAATCGACAAAGCAGAATTCGGATTGCAAGAATTACGAGAAGTCGTCGACACAGTAATTGTTTTAGACAACAACCGACTCGTCGACATCGCAGGACAGTTACCAATGGAACAAGCCTTCGCAGTCGCAAACGAATTAGTCTCGACAATGATTAAAGGTATTGTCGAAACAATCACATTGCCTTCATTAATCAATCTAGACTACGCAGACGTATCTTCAATTATGAAAAACGGCGACGTAGCCGTAATTGGAATAGGAGAAGACAACTCGAACGCAAGAGTCGACGCAGCCGTACAACAAGCCCTCACACACCCACTACTTGACGTGGACTACCGAGGAGCAACCGGCGCATTAATCCATATAACCTGCGGACCAGACTTGAAGCTCGAAGAATTCGACAGCATCGGACGACTCGTGACAGAAAGCCTATCGCCAGAAGCACAAGTAATCATCGGAGCAAGAGTAAATAAAGAATTCCAAGGAAGAGTAAGAGTCATAACAATAATGACCGGAGTAAAATCCCCTTACATCCTCGGAAAACACTCGAGCAATTTTGACGACGAAAGAACAATCAGCGTCAACGAACTCGGCTTAGACGATTTGCGATAAACCAAACCAAATTATTTTTATTTATTTATTGCCCGCGAAAGCGGGCATAGTAATTCCTCAATCCCTAAATACCGTAATACAAGAATCAGGACACATAGTATAACAATTTCCACATCCAACACACTTGTCCCCATTCTTAACAACAGCATAAACATATCCCCTATCATTCGTCCTCTCAGAAACCATTTCCAAAACATCCTCCGGACAAGCCCAACCACAAAGCCCACAACCCTTACATCTCTCAATCCTAACCTCAACACTTCCAGCCATCAATAAACAAACAGATCTATACTTAAAAAATTATCATACTAAAATTAAATAACATCACGACTAACTTTTATATGCCCCACCATCTTCTTCTCCCCCCACTTATCAAAATAAAGAATATTCTCCAACTTCGCTTTCCTCGAAACCTCACTCACAACCTTCGTCGCCTTTCCAATCGGGAACACAGCCTCAATACTCAACCCCTCCGGAATATCCAAAGTCCTTCGAACCTGCTCTTCGTAAAAATGTCCAACCCAGGTAGTCACCAATTTCTCCTCAGTCAAAGCCAACAAAAAATTCTCAATCGCCGCCCCGGCCTGTTGCGAAGAATAACGCACCCCCTTATCTCCATAACTCTGAACCAAAGCAGAATCATCCGAAACAGCGACGACAACATACTGCGCCGAACCAACAAAATCCTGCTGAGTCGCAGCCGCAATCTCCACAATCTTCTTCTCATCAGAAACCAAAATAAAATTCATCACAAATTTATTACCAGCACTCGGAGCAAACCGCGCCGCATCAATCGCCCGAATAATCTTCCGCCAATCAGGCTTACTATGATGAAATCGCCTCACACTCTGCCTCGACTCAATCGCATCCTTCAATTGCATAAAATCCATAAACAAAACAACTTTATAAAATTATCATAAACAAATTACTAAACATTAATTTTAAATACATATCTCCAAATAACTAACTATGCTTTCGTAGCTCAGTAGGTAGAGCGCACGGCTGTTAACCGTGATGTCGGAGGTTCGAGTCCTCCCGAAAGCGTAGCTTTTCTCGAACCGACGAATCGGAGGTCGAGCATCTTCGCTTTGAGCAAAACTAAATCTTAAATATTTTGCGAAATGCAAAGTGCGAGCAGAGTCCTCCCGAAAGCGTACGAGAACCGACGACTCTAATAGCTAAAAACTAACAGCTAACGGCTAATCTTCAACCCCAAATCCTCATTATCAAATCTTCTTCTCAAGACATTCTGTTTTTCCAACCTCGCAAAAACATTCCCATGCTTCGCCCCACAAATCAAACTCTCAATCGCCTGAACAACCGAATCTAAATTATCAGCGTCGACAATCACACCAACCCGATTCCCATTCACAACAATCACAGCCCCAGTCAAATTTTCAATCGTCTTCTTCGCCTTCCCAGACCGACCAATCAACCGCGCCCGAACGTCCCGCAAATTCTTCCGATGACTAAACCCCTTCACATCAATAAACTCCGGCACAAAATCCTCCCGCATCAACAACAACGCATCCTCCACATCAAACCCAAAATCAACCGCAACCAAAACCTTCTCAACCAAATACTCATCCAACTCACTCCCAGAAACACTAACCCCATTCTTCCCGACGCCAATCTTAATTTTAACCTTATTCTCTATCACCGGCACCGCCCGCCTAATCTTACCCAAATTCGCAACCAACACATTTCTCATCCAACCAAAATAAAAAAGAAGTTTATAAAATTATATCTTATTTTCGCCCATTCTAACTTCAAGCCCAGAAAAATATTCTCCAATTTCTTTACAAATTTTATTTCCTTTACCATCCACTTCATTAAACGAATAATCTGGCAATTCGCCACTTGCGCCCCTTGTCGCCAAATCTGTTAAATACAATATCAAAACTCCCCATCGCTCGTAACCAACTTCCCCATCTCCTTCAACTTCACAACCTGATTGTCCGTATACTTAAACAAAACATCCCCTTTATCGTCGTCAAATTCCCACGGCTCAACAATAATCACATCGCCCTCTCTCAACCAAAGCCCCCTCCTCTTACGCCCCGGCACACGACAATTTCTCGTCTTCCCATCCATGCACGAAACCGACATCCTCGACCCACCATACCTTTGCGCAAGAATCCCGATAACCTCTCGCCCCTTCGGCATCTTCACTCTAACCGGTCCATCCTGCCCAGCAACAAAACTCTTCTCCTTATTTTTCTTCGTCTTATCTTTAAACTTTCCAAACGCCATTCTAAACACAAAAACATCCAATATATAAAACCACCGCCCAGAATTCAGACACAACGCGCACGGCGGCGAAGCCGCCGAAGATATGAGAGCGAAGCTCTCCAAATTTCCCCTCTCATCTAATAAGCAACAAGCGAAAAGTGAAAAGCTCGCAAAGCGTCCTTCTCTAAATTTCCCAAATAATTAACAACCAATCACAACAACACCAAAGCAAAAGGAACCCCTTCAATATACCCAACCCCAGAATCAACAACCAACCCCAACTCCCTCGCAATCCCAACACTCCGAGCACCGACAAAATTAAACGTCGCATCCTCTCCATTACAACGAATAATCTCTCGTCGAACTTCATCATCACTCATCGCCTCTCCCTTAAAAAAATCCCCACTCACATCCAAAACCCTGCCCCCATTCCCCCCTTCCGACTTACGACTTCCGACTTCCGACTCGCGAAGCTTCCGCCCAAAAACATCAGCATCACAAACCGCCACAACCAACCGATACGACTTATGAACCTTCAATAAAATATTATTCACAACATCCCTCCTTGAATAACAAGTTTAACGAATAGCGAACTGCAAACTGCGAATAGCTCGCGAAGCGTACCCAACGATACGACTTATGCACCTTCAATAAAATATCTCCCATCTCAAAAACAAAAGCCATAACCTTAAAAATCTATCTACAAAAAAATTAAAAATCCCCTTCTCCTTAGAAAGGGAACCCAAAATAAAAATTAAGCAGCCTTCTTAGCTTCACCAGCAGCAACAGCCTTGTCAGCGTCAGCTTTCGACATAATCCTACACATCCCGCAACCACATGCAGAACATTTTCCCTTAGCCATATAACCACCTCGAGCAGTCATAGTCATCTGAGCATCCTTCATAGGCTTCTGCTCCTTACATTTCATACATCTTCCTTCAATTGTCATTTTTTACCTCCATCACATTTAGTTCCCAAACCTAACAGCCAATAGCTAACAGCTAACAACTGGTTCATATTTTATGAACCTCTTGCTTAATTCCACACGCAAGACACCTTAAAAAAACCTTCGCTCCGACCTCCAACTCAGTATCCGGCTTCCCACACTTAGGACACAACACAAAACACTTCACATACTTTTCAATTTTATCATTAATTTCTTTACTCGACAACCTCCGCGACAAAATCAACCCATCCCCCTTCATCTCAACCAAACTCGCCAACTCCTTGCCCAAAAATTTCATCACATGCTCCGGACTCCTCCTTAAACACCCAACAACCTGCCCAAAATTCGAAATCACCGTCCTAACCCCCTCGTGATGCCCCTTAACCTTCAAAACCTCAAACCTCTCACTCTCACAACTATTCTCAACGTTCTCATAAGCCTCATTCAATAAATCTTCGTAATTCATATCAATACCCCACTTTTCTGACCAGTCTTTTTTGTTGCCCAATCTCCAACAAGCAAGGCGACCGAATACCGACAAGTAAAGCAACCGAATACCCCGAGAAACCTCGTTTCTCGCACATACGCCTCATCCAACAACGCCTCATATTCCATCAAATCCCCACGAAAATCCCCCTTATAAAACTAACCAAAAAACTTATAAACAAACCAAAACAACAAATAAAGTAAATCTAGTTATCTAAAGATTTTAAGATGGACGCTGAATTAAAGAAAAATATTATGAAAACCGGCACAAGCACAGTTGGAATTGTCTGCAAAGACGGAATAGTAATGGCAGGCGACAGACAAGCAACACTCGGCTCATCAATAGTCGGCGACAAAAACACCCCAAAAATATTCCAAATAAATAATTATTTAGTTGTCTCAATCGCAGGAAATGCTTCCGATGCACAAATGGCAATGAGATACATCACAGCTCAACTAAAACTTAAAGAATTAAAAGATAAAAAAAGACCTTCTATAAAAGAATCCGCAAGCTTCATCGCCTCAATGTATTTCCAACTAATAAGACAACCCTCAATGATTCCATCTGTCGTCGGAAGTCTCGTCGGTGGATTCAACAAAGACGGCACAACAAAACTTTACTCAATTATACCAGACGGCTCAATCCGAGACGTCGAAGACTACGATGCAAACATTTCCTCGGGAATGCCATATATTTTAGGGCTATTAGAAAGACAATACAAAAATAATTTAACAGTAGAAGAAGGAATAAAACTCGCAATAGAGTGTATAAAATCTTCAACACAAAGAGACACTGGTTCCGGATTTGGAATCGATGTGATGACAATAAAATCCGACGGAATAAAACATGTCATCAAGCAAAAAATCGAACCAAATTACATAGAACAAGAAATTACAAATTAATAAAAAATTATAAAATAAACAAGTGATCCTAATCATTTTCAAATGGCAGATATCTTAAAAACAATTGAAGAACAACTACCAAGAGGAGTCGTAAGCTCAACAATATTCGAAGGAGCAAATATAATTGTCTACACATCCGACACAACTTTTTTTAAAAACGGCGACGCAGAAATTAAAGAAGTTGTCAACACAATCAAAAAACGAGTCGAACTCCGAGCAGACAAATCACTTTTAATGTCAAACGACGAAACCGAAAAAAAAATTCGGCAAATAGCCCCAAAGGAAGCCGAAATAACAAAAATTATCTTCGACCCACAGCGAAGCATCGTAATAATCGAAACAAAAAAACCCGGCTTAGCAATCGGGAAAAGCGGCTCAATCTTAAAAGAAATAAAAACCACAACACTATGGACACCCCAAGTCCAACGCTCGGCGGCAATTAAATCCAAAATTACAGACAAAATCCGAGAAGTCCTATACCAAGATAACTCATACAGAAAAAAATTCCTAAACAACATCGGCGAAAAAATTTACAAAGAATGGAACTCAGACAAAATAGAAGAATGGATTAGAATCACAACACTCGGCGGCGGCAGACAAGTCGGTCGAAGCTGCTTTCTACTTCAAACCCCAATCTCAAAAATCCTAATAGATTGTGGCGTCGACGTATCAGCACAAGGCAAAGATAAATACCCATACCTCGAAGCTCCAGAACTTGACCTCTCGACAATCGACGCAATAGTCCTATCCCACGCCCACCTCGACCACTCAGGACTAATCCCATACCTATACAAAATGGGATACAAAGGACCAGTCTACATGACCGCACCAACACGCGACATCTCTGCCCTAATGGCACTCGACTTCATCGGCGTCGCATATAAACAAGCCACAGCCCCACTCTTTAAATCAACCGACATCCGAAACATGGTCAAGCATTCAATCGCGCTAAACTACCAAGAAGTCACAGACATCACACCCGACATCAGAATAACACTCTACAACGCCGGCCACACACTCGGCTCAGCAATGATTCACTTCAACATCGGTAACGGCCTCCACAATTATTTATATTCCGGCGACATAAAATTCGGCAAATCCCGCTCACTCGAAGCAGCAGCCACCTACTTCCCAAGATTAGAAACTCTCCAGCTCGAAGCAACATACGGCGGCAAAGACAACAACTACCCGCCACGAAGAGAATCAGAAGAAGAACTAATCACCTTTGTAAAAGACATCATATCAAAAGGTGGCAAAGTTTTACTCCCAGAACTAGGAACCGGCCACGCCCAAGAAAAAATGCTCCTACTTGAAGACGCAATAAAAATGGGCAAACTCCCAAAAGTCCCAATCTATATCGACGGAATGATATGGGACATAAACGCTGTCCACACCGCTTACCCCGACTTCCTCTCAAACGCCCTCCGCTCAAGCATCTTCGCCGACAAAAACCCATTCACATCAGAAATCTTCAGCCAAGTCGGCTCACCTCAAGAACGAAGAAAAGTAATCGAAGGCGGACCCTGCATAATCCTGGCAACATCAGGAATGTTAGTCGGCGGCGCATCAGTCGAATACCTAAAAGAATTCGCAGATAATCCGAACAACGGACTATGCCTCTCATGCTACCAACCACCAGGAGGTCTCGGCCGCCAACTCAAAGAAGGACTCAAGGAAGTAAAATTCAATGGCAACGGCAAAGATGAAATCGTCCCAATCAAACTAAAATTCCTATCCATCGATGGGTTCTCCGGCCACTCCTCGCGAAACGAACTCATGGCATTCATAAACAACATCAATCCAAAACCAAGAAAAATAATCATCAACCACGGTGAACAATCAAAATGCCTCGACCTCGCATCCTCCATCTACAAATCCCAACGAACCGAAACCTGCGTCCCAAAAAATTTAGAAACAATCAGATTAAGATAATTTAAAAACCTCTTTCCCTAATTCCAATAATGAAACACAAACTATCAATAACATTAATCCTCCTCTCTATCTTCCTACTCACCCAATTCATCGGGCTCTTCGTCGTCAACGCCTACACCCCGATAACAATCACAAACCCCGAAACCGGAGAAATAAAACACTCACCAATCAACGACCTTCCATTCGGACTTCAAACCCCCGAGGATGAACAACCAACATTCTACAACCTAATCTTCGCATTTGCATTCGCATTCGCAATAATCTTCATCCTAATGAAATATAAATGGAAAACAATCATCCGCATATGGTTCTTCATCATTACCGCCCTCGCTATAGGAATTTCCCTCAACGCCTTCCTAAAATACACGCCACTAACAAACATCGCAATCATAGCACTCATAATCGCAATCCCTCTCGCATCCCTAAAAATCTTCCGCCCAAACGTTTACTCCCACAACATCACCGAACTTCTAATTTACCCCGGTATCGCCGCAGTCTTCGTCCCAATTCTACTCAAACCCGCAGCGACGACATTCATCGGAAAAATCTGGCCAATCGTCACACTTCTAATCCTAATCTCAATCTATGACGCCTGGGCAGTCTGGAAATCCGGACTCATGCAAAAAATGGCAAACTTCCAAATAAACGAACTCAGAATCTTCGGTGGGTTAATGATACCATCAGCCTCCAAAAAAATCAAAGACCAAATAAAAAGAATAAAACAAAAATACAAAGGCAAAAAAATCCCAGCCGAAATCAAAAAGAAAAAATTCAAAGTAAACATCGCTATCCTCGGTGGCGGCGACATCATCTTCCCAATCATCACAGCCGGCGTCTTCCTCAGAGCATTCGGCATAATTCCAGCACTCTTAATAATAGCCGGCGCATTCATAGCCCTTACCTACCTTTTTATAATAACCAAAAAAAGCAAAGCCTACCCAGCAATGCCATATATCACAACCGGAATCTTCATCGCAATAATCCTATCAAAAGTCTTCGTTCTTTAACCTCCAAACGTGGAAAAACACACAACACTCCCTAACGGCTAAAAGATAATTTCACCAAATCACCCCAATCGTCACATACTCAATATCCTCAAACCTAATCTTCCCATCATCAACCAAACCATTATCCCCCTTCGTCACAAAATAAACCCCCTCACCATCAACACCCTTATCAACAACTCGATGAACAACCAACTCCCCACGCCCCGTTTGATGTCGAAAACTATCCAACTGAGAACCAAACCTAAAACTAACAATATCCCCAACATTAATATCATCCTCACTTTCAGGAACAATACGAATACCATTCGCCCCAAAATCAAACAACGGCCTCATGCTCCCACTCGTCGCATAATCAGACAACGTCGCATTTACAACCCTCAAAATAATCCTATCCTCCAAAACAATAATATCATCTTCCGAAATCCAATCCGACGGCGCAACCTCATTCAAACTCGCCAACCCAGTCCCAAAAGGAACTCCAAATCCCGAATAAAAAAATATATAAAACAAAAACGCACAACTAACAAAACCAAACAAAAACGCCAAAACATACCAACCTTTCATAAGAAACCAACAAAACCCATTTATTTAAACCTTATGCCTGTAACCCCTTCTAAAAGACAACATAGCGAAACATTTATAAAACAAAATTTCCAAACTTTATAGTGAAAACAATGAGAATCAACTTAGAAATAGAAGCAAAAAATGGGCCAACCCAAATACCATTACTAGATGAAACATGGAAAATAACAAGCCTCGAAACAGCAGACAAAAGAAAGCATTATGATTTAACATTAGAAGAAAATGGAAATCCTTCTGAAGTTTATAGTATGATAACACAAACAGGATGCTCAATAGTTAAATCTAAGATAACACAAATCTAATATGGCAATAACAAAACCCGAACTTGTAAAAAAATTAAAGATATACTTTGACCTAAACATTTACGAAACAAAAGTATGGATAGCTCTGCTCAGCAAAGGTATCTCCTCAGCAGGAGAAATCGCAGAAATCTCAAGCGTCCCACGTTCAAGAACATACGATGTCCTAGAGTCCCTCGAGAAACGAGGATTCGTAATCCAAAAACTCGGCAAACCAGTCCGATACATCGCAGTAAAACCAGAAATCGTCATCGAGAAACTAAAAAACAACACAACCGCACACGCCGAAGAAAGAATCAAAACACTATCCAACCTAAAAGACACAACCGAATACAAAGAACTCCAAGAACTCCACAAAACCGGATTCGAACCAATCAAGAACCACGAACTCTCAACCTCAATCAAAGGCCGCTCAAACCTCTACCTCCAAATGCGAACCATCATGGAATCCGCACAAAGAACCGTCCACCTCACATCCTCATCCTACGAACTCACCTCAAAAATAAAAATGTTCAAAGACATCTTCACAAAACTAAAAAAACGAAACGTAGACATCAAGCTAATAATCTCTGACAATGAAGACGAAGCAGAAAAACTCTCAAAAAAACTCGGAGTAGAAATCAAATCAAAACCAATCAACGCGCGATTCGTCATCGTCGACAAAACCGAACTAATCTTCACAATCAAACCGACAAACGTCCACGAAGACTTCGACTACGGCGTCTGGATAAACTCCCCATTCTTCACAACCTCAATGGCGTACATGTTCGATATCGCCTGGAGAAATTAAGATGGAAAAAATAGAAAAAGAAACTTTTTATAAAAATATGAAAATATACCTATTAGGTTGTGTAATAGGATTTGGTATAGTAGGACTTGTAAATACTGCAAATAACACTTATCAACCCCAAACCCACGACGTCATCGGCAACCCAAACGCATCCGACCCAAACGACACCTATATCGACACCCCAACAGGAAGAGCATACTACACAGTCGACGGCAAATCAATCGAAGATTGCTTCAAATAAAAACTAACCCCTAACAATCTCACAAACCCTATCCTTAACTTCCCTAATCTTTTTCTTATTCACCATACCCACCCTATACAAAACTATCGAACTCCTCAAAGTAAACAAAATCGACGGCTTAATAAAACAATCAAGATTTAACCCACCCTCTAAAAATTCACCAGAAACCAAAGAAATTTGATAAGGATCCTTCCTCTTCTTTGATGTTATCTGACAAAGAATCAAATCATCTCCTTTCAACGACGAAACAACTAATGCCGGTCTCCTCACAGAAGAAGTCAAATCAGAAAAAGGAAAAGGCGTCACAACAACCTCTCCCTTCATAAATTTTCCCACGCAACATTATCCTCCTCGGAAAGCCAATTCTCCGCAAGCAACCCCTCATCCGAATAAACCCCAGACCCAATCGCACAAAGCTCCTTAATCCTCTGCTGAATACATCTCCTCACAAACTCACTCCACTTAATCTCAGAAAATTTTTTCATATCCCGATAAACTCCATTATCTATCGAAAGAGTTATATTTGTCATAAAAAATTAAGTGAACCCACTTATTTAAATCTTCCGCCTAAAAGCCAATAGCTAATCATCTTCCCTATTTTCTATTACCTATTACCTCGCAAAAGCTTTGCTTTTGCGCCCATCTCCCCACTCTTCTCCCCAACCAAATCAAAAACCTTCTCAACACTAACCTCCCGACGAACCCACCAAAACTTTCCCTTCTTGTAAGCATCTTTATGCACTTTCCTAAAAGCAACAACACTATCCTGCAACCCAACATTAGGCCCTCTAACTTCTACCGAAGAATTCTCCAAAACAACCAAATACCCCTTAGCCGATTTACCCAAACCAACATAATAAAACTCCTTCCTCAAAACCTTCTGCCCATTCCTCTCCAACTCCCTCACAAAAAAATCAAACAACTTCCTCATCTTCGTCCCAGCAATATCCCCCTCTTGCCTATCCGTCGACAAATCAACCTCAACAAATCTCCCACTCATTTTCTTCATCCCAGAAATACTAATAGGCTTCAACTTAAAAAAATCCAGCGACGGCGACTTCAAAAATTTCCCAGCAACCTCATTAAACTTCCCAAAAGCCTCATCTCTCAACCCAGCACAAACATTCCGATACTTATAAGTCGGGTCAACCAAAACAATCGGACCATTCAACTTCGACGCATTAATCTCACTCAAGACCTCGCGCTCGTTCCCAAAATACTTCAATGGGTCAATAACAACTTTGCGACCTGCGACCTGCGACCTGCGACCTGCACAAATTTTTTTCAAAAATTTCACAAACGAACCAAAATAAATTACAAAAACTTCAAGAGCATAACCACTAAACCCACACACATAACCCTCCGCCCCATAAACTCTATTCGCCCAACAAAACGCCTTCGCCAACTTAATCTCATCCGCCAACTTCGGATTTTTCTTAATCTCACCGACAACATACTTAACATGCCTCAAAGAAACATCAGTCACATTCTCCGCCAACTCAGGATCTTTATTCTTCACAACCGGAATCACCTCCAACACAATGTCCTTGCAATCAATCTGAAAATAATCCCTCGACCCATGCACCTTCCTCAACCGCCCTGGCAACTTCATCTTTTTCAAAATCCTCTCCAAACCCAAAATCCTCTCGACCGAATCAAACACAACAAAAATATCAACATCCTGCTTCTCTCTCTTAATCAAAGTCCCCTTCGCCAAACTCCCACCAACAAACGCCTTAACCCCAACCTTCTTCAACGAAATAATAAAATCCTTCGCAATTTTCTCCAACTCCAAAACCTCTTCGCGTGAAAGCGAAATCGCCCCTAACTCCCTCGCCAAAACTTCCTTCATCTTCATAACAACAAAATACAAACTAAGTTTATTAAAGTTCGCAAAAATCTTCCAGAATCATCTCGGACCAATACAAGCAAATTTCACTCTTAATTGCATAACAACATCCCTAGTAAGATTCTCTAGTTTTTTAGAATTTGTAATCCTCTCGACCCTCATCTCATTATCATAAAGTATACTATCATCAACTCTCTTAAACGCATGCGAATAACTTTTAACTTCATCAAACTCCACTTCAACACATTCTTTAGGTAAAAAATACAACTCATTTCCTAAGTAAACATGATTATATTTTTTCCTAAATTCTACAGGATTTATAATTTCAACCGCCATACTTCAATAAATATATCAAATCTATAAACCTTTTGATTAAATTACCACTTCATAATTAATATTAAACTTACCAAATCTTATATTCTTTCTTCCTTAAAATCCTTCATTAATCGCCCAACAACTCTTATAGGCATATATCCTTTTCTTTGCTTCTCCGTCTGATTTTTTTTGCAAAACAATATATACCTACCATACCCTTTTCTTATAATAATCATATCCGTCTCCCATTCTATTTTATACTGCAATCTTTTAGAATAATGTGTCAAAACCCAAACTATTAAGTACCACAAAAAACCTTTCTTCTTATTCATCTCAAAATGAGATAATTCATGAACCAAAATGCCTACCACCTTCTCATAGCGATATCTTCGCACCCTTGTACTAATAATAATTCTTTTCCTCCATGGCCAAAACTCAGCCATACCTCTATATTCCATTTTTCTCTCGCAAATTTCGATTTCCTCATTCTTCAAAACAGGGAAAGATTTCTTAATCAATTTATCAACAATCTCTTCGTATCTTTGAATATATTTAGACCTCATAAACACAAAACAAAAATCATCTTTATTAAACTTCCCAAACTCCGCGCCACACCATCCGCGCTACGCGCGCGACGGCAAAGCCGCCGAAGATATAAGAGCGAAGCTCTCCAAATTTCCCCTTCTACAAATTGCCCCCTCCGAACACCAACACCTCCTCACATCCCCTCAATATCAATAATATACTTCCCCTCACTCAATTTAAACACAATCGGCCGACGATTCATCAACGAAACAATATCAATCTCAAACTTCCCAGGGCTCAAAACCCTCACGCTCTCCAAATCCAAAATCACCGGCTTAGCATCATCCTCAATTTTCAAAATACTCCTCACATCTTCCTCAACCTTCTTTTTATCAACACTATTAAAATCCGGAATCACCAACTCCTTCGACTTCATTATCTCCGGCACCTGCTCATCCCGAATATAGAAAAAAAACTTCCCACCACAATTCCCGCAACCCTCAAGAATCTCTCGACTCCCGACTTCAATTATCTTCGAACAATGAACGCATTGGTGTGGCATATATCCTAAACAACCAAGAAATTAATAAACCTTCCTAAAATCCCTTTAATCCCTTTAATCCTGCTAATTATTTTTCCCCTCCCAAAACACTCTCTTAACCTCAGCCTTCTTCCCAAAATTCAACAACAACTCAACCTCTTTGTCAGTCGCCTTTAAATAATTAATCACTTGCGCCTTTTCAACAACCCCCACGCCAGCCAAAGCCTTAACCTCAACAACAACCTTGCCATCAATAATAAAATCAGCAATATAATCCCCCACAACTTTTTCATCATAAACAACTTGTGTCCCAACTTGCTTTCCAAACTTCAATCCTTCTTTTCCAAACTCAATCGCCAAAGCATTCTCATAAACCTTCTCTAAAAATCCATGCCCCAAAATATTATAAACTCGATAAAAACACCCAATAATCTTCTCAGTCAACTCTTTATATTTATAATCTTCCATAAACAAAATCCTTTTAATCCTTTAATCCTGCTAATTGTTTTCATCTTCTCTGCAACATCAACTCAATCTTCTTCGGATTTCTCGTTATCTCCTTAACCACAGAGGCCGGTCCAATAATCGTAATAGCATCCTGCTCTCTAACAAGAATCTTCGCAATATTTCTCCTTACCTTCTCAAACAAACCCCTCTTGTCATTCTCCCCAGAAATCGCCGCAATTTCAATTCCCTGAAAATCCTTGATATTCCCAATCAGCGTCATCGAATTCTCAATCAGTCTCACCTCTTCATCTGGCAACAACTTCCCCTGCAAAATAATAATCTTCTGCTGCAAAATCAACCCCATAATTTTCCTAACCCTCCCAATAGCATCCTCATGCGCAATCTCAGAATACGGCATAAAATGAATCGTCAAATCCTTGCCACCCTTACCTTTTTTCATCATACTCCTTTTTTTAATAACCATTAAACTTTTTTCACCAATTTGAAAAGCTCCTCGTAAAACTCTTCAATATTATCACCATTTTTCGCGCTAATCCCAACAACTTCATACTCTGGAAACGCGCCCTGTACTTTCTTAATATCAGCTTTTTTTAAATCTATCTTATTAGCAACAATCAAAACAGGAATATCCCTCGCAACCAAATTTCCAATAATCGTAATATTGACCTGAGAATAAGGATTCACCGTCGCATCAATCAAAACAATCACAGCATCAACATCATCCAACCACTTAATCGATTCGATAATCCCCTGCGTCGCCTCTTTCGCCCGAGTCTGCGCCGCTTTCTTATTTAATCCAAACTTCATAAAATCCTCAAAATCTATTCTCGTCGCAATCCCCGGCGTGTCAATCAACTTAAATTCAATCTTTTTCCCATTCTTTTCAATTACAACCTTCTCTTTAATCTGAATCTCCCTTGTCTCGTGAGGCACTTTACTAACAACTCCCAAATCCTCCCCAAGCCAATCCTGCGAAATCCTATTTGCCAAACTCGTCTTCCCCGCATTCGGCGAACCATAAAAACCCAATTTAATCTCCCCTCTTCTTTTAAAAATCCCGGCAAAAATTCTACGCGCAAAATTCCTAATTATTTTAATCATACAGTTTTACCGAAATAAAGATTTATTAATGTTTCTCCTAATTTGCCCTAAAATTCAGTAACATCATTCTGTTGCCCTTCTCTCGCCATCTGCTGCCTTTCAACTTTCTTCCGCGCCTTTCTATTCCTTAACCAAGCCGCAACCTTCCCAATCGGAATAATCTCAATCATCCCAACTCTTTGCCCATTCGACTTCTTAATAACATAATTGACTCGCTCGCTCGACCAACCCTTCGCCCTCAACTCAGCTCGTATCCTTAAATCATCAACACTATGCGCTCTCGCATTTGTCACATACATCAAAAGGTTATACAACTGCCGTCGGTCGCTAAATAAATGTCCCTCATACATCAACCTATACCAAACTTGCAACAAACTATACAAAACCAAAACGCCAATCAAAACCAAGACACCATACAAAATCGCCCGACCAATCGGCTTACAATCACTACGACAACTTTTATAATTCTCCCCAGCCTCACAAACAAAATTAAAATTACAACTCACATCAACATTCTTTTCTATAACAAGCGAACTCAGCTTCGGAGAAACAAAAAAAGAAACACCCTTGGTACCCTCATAATAAAACGAAAAGGTCTTCATGCCCTCCCTATTTAAAACAACAACCGTCGCGTCATCAACTTTCTGCTCGCCAACATTTTCCTTAAAAAACAAATCATCCTTCTCTTTATTAATCACAAAATAACTCTCCAAAAAATCGCCCGAAGCCACATTAATCTCGTAAACATTAAAAACAATTTCCTTCGCGCCGTCCATTTTCAAAATAGCAAATTCCTTCGCCAAAACATCCGCAACAATATACGAATCTTGCCAAACCAAAATAGGATTCTTATAATCCTCATCATCACCTACCCCCTTCCCGCCAATCGTAGCAACAGGCCCAACATCAATATCATCAATCTCAGTCATCAATCCCGGACTGCTAAAACTGTCATGAACAAGTCCAACCGGAACATCCAAGGCACAAAGATCCCCAGCAATCTTAACAAAATCATTATCGTCCACAGAACTATTTCTGGCCTTATCCAACCTTTTCAACTCGCTGTCAAAAAAATCAACATTAACAACCTTCGACAACGCCCCAGCATACCACGACGGCAAACCACCAATCACCTTAATAATTTCATCCAAATTTTTCCTCTTACTAAACAAAATCTCATTAACGGCAACTTTGGGACTAATCACCTGAATCGCAAAAATCCTCTTAGATCTCAAATTCCCGCCAGCACTCACTTCAACAGACATAGAATAATTCCCTATTTTTTTATAAGTATAAACACTAAACGGCTCATTCGTATTTGCAAAACCACCATCGCCAAAATTCCACTTATAACTCAATGACTCATTCCCATCAAACAAAACCAGCGCCCGAAACTCAATAGGAACACCAGCCGGAGGATTCAACGGCGAAACAGAACTAACAATCGGCGCCGGCAAAACACTAATTTCTTCTTCTAAAAGTTTATTATCTCCAAGAAAAATTTTATATATCATATCACTCGAAACATTAAATCCAAGAATCTCCAAATCCAAAACCCCGCTAAAACCAACCGTCGACGGCAAAATATTTAAAGCGCTGGATTCTTCAATATAAGCATCTCTGCCACTCTTAAAATAATCTATAACTACATTAGAAACCAAAACATTCTGCGCAACCCCAGAAATAGCAAAAGGCAAAACACAACCATCAGAACAATTCCTATTATACTTCTTATTAACCAAACTGTCCGCCGCAACAAGCAAACTCCCAAAATCAAAATCATCAGAACTCAAAGAACTCGCCCCAGCATATTTAGCCTCTTTAGCAAAAATAGCATAATCCTCAGAACCGGTCCCTGGCCCCATAGAATAAACAAACCCGCAAATAGCTCCAACCTGTTCCTGAAACAATTTATAATTAGTGCTCTCCAAAGAATCCGGCGTCCCAACACAAACCTGATAATTCCCAGCAGAAAAAACCTCACCAGCCTCGGCATCAATAACGCATCCCCTTTCCACCCTTGGATTAAACAAACAATTCCCCAAATCATTCCCGCCCAGCTCAGGATAAACACTCATTTTCAAATCAACACTATCTCCTTTATCGACCTCAGCCCCGACATACAAAGCATCAGTATCAGAAATAAAAATCATCTCGCAATAAACAGACTTTCTTATCGGCGGGCCAATAACAGGCATCGCCAGATTATAACATCCCCACTTTTCTCCTGAATATTCCTCCGAAAACTTTCCAAACTTCCATTCACTTCCTTCAAAAAAATCAATAGATATCGGCAAATTCGAACTCTCCGCAAAATCACTTTTAATATCAAAACTAATCCCCGTCACCTCAACATTATCACCAGTCAAAACAAAACCACCATAAACAACCCCAAACGCAGGAACAACAAAGCTCATATTCTTTCCGCTACTTAAAATATCATAACCATCAGAACAATCCGACGGCGAACAATCATAAATAACTCCATTATCTCCCAAAAATTTTCCCAGCCTCATTTCACCTTTATCATTAGAAGTTACTTTAGCACCGAACTCCTCATCGACAATCGTCAAATTAATCTTCCCTCTAATATGATCAAACGGCAAATAAACTTTATCCAAAGAATAATTATGAACCTCGACCGAAGCCGAAACAAACACAATTAAAACACAAACCAAAAATAAAAACACCACTACTCTTTTCATAAAACAAAATAGCACTTCTACTTTATAAAACTACTTCCTTTTCTTCTTCCCACTTTTCTTCCCAACTTTTTTCTTGCCTTTCTTATCTTTCTTAATCATCTTCAAATAAATAACGACGACAACCAGCACAATAGCACTAACAATTATATAATCTCCATACATTCCCCAAAAACCCAAACCACTACTAATCCCACCAACGCCCATTATAACAAAATTCGTCTCAACCTCCGAATAAACACCACCAAAAACAAAACCACACATAGCCAAAACCAGCAACACAACCATCAAACCTCTTCCCATAATTAATAAAAACCTTTTTATTATTTAAACCTTTCGACCCTTTTTTCTAAAATCTAATTTCTAATCTATCGCGAAACACATAATACAATCCAATAATAATCACCGAAGCAAACAACGCAAATAAACCAAACCCGGGCAACCTAACTATCGGCTCACCACACATCCTTGTCGAAGTCCCATCCGAACATCCCATAACATCCAAACAAATTGCAGGAAAACCATTATAAACAATACTCGTCGAAGTCCACGACACATCTTGCTCCCCCTCGACACACTCACTAATATTATAGTCTTTCGAACATGAAAACCATTTCTTAGCCGTGCTATTATCATAATAGGTTTCTGACGCCTCCATATATAATTCACAAATCCCAGAATCAGCATCCCAC
>Ga0315543_1001308_pt1 | contig 27330 bp, 19 predicted proteins | sample SalMarSW160210MG_2_FD_203098 | JGI IMG/M metagenome (GOLD analysis project Ga0315543, IMG submission 203098) | Salt marsh sediment microbial communities from the Plum Island Ecosystem LTER, Massachusetts, United States - Salt Marsh Sediment SW1601-210 ... | reverse complement strand
ATCAGGGGTTGCGATTTAACTGTCGCTGCCGAGGACGCTCAGTTTGGCTTCCCTGAGACGAGAGCCGGTAGAGTGGGAGGTATAATTGAATACAGACCTTATATGACATTCAAGCACAGTATGGAATTTTATTTATTGGGTACTTGGTTTGATGCCCAAAAAGCATATGAAGTGGGTCTTGTCAACAAGGTTGTTCCTATGGCAGAGCTTATGGACACAGCCATTGACTGGGCTGAAAGGCTAAAGAAGCTTGCCCCTTTAAGCTTGAGAATAGTTAAGTATGGAATGTACAAAATAATGGACACTCCCGTTGCACAGGCCGAGAGAGAATTTAAGAAATTTGTACAAACTCAATTTGACAGTGAGGATTTCAAGGAAGGAGCCAGGGCTTTTCAAGAGAAAAGAGACCCAGAATTCAAAGGCAGGTGAGATTCTTATCTTTAGAGTCTAAATTTAACCGCTGCCGTAATCATATCAAACATCGGGATGTTTGCCCTTTCATGCGTACGTTTTAGCTACGTAAATATGGGGATCTTTTATAGTCTTGCACTATGACTAGGCTGCTGATAAAGGGTCTCTAAGTATTTTACCAAAGTAGCTACTGAAAGAATGGGTAGATTAAGTCTCCCTGCCCTTCCACTTGCGAGACTGCAAATATTTTGACCCTACAATATTTTCAAATAGTTTGTAAGAGCGAAGACGACACCTTCTTCATCATTGCTCCTGGTGATAAAAGTTGAACACTTCTTAAGACACTCGTGGGCGTTTCCCATGGCTATGGAGTGCCCAAACATCCCGAACATTTCAATATCCGAAGTATCATCACCGAATACAGCTACTTCTTCTGGCCTAATTCCATAAAATGATATGAGAGTATTTATTGCTTTGCCTTTATTTACATACTTTGAGAGCAAATAGATAGCTCTTCGAGAATCTGCAAGAATTACAGATAAGGAGTCTGAAAATTGTGAGGATAGGGATTCATATAGGTCAGATAAATCCAATGTTATGCCGTGGTAATTTGTCCCTGCAAATGCCATTATTTTAGTCGCAGGTCTACCTTTAGCCTTTTGGAAATCCAGCAATTCATCCTGTCTAAATCCCCAGCTAACTAGGTGTTCATCTGGCATTGGGATTTTAAATGAATGATATTGGTCGTCATGTTGCAGAGCAATCTGAAGAGTATTGTCGCATTCAAGTATTTTGCTAACTACTTGCTGAACAAGGGGGCCGGGTATTGCAGTATGCTGGTAGAAACGGTTCGGATTATCGAAAATCGTGCCGCCATTATAGAAGATTCCACGTTCAAGCAGAAATTCATGTTCCCATTGAATATCTTCTTTTCTGAAAACTATTCTTCCTGAACGGGCAGTAGCAATGCAGATAAAAAAGCCTCTTCTGTAACATTCTTTAAGGGCATTATAAGTTGTTTCCGTCATTGTTCCTTTGGAATTCAGAATTGTCCCATCAATATCGAAAAATAAGGCTTTCACTTTCATGATTGGCACAATGTAACATTGTTAGGAAAAGGTATCAAGCAAGTATAAAACCAGTTACTAACAACATACACCGTTATACTTTCAAAATGTTTCTTTAGGAATTAATATAAGAGAAACAACTGCCAGAATGTCAAAATTAGCTCTTTGTTCTGAAATAGAAGTTTGATAACCTTTATCCGCTCGTAGCTTTAAACAAACATCGGGATGTTTGCCCTTTCATGCGTATGAATATGTGATACAGTTTACCTTTTCTACTAAGTGGATATCACCACTGGACGAACATGGGGATGTCTATCAAATGATGCGTACAAATACTTAATACCATTTAGCTTTTCTATTAGGTGAAGGACACCAATGCAAGAACACAGGCATCACTGTCCCGTTGTAGGTATATTCATACTAAGGCAAGAAGCTATGTTCTGTCACGAGCATAGCCATGTCTTTAGACGGGTAGATTGGACAAAATTGAACTTTTCGTGAAACACATTTGACTTGCTTTGCAGGATTCCCGAGCTTTGTTCAACGCGTGAATAGTTCAATAACCAAATACAGCATTCTGAAGCGAATTCCCTCTCTGATTAATACCTTTCATAACCTAGTTTGTTGATATCTCCTCCTGCGAGTGCTACTATTGTCTCAAAAGAGACTCTAAAGGTAAAGGAGAAGCCAAATATGATGGTAAATTCTAAAGAGTACGGCCTACATTTGGGATTGGCGCGCCTGGTGTACCTAACCTACGCCCGGCTTAAGAATGGTTTGGACGAAGTACTTAGGGGACAAGGGCTTACTACGGAGCAGTATACAGTGCTTGTGACTGTAAAATACCGCGATGTGCCTGTAAGAATAACTGATATAGCCCAATGGACAGAACGTAGCACAAACAGCGTCAGTATGATAGTCGACCGCATGGTCAAAACTGGTTTGCTGAAAAGGGTAAGAGACAGGAAGGACCGCAGGGTAGTAAATGTGGTTATCACCAGCAAGGGGGAGGACGCCATTAAACCAGCAAATATAGTAACCATGGAGTTTTTACGGCAAGTCATGTCGCCACTATCACATGAAGACGCGCATACCTTTGTCGGTCTGTTCAAGGTGATAAATTACAAGATGCTTGAGCTTGTCAATCCCGGAGCGGATATAGAGGGAATACTCAAAAATGATTCCGAGCGCAGTGACTATATGTACAAGCAACTCAAATGACCAAATCAACCACGATTATACTTAACCCCAAAATCCTAAGCACAGGCGTCCGCCGTCCACCTCCGCCGACAACGGACTATCCTGTCCCTTTTTTCTACCGACAACCTTGCCAATGCCTTTAAAATCGCCTCTAAACTTCATTTTAGGCAAATCCCAGCCAGTTCATCGCTAAACACTTGCCCATCACCATCACCCCAACGGCTATGAGTTCAATTTCACTCTGGACGGCACGGTAATATCAGCTATATACACCGATGAACTATCTTTATTCGAGGAACAGCTTGAACATTTTGAGAACCGTCATCCCGATATCTCCCTCAAAGACTTGCTGGACACAAACAAGCTACTTCCAGAAAATACACCCTTCGCCAAAAAATCAATAAACTAAAGCAAAATTTAGTCGCCAATGAACGAACATCGGGATGTTTGCCATTCCATGCGTACGTTACTGTATGACTATTTCAAATAGATCTAACGGCTAAATCACCGTATTGCGTGTGGTAGTTCTAGGGAAAAGAAGTTGAGTATTCTCCCTCTAGGTTAGTGGTTTGCAGTAGGATATCTATCCAGCCACCTGTGGCAAACTAGCTGATAAGCATCCAGGCGCCGAAATTGGACTTCCCGTATTCGTTGTCTCCCACGGCGACCACGGTCCCGTCGGACTTAACTCCCACAGTATTACCGTAGCCTGCGGCGACCTGGATGATGTCCGTCCAGCCGCTGAAACCACTAGAGCATCCCGCGTCTACAACGGTGCCGTTGGACTTAAGCCCCACCGTGTGATAGAAACCTGCGGCGACCTGGATGATGTCTGTCCAACCACCGACATCGCACTGCCCTTCATTGTTCAATCCCACAGCGACTACGGTGCCATCGGACTTTAGTCCTACTGTGTGATAGCTGCCTGCGGCGACCTGGATAATGTCTGTCCAGCCACCGACATTGAGTTGCCCGTCATCGCGTTGATCATGGCTGCTGCATCCCACTGCAACAACGGTGCCGTCGGACTTAAGTCCTACCGTGTGCCACATGCCTGCGTCGACCTGGGTGATGTCCGACCAGCCGCTGACATTGCACTGCCCCTCGGAGTTGTCTCCCGTGGCGACTACGGTGCCGTCGGACTTAAGCCCCACGGTGTGATGATCGCCTGCGGCGACCTGAGTGATGTTCGTCCAGCCGCCGACATAACACTGCCCGTCGTTGTTTTCTCCCACAGCGACAACGGTACCGTCGGATTTAAGCCCCACCGTCCAACCACAGAAATACGTGCTTGCGGCGACTTGGATGATATTGGTCCAATCCTCGACATCACACTGCCCGCAGTAGCTGTATCCCACGGCGACCACTTTTCCCCAGTCTCTAAGCCCCACCGTGTGACTGTAGCCTGCGGCGACCTCGGTGATGTTCCTCCAGCCAGCGGTATCACACTGCCCGTAGTAGTTATACCCGACAGCGACAACGGTGCCGTTGGACTTGAGTCCCACCGTGTGACCGTAGCCTGCGGCGACCTGGATAATGTCCGTCCAGCTGCCCACATCACGCTGCTCGTCATCGTTGTTTCCCACGGCGACTACTGTGCCGTCGGATTTGAGACCCACCGTGTGAGATGAGCCTGCGGCGGTCTGATTGATGCCCGTCCAGTTGTCTACATTACACTGCCCAGATGTGTTTAATCCCACGGCGACCACGGTGCCGTCGGACTTAAGCCCCACCGTGTGATTGCTGCCTGCGGCGACCTGGACGATGTCCGTCCAGTTGCTGACATTGCACTGCCCGTCGTCGTTTTCCCCCACGGCGACCACGGTACCGTCGTCCTTAAGCCCCACTGTGTGCCAGTCGCCTGTGGCGGTCTGGTTGATGCCTGTCCAATCGCCGACATTGCACTGCTCGTGGTAGTTTTGTCCCACGGCGACTACTGTGCCGTCGGATTTGAGACCCACCGTGTGAGATGAGCCTGCGGCGGTCTGATTGATGCCCGCCCAGTCTTCGACATTGCACTGCCCATTGCTATTGTCTCCCACGGCGACCACGGTGCCGTTGGACTTGAGTCCCACCGTGTGACCGTAGCCTGCGGCGACCTGGTTGATGCCCCTCCAGCCGCTGACATTGCACTGCCCGTGAGAGTTGTCTCCCACGGCGAACACCCTGCCGTTGTCCTTAAGCCCCACCGTGTGAAGGCTGCCTGCCACGACCATGGGGGTGCATTCGGGCCAAAAGTGAGCCGTTATGGAGCAGTCGTGGCCCAGCATAATCCAAGTTATAGCAGCGTCGACGTTGCGAGGCAAGTCCCGATCGCCAGTCCACTCGACGAAGCGGTAGCCTTCCTCGGCCTCAGCTACCAGCTCCTGCGTTGGACAACATTGCGGAGCAAAATAGGTAAAAATCCCTTCTCCGGGTGTGGTTACCGATCCTCCTTCGGTGCTGTCGATAGTGAGTCTAAGAGTACCACCACAGCCTGCCATCCCAACAATTAAGGCTACCATAATCAAAAAAATGGTAGCTCCAGCCAGATAATGGCGTCTCCTCGAACCAGGTATTATCTTCATACCCAATATTCGCCTTATAGTACCTATGGCACCATTATATGATAACATTGTTAAATTCTCATTAAGGAAATTGTCGCTAGTTTTTTGTGCGGTGTCTAGGACATACTATAGGGTTAAGGAGTCACCACTGGACAAACACTGGAGTGTCCACTAGATTTGGATATAGCTTCAATCTCGTTTTGTGGAGTGCTGGCAAAGCCACTTTAACTAACTGCCGCCAGGCGTTTCTCGTTCTGGACAGTAATGATGGGGTTCGGATTAGGTTTTGGGATAGGTAGCTTGCTCTCCTTAAGAAGAGCAACATGTTCTTCCATCCCCCACTTTGCCTTGTAAAGGCAGTCCTCTACAGAATGTCCTACGCCGGTGAAACCTTCCAGGTCTGGAGAGTAAAAGGCAAAGAACGTTGGGTCTTCAGTCGCTTCTATCACCAAGGAATACTTCAAGTCTATCATTCTATCTGCGTCCCTTTACTAACGGAACACCTCATCGGGCTTGAGTTTTGGTGAACTCGGTTCAAGATAGAGAGAGATAGCCTCCCTCGCATTCTTTAATGCTTCTTCGGTATCATCAGCACTGCAACATCTTGGAAGTTCCGGACAATAGGCGGCATAGCTTTTTGTCTCAGGATCGTATTCTAAAATAATTCGGAACTTCATCTCACCTCCTCCCTGCTAAATTAAAGCACCTACCACTGCACGAACATCGGCATGACGACGTGAACATAATTGTCCACGCCTATAGGGCGGATGGTTCCCGGGCTTGAGGGCGTAGTGAGTTCCAGAGCGACCTGGGCTTGGGAAAGGACAGATAGCACATCGGAAAGATATTTTACATTGAAGGCGATTTTCGCCTCTTCTCCGTCAGTGAGAGCGTCGATTTCACCAACATTGTCTCCAACCTCCTCAGCCTGAGCAGAAACGGTTACCTTGCCTGGGGTAAGTTCACTACCCGGGGTAATGACCAGGCGAACTATGCCACTGGCATCGCGAGCAAATATGGAGGACATTTTAGTAACCCGCAGAAATTCATTAATGTCCACTACAGCTCGCGTGGTATAGCTTTGAGGTATAACCTGGGAATAATTGGGGAAGGAACCTTGAATAAGCTGGGAGACCAGCTCAGCATTCTTGAGGCGGAAGAGAACCTGGCTCTTTTTTTCGTTTACGGTGATTTCTACGGGTTCCTCCTGCTCACTAAGAAGGCGATTCAGTTCATTGAGGGTTCTCGCTGGGACGATAACCGTAGTCTTCACGCTGACTGGCGAGCCGAGGGTTGTCTTATGGACAGCTAGCCTGAAGCCATCGGCAGCCACCAGGTTGAGCTGCTCGCCATCGAACTCAGTGTTAATTCCGGTTAATACCGGGCGGGATTCTTCAGTGGCGGCAGCAAAGGCGACCTGTGCAATTCCTTCCCTGAGACTAGCTGCCTCAATGGTGGTAGTTATGCCATCGCTTATCTGAGGGATAGGCGGGAAATCCGCGGCATCAATGCCATGAATGTGGGCTTGAAAATGGCCGCTCTTAAGCTCTAGGATGCGACTATTAGCGGGAAGATTTATTTCAATTAAGTCGTTGGGCAAGGAATTAACAAAGTCGATGAGCAAGCGAGCAGGCACGGTTATGTCTCCTTCCTTTTTCACTTCAGCACCAACCCAGCACGTGGTAGCCATTTCCAGATTGGTAGCTGCTAACTTGAGGCGCGATTTCTCAGCGGATAAAAGGATATTTTGGGTGATAGGTAAAGTGGACCTAGTAGCTACAGCTCTCCCTACGATGCTTAGCCCCCTATTTAGGTTTTCTTGGTGACAGGATAATTTCATGGCATACCTCCCCCTCTGTGTATAATGACAGTATACTATCAACAACTGTAATAATCAATGATTCGATTTGACATAATACTGGCCTCACTAAAGGCACATTGCCACTGACTATTATGGTCAAGCTGGCTTACTTTCTTGACTGCAGGCTAGTCTTTTCAACTCAATAAACCTTCTGGTATAAGACTCTCAAGCTGTAATTACCTTCCATAGAGTGCAGTTAATTCCTTTAATCTATCTTTGATTTCTGCGGTCAGCATGTCAGGCACAAAACGCCAATGCCAGTTCCCCTTAGTAGTACCCGGAAAATTCATTCTGGCTTCGCTGCCCAATCCCAAAACATCTTGCATAGGGATGATAGCTGTATCGGCGACAGACATTAAAGCCAGGCGGATGAAATCCCAATTGATCTCATGCCCATCTGTGCCAAGATACTTCAGGGCAGCCTGCCTCTCCCTCTTTTTCTCCCCCCAGCCCTTAGTGGTAGCTTCTATTGCGATATCCTTGAACCAGCCAATGGTTGTATTGTTGTCATGAGTGCCGGTGTACACTACACAGTTACGCAGGTAGTTATGAGGCTTGTAATCATCAGCTTTGGGGTCACTGCCAAAGGCGAACTGGAGGACCCTCATCCCCGGAAAGCCAAGCTGGTCTCTAAGTGCGTCTACCTCTGGCGTGATTACCCCTAAGTCTTCAGCAATAATGGGCAGGGTGCCTAAGGCTTTCTGCACGGCTTTAAAGAGTTCAATCCCCGGTCCGGAGACCCACCGCCCGTTCATGGCATTGGTATCCGTGCCTGGAACCTCCCAGTATTTCTCGAAGCCGCGAAAATGGTCCAACCTGATGACGTCCACCAAGGCATGTGTTGCCCGGAAACGCTCAATCCACCACGTATAGCCATCTCTGGCCATTACATCCCAACGATAGAGAGGATTTCCCCATAGCTGTCCTGTCTTGCTAAAGTAGTCAGGCGGCACTCCGGCCACCACCGTCGGTTTATCACTGGTATCCAGATAGAACATTTCTGGATGCGACCAAACCTCGGCACTATCAAGGGCAACAAATATAGGCATATCACCGATGAGCCTGATCCCGCGCTCATTACAATACTTCTTTAGTTCGGACCACTGCTTAAAAAACTGATATTGTTGATATTTGTGGCGGTAGATTTCGTAGTCCAGCTTCTTGCTCCAGCGTTGGAGAGACTTCGACTGCCTTCTTCGGATATCTTCCTCCCAGGTGTTCCAGGCAGCGAAGCCATGAGCCTCTTTCAATGCCATAAACAAGGAGTTAGTTTCAAGCCAAGAAGTGTTCTGCTGACAGAAAACTTCGAATTGCTCCCGCTCACTTGAAGCAGCTTTTCTCTGGAAGGTCTCAAAGGACTTTTTCAACAAGGGCATCTTGAATTTGATAACTGAGCCATAGTCAACCCTGTCTTTAGGGAAGGAAGGTATATTCTCCAAGTCAACAGGTTCCAGGAACTCATCTTCAACCAGTCTTTCCAGACTTATAAACAGTGGATTGTCGGCGAAGACAGAAAGGCACTGATATGGAGAATTGCCGTAGCCGGTGGGGCCCAGCGGCAAAATCTGCCAGAGACGCTGCCCACCGCTAATCAGAAAATCTGCGAACTGATAAGCCTCTTTCCCCAAGTCTCCTATCCCAAATTGACCCGGGAGTGAGGTCGGGTGCAATAATATCCCGCTTGCTCTGGGGAAGCTCACGTTAAGCTCTCTTCGAAAAATCTTAGCATTGGTTTGTCAGGATTCCAAGAGCAGCATCACTTCGGCGGGTTCAAGCACCAAGGTCTGCCCTGAAACCGGCAGTTCGGGTGAGTAGTTCTCGCTCCGGCAAATGTGATGCAAGCGATGTCGGGGGGTGAGGGCAATGCCATTGAGGCTTACTGTAGTACGTCTGCCCTTACTCTTATTTACCAAAACCCAAGCTAGCTGGCCGGGAGCTTGCTCCGCACGCCGTTCTAGCACAAGGGCGTTCCTATCGCTTGTGACCGTCTTTAATTTCCCCTCACCATGGAGTAAAGGGTGTTCTATCTTGAGTTTGTTAACCTTCTTTATGAATCTTTGGAGATCGAACGAGGCTGTCTCCCAATCTGTAGGGCGAGTGGAAACAACGTCCAATTTTTTCCTGAAGCCGAACTCGTAGCCGATAGGCATCATAAGCCCGGCGGAGAATGATGCGGCGAAGGCATAACGCTGACGTTGCACAACCTCGTTGCCACCTGTATCGGCAGCAAGGCGAGTCGTATCATGACTCTCGGGGAAGGATATAGATGGGGCAATCTTGCCGAACTTCTCATGCTGCTCCAGACACCACGGCTGCACAAAGTCCCACCACTTGGAACTATTGAAGAAGTAATGCAGCCCGGCATCGTGCAGCGCCAAGGCTTCCGCTTCAGTACATCCCAGCGTTTCAGCAAAAAACATCGCCTCCGGGTCGATACTCGCTGTTTCCTCAACTAGATAGCGCCAGAGGGCAGCAGGTATCTTGTACGCTGCATCGCACCGGAAGCCTTTGAACCCCAGCCGAAGGTAGCGTCTTACAAGCTCGGCCCAGTAAGCCCAGAGGCCTTCCCTATCACTTGAACCTTCGTTGTCTATCTCCGCCAGGTCACCCCACACCGTCACTTTTTCCGGGTTATCGGGGTCCCGGGCGAAAGGGCTGACGATTTCACCATGTTCATCATGGGCATACCAGGCAGGATGTTCTTGGGTCAAAGGGCAGTCGCGTGAAGTGTGGTTGATGACCAGGTCCATCATAGGCCAGAGCCCTAAATCCTGGAATCCTCGAAGAGTTTGCGCCAAGATGGTCAGGTCGTCCTTCTCAGTATTGGGGGGCAGGAATTGGGAATTAATACGGTAGTGGTGCTTTACAGCATAAAGGCTGCCAGAAAACCCTGGGTAATGGATTGAGTTGATGTACAGCCAGTTGAAGGCCATTTCTGCAGCGCGAGATGCGTGCTGGAGCCAATCAGTCATAGTCCCTGCTAGGCGAGGGAACAGATTGTAAATGATGGGGACCCCTCTTTGATTGTTCACGAAAACTTACTGTCTTTTTTTATTATCTGCCCCAGTATACAATATAATAATATAAACTGTAATAAAACCTATTATCGCCATTGGGGCAGGGTCTGCAAGTTGGAGGAAGGTGAATATAGTCCAAGCTGACCGCTTTGCCAAGCTCGGGAGTGAGGCTGCAAAGATACCCACCAGGATAGTCTATAAGTAAAATCAAGAGCAAGCCTTATTTTTGAAAGAAACGCTAGTTTCGGCAAAGGGGCCTACTTATATAGCTGAGGGTGCATAGCAGGAGTTTGAAATTGGGTGAGAATGCTGATGATTTGATTCTTGGGGTTGACCTTGGGGGTAGCAAAATACTGACGGCGGTAGTTAACTCTCGAGGCGAAATGCTTTCGAGTGATGAGAGTATAACGCCAGCCCAAAAAGGCCATGAAGCAGTTATTCAATCTATTTTAGAGTCTGCGCATCGTGCTTTAGAGCAGGCAGATGTTGCCATTTCAGAGCTTACTGCCATAGGGATTGGGGCGCCTGGTCTCTCAAACCCTGAGACGGGCATCCTCTTTACCTCACCGAATCTGCCGGGATGGCGAGATATTCCTCTAAGAGACATAATGCAAGAAAGGTTAGGCAGGAAGACCTTTCTTATCAATGATGCCAATGCCGCTGCCCTGGGGGAATTTTATTTTGGCGCCGCCCGGGGTGTGCGTAACTTCATTTATATTACTCTCAGCACGGGCATCGGCGGAGGCATTGTCCTCGATGGCAAGATTTACAGTGGAGCTATTGGTGCCGCTGGCGAGGTGGGGCACATGACTATTGATGATGAAGGTCCGATCTGCAACTGTGGAAACAGAGGTTGTTGGGAAACGCTGGCCTCGGGGACAGCCCTGGCCAGGGAGGCAAGGCATTGGATTAAAGAAGGCGCCAGGACTTCCATCCTGGAATATGCCGAGGGTGACATGGAAAAGGTGACGGCGCAGGTCATTCATAGCGCCGCCGAGCAGGGTGATAGCCTGGCTAAAGAACTTATTGCTCGGACTGGCTACTATGTAGGTGTAGGGCTGGCCAATTTAATAAACATATTCAACCCTGAGTTGATAGTCATCGGTGGTGGTTTATCAAACATCGGTGATATGCTGCTTGAGCCAGCCTTCAAAATGGCTGGAGAGAGAGCATATAAAGAAGCTTTCCAGGCTGTGCGCTTTACCTCCCCTAAGCTGGGTCGAAATTCTGGAGTGCTCGGTGCCGCTGCCTTTGCCCTCCAGGAGATGAAAAAAGACCTTTGTGAATGAAAGAAAGGATATGGTCTGTCAGGAGGTGATGTAATGAACATATCTATCGGCAAGCTAAGAGGGCTCCAGCAATTGGCTGATTCCAAGGGCATAATGACAATGTGCGCCATTGACCATAGGGGAGCGCTTAAGCGGGCCCTGAACGAGAAAAACCCTGATGCGGTGAGTTATCAGGATATGGTTGATTTTAAGCTTGATCTCTGTCAAGCGGTAGCGCCTTTTGCCAGTGCCATATTGCTTGACCCGGAATATGGAGCTGGTCAGGCTATAGCTGCGGGTCTCTTGCCTGGGCCTAAGGGACTTCTTGTCAGCATGGAGAAGACCGGCTATAGCGGAGACAGTACGGCCAGAATTACTGAGCTTCTGCCTGGCTGGAGCGTAAAAAAGGTGAAGAAAATGGGAGCTTCAGCGGTCAAGCTTTTAATCTACTTCAGGCCTGACCTGAAGGATGTCGCCTCAAAACAGCTCGATTTGGTGGCAAGGCTAGCCGACCAATGTCTTGAAGAAGATATAGCCTTTCTGGTTGAGCCGGTAAGCTATCCTACTGAGGAAAAAGAGAGTCCTGTTCGTAAAGAACGCATAAATGAAGGCGGGGCATCTTCAAAGAAATTTGCTGAGATAAAGCCTGACCTGGTAATCGAAACCGCTCGGCTGATTACTGCCCTGCCCGTTGATGTGTTGAAAGCGGAATTTCCGGCAGATATTAAGTTTGAGCAAGATGAGGGAAAGCTGCTGGGGTTGTGCCAAGAGTTAAACCAAGCATCCCGACTACCCTGGGTGCTGCTCAGTGCCGGCGTTGACTTTGACTCGTTCAGGAAGCAGGTAGAGATAGCCTGCAAGGCGGGAGCCTCTGGTTTTTTGGCAGGACGTGCCCTGTGGCAGGAAGGTGCCCAAATTCGTTCTCGTGAAGAAAGGATGAATTTTTTCCAGAATACGGCTGCTCCAAGGTTGAAGGAACTGGCTGAGATAGCTGATAGCTATGGTAAGCCGTGGTATTCCAGGCTAGGAGCTGAAAACGGCAAATTCAACCCGGTGACTGAGGGCTGGTATCGGAGTTATTGATAGGTAATGCTTTGGCAGAGCTAGGCAGTGAGATGAAGCGCTCCAGCCTCATCTCGCTGTGAGGGCTTAAAAAAGACAGCGGCCAGGGGTGGCAGGGTTAAGGTCAGGGAATAGGGGCGGCCATGCAAGGGAATCGGTGCTGCTTCCACTCCACCCAGATTACCTTGACCAGTGCCTCCATATTCGCTGGCGTCGCTGTTTAATAGCTCTTTCCAGAACCCTGGCTGCGGTACGCCAATTCGATAGTTAAAATGAGTTGTGGGAGTGAAGTTACAAACGACCACAAGAAGATCGTCTGGTGAACGCCCTTTGCGCATGAGACTGACCACGCTGTGCTCGACATCATTGCAGTCAATCCACTCGAAGCCTGTTGGGGCAAAGTCCAGTTCGTAGAGAGCTGGCTGTCCCCGATAAAATCGGTTTAAGTCTTCAACCCAGCGTTTAAGACCCGAATGTGGCGGGTAGTCAAGGAGGTGCCATTCCAGGCTCTCGTCATGAGCCCACTCTCGCCACTGCCCGAATTCACCGCCCATGAAAAGCAGCTTTTTCCCAGGCTGGGCATACATATATCCCAGAAGGAGCCTCAAGTTGGCGAACTTTTGCCAGTCGTCTCCCGGCATCTTTCCTAAGAGTGAACCTTTGCCATGTACAACTTCATCGTGGGAAAGCGGCAGGACAAAGTTTTCGAAGAAGGCATAAACTAAGCGGAAGGTCAGGTTATTATGATGGTGTTTCCGATATATGGGATCCTTGGTCATGTACTCAAGGGTATCATGCATCCAGCCCATGTCCCACTTCAGGCCAAATCCCAGGCCTCCCAGGTAAGTTGGACGAGATACCATAGGCCAGGCAGTGGATTCCTCAGCAATGGTTTGTACATCAGGGCTTTCTTGATAAACCGCTTCATTAAAGCGACGTAATAAGGCGATAGCTTCCAGGTTCTCTCGCCCGCCATACTTGTTGGGTATCCACTCACCCTCTTTACGACCGTAATCTAGATAGAGCATGGAGGCCACCGCATCTACACGTAGACCATCGACGTGGTATTTGTCCAGCCAGAATAGTGCGTTACTAAGAAGAAAGCTTCTCACTTCGTCCCGACCATAGTTGAAAATAAAAGTGTTCCAATCGGGATGAATGCCCTGTCTCGGGTCACCGTGCTCGTAGAGATGTGTTCCATCGAAATATCCCAGTCCGTGTTCATCATTAGGGAAATGAGAAGGTACCCAGTCGAGGATTACACCTATGTCATGCTGGTGTAGATAGTCAACAAGGTACATGAAATCCTGGGGGGTACCGTAGCGACTCGTCGGGGCAAAGTATCCTGTTAACTGATAGCCCCAGGAGCCATAGAACGGGTGCTCCATTATCGGTAGAAACTCAACATGGGTAAATCCCAGCTGCTTCAGGTACTCAGCCAGCCTGGGAGCCAGTTCCCGGTAGCTAAGGTAGCGATTCCCCTCCTCAAGCACCCGCTGCCAGGAGCCCAGATGTACCTCGTAGATAGAGATGGGGGCATCAAGGGCATTGGGAGCGCGTCGCTTCTCCATCCATGCCCGGTCTCCCCAGCTATAATCCAAGTTCCAGGCAAGGGAGGCTGTTTTGGGAGGCGTTTCATTACAGAAGGCAAATGGGTCGGCTTTCTCCACGTGATAGCCGCGGCGATGGGAGACGAGGTAATACTTGTAGAGTGCGCACTTAGTCACACCAGGGATAAATCCTTCCCAGATACCAGATTGCCCTTTTGGACGCAGTGGATGGCTCGACTTATCCCAGCTGTTAAATTCACCTATGACAGAGATCTGCTTGGCATCAGGTGCCCACACGGCGAAATAGGTTCCTTCCACTCCATCCACCGTTATGGGATGGGCTCCAAGCTTTTCATACAGCCGATAGTGCGACCCTTCATTAAAGAGAAAAAGGTCGTCGTTGGTCAGCATGCTTATGTCATAGCGCACTGATTGAGCATTTATCGTATCCTTTGAGGGCACCTCTTTTCCTTTGCCTTTTCCCTCTGTCATTTCTGGATAATGCCTCCTATTTGAATTGCTTTGCTTAACCGCATATACCGGTTACTTAAGTATCTCGAAGAATATCTCAACAGCCGATGCTCATTCTTCAGCTTTCAGTAGTTGTAATATACCCTGAAGTGTCACCTTCAACCAGCGTGGACGATTATTCAGCTCATAGCCAATTTCATAGATAGCCTTTTCTAAGAGACAAGCGTCCAGAAGAATCCTCAGTTGTTCTGGGTCATCAGGAAGCAATTGGGCTTGTTCAACACCGTTCAAATAGGACATAAGGAAAGATGATGAAACCCAGACGTACCAGAATTGTGCCCAATGTTCCAGCGCAGGCAGGTCCTCCGGTTTAAGTGCCAATGAGGATTGGTGGAGTAGAGCGCTGTGGGCAGCGTAGTGGAACGAACGTATCATACCAGCAATATCCCTTAGAGGTGACCGCTTGATTCGCCGCTCGCTCAAGGAGCGTGCCGGTTCGCCTTCAAAATCGATGATAACGAAATCCTTACCCGTATAGAGTACCTGCCCTAGATGGTAGTCCCCGTGGCAACGTATTCGTGCCGCCGAAATTTTTCGATTACGCAGCAACTGAAAGCGTTGCATGATGCTCTTTTCCGAGTCGAGAACCCGTTGAGCATTTTCCCTAAGCTCCTCCGGGAGCTCCTTTAGCTGCTCCTGCAGCAGTTGCAATGTCTGAGTAGCAAAGCTCCGCATGGCATGGCAGAGTGAATTCTGGTAAATAAGAGAGAATGGCTCTGGGGCAAAGTCTGAGCCATCCGGTGCTGAGGCCAGGGCCACATGGAGTTCAGCAGTGCGTCTTCCTAAAAGTTGCGCCGAAACGAGATAAGGACCAATGGTCTCTTGGGCCAGCGCAGGTGGCTCCTTGAGCAAGGACAACAGGTGTTTCTCAGGAACGGGGGGCACCTGTACCGTGGGATGTGCCAGTACATATTGAAAATAGCGATTTAAGGAGTCTAGAGTATATTGCCAAGCATCTCCTTCGTTCGGTACAAAGCTCTGAAGGGTGGCTAGAGTTATTATCTCGCCCTTCTTACGATGGTACTCAAGGGTACCAGCTACCTGTGAAATATGGGGGAAAGCAGTTCTTTCTGTGAGAAATCGACCGATTTCCAGCTCAGGGTTAATTCCCTCCTCGATGCGGCGAAACAGTTTGAGGATTAGCCGATCTCCGTAGACCACAGATGTATTGGTCTGCTCTGCTTTAACGGGAACAGGTTCCAGGGAGACTTCAGCCGGTCCGCGGACATTACGAAAGACTGGGGTTCGTGAGGCCAAGATTTCGCCAGTCTTTCCTTTGAAGTGACGCCGTCGCCCAATGGCTTCTATTAGGAATTTGCAAAAGTTCTTGTTTACCAGAGCATCATAGAGTAAGCTCTCGCTGTCACCATCGCTTTTTCCGGGTTTCAGGCGGGCGATAACAGCATGAGGATACTCAGCCATAATCTCGTTTGCCTGCTCGGCAGGGGCGCTGGTAAGGGGAAGTATATATGTCTCCGGGTCTCCTTCAGTATATTCCACTTCAATCAAGACAAGGTTGGCAGCAAACTCTGGAGAATGTATAGGTATGACATCTAAAATCTGCAGTGCCCAGGATGCTCGCGCTTTCCCACGGAACCATCGACGGCCCCTTATGTAGTCCAGCAGAACTGCTTCCAGGACAAACCGATTCTCTTTTACAAAGAGCTTTTCCTCTGTCTCAGCCAGAGTGGGAAGGGTCACCACGGCCTCTGGAGACAAGGCACGAAAGCGAAGCGTCTCAGCGCGTTCTGATTCGAGGGAAAACCAGTAGAAAGCATGTGGGCTAAGGGTGAAGTAGTATTGACCATCGGTAATGGGAGCGAACTCTGCCCGTCCAAATAGCTCAACTGGCACCCTTCCTTGAAATTCGGCAAGGTCAAGTTGAGTTTGCTGGGCGGCACGTGAAAGGTTAGCCACGACCAGGATGACCTCATCTTGGTAGCGGCGAAGGAAAGCCAGGACCTTGCGATTTTTCGGTTGCAGGAACTCAAGGCTCCCTCGTCCAAAAGCCTTAAACCGCTTCCTGAGTGCAATGGTGCGCTTCATCCACCAGAGAAGAGAGTCGGGATTATTTTGCTGGTTCTCTACATTGATAGACTCGTAGTTATACTCGGGGTCGATAATGGGGGGGAGATAAAGTTTCTGGGGGTTGGCGTTAGAGAATCCTGCGTTTCGGTCAGGGCTCCACTGCATCGGGGTACGCACCCCATTGCGGTCACCGAGATAGAAGTTGTCCCCCATGCCGATTTCGTCACCGTAGTAAATCACCGGCGTCCCCGGCAGGGAAAAGAGCAAGCCATTCATCAGTTCAATTTTTTTGCGGTCATTATTCAAGAGTGGTGCCAGGCGCCGGCGGATGCCGAGGTTGAGCCGGGCAGCAGGGTCACTGGCATACATCCGGTACATGTAATCCCGCTCTTCATCTGTGACCATCTCAAGAGTCAGTTCATCGTGGTTGCGGAGAAAAATAGCCCACTGACAGGCCTCCGGAATCGCTGGTGTCTCCTGGAGAATGTCAATGAGGGGGAAGCGATACTCCATGCGGATAGCCATAAACATACGTGGCATAAGGGGAAAGTGAAAAGCCATGTGGAACTCATCTCCATCGCCAAGATAGGCCACCGCATCCTCTGGCCATTGGTTGGCTTCTGCCAGAAGCATGCGATTCACGAATTTCCCATCGACGTGCTTGCGCAGCTCCTTCAGGAAAGCGTGTGTTTCAGGCAAATTTTCACAATTGGTGCCGTCCCGCTCGTAGAGATAAGGCACCGCATCAACCCGAAGTCCATCAACTCCGAGCCTTAGCCAGAAATCTATAACTCTCAAGATAGCCCGTCTAACGGCGGGGTTGTCATAGTTCAGGTCTGGCTGGTGTGAATAAAAGCGGTGCCAGTAATATGCCTTGGCTACATGGTCCCATGTCCAGTTTGAGTATTCACTGTCTTTAAAAATGATGCGGGCATCTTGGTACTTTTCTGGCGTGTTGCTCCAAACATAAAAGTCGCGCCAGCGGCTTCCCGCTGCTGCCCGTCGGGCTCGCTGGAACCAGGGGTGCTGGTCAGAAGTGTGGTTAACGACTACCTCTATGATGACACGCAGACCGCGCTGGTGTGCTTCATCCACAAAAGCCTTGAAATCGTGCATGTTCCCATAGCTGGGTTGGATGCTGGTGTAGTCGGAGATATCATAACCATCATCCTTCAAAGGTGAAGGATAAAAGGGGAGCACCCAGAGGGCTGTAACCCCTAAATCTTCAAGGTAATCAAGCTTCTCTGTAAGACCTAAAAAGTCGCCCACACCATCCCCCTGGCTGTCTGAGAAGGCACGAATGTGAAGCTCATAGATTATAGCGTTCTTATACCAAAGAGGATCATCCCTGAGCGGTGATGGTCCCATATGACTTCGTTCCTTCATATCCTAGTCACCAAGCACTGTGTGTATATGTTCCAGTAAATCCTTGAAGTCAAGCGGTTTGACCAACAGTCCACTGGCCCCGTGTTCCATGCTGTGCCGTTGAATAGTAGAACTCCGCCGAGGTGAGATCACGATGAAAGGTGTCTTGGCCTTGTGCAACTCTTCGCAGCGTTCCCAGATACGCTTGCCAAACCCAGAGATATCTATCAGGGAAAGTACGATTTTCTCCTCCCTTTGAATAGCTTGGTCAAGTTCCTCCAGACTGGCAGCAGTAAGCATCTGATAACCTGTTTGTCCAAGTAGCTGCGATAAATGTTCCAGGTTACTGCGGTTGCTATCCACTACTAATATTATTGCTTTAGCACTCATTGTTCAACCAGATTCCTTTCCGGCAGTGGCATCCACTTCCCTGCCCTTTCATTAGACATACTTGTACTTCAGATTAGATTCCCTGAAATAACGTATGATATAGCATTTAAATATAAATTTCCTCTCTATATATAGTAATCAAAGTCTCGCTCCGTGCGCACCCGCCGACGCATACGGAAGACGTGAGCGGGGACGACTTGCGAGTTGAGTTCAACGTAGTTTCGCGACCCCTGCCAGAGATAGCGGGCATCGCTCAAGAGGTCGTGCATCTGGTAAGGCTTTTGGGGGTCGATGCCCAGTTCCTCCAAGGGAAACTCTACCCAGCCCGACTGGGTATGGTGCGGATCCAGGTTCACCACCACCAGGACAACATTGGAGAGGTCATCGGTGCGCTTGCTGTAGCAAATTAGCTGCTCGTTGTCTATTTCGTGGAAACGAAGACTCCAGTCGCTGTGAAGGGCGGGGTTCTCCCGCCGAACCTGATTGACTCGGGCGATGAAATCCTTCAGGCTGTCGGGCCTGGCAATATCCCAGTTTTTGATCTCGTATTTTTCTGAGTCGAGATACTCTTCGCTCCCTGGTTCCCTGGGACGATTTTCACAGAGCTCAAAAGCTGGGCCGTAGATGCCATAGCTGGCTCCTAAGGTAGCTGCCAGGACCAATCGTGCCATAAACGCCGACCGTCCGCCAAACTGAAGATATTCGGTCAAAATGTCCGGCGTGTTCGGCCAGAGGGTGGGACGGAAATACTCTCGCACTTCCGTTTCAGTGAGCTCGGTGAAGTATTGAGTCAGCTCCAACTTGGTGTTGCGCCAGGCAAAATAGGTATAGGACTGAGTAAAACCCAACTTAACCAATTGGTACATCACCTTGGGACGGGTGAATGCTTCGGAGAGAAAAATGACATCGGGGTATGATTTCTTAATATCAGTAATCAGCCATTCCCAGAAACGGAAGGGCTTGGTATGAGGATTATCTACGCGAAAGATTCGGATGCCTTGTTCGACCCAGAAGAGCACGATGCTCTTGAGCTCTTCCCAGAGGTCTTTCCAATTCCCGGCCTCGAACTCGAAGGGGTAGATATCCTCGTATTTTTTGGGCGGATTTTCCGCATATTGCACAGTGTTATCAGGGCGCCAGTGGAACCATTCTGGATGTTCCTTCACATAGGGGTGATCAGGGCTGCACTGGAAGGCGATATCCAGGGCGATTTCAATATCATATTCGCGAGCCTTGGCTACAAAGCTCTGGAAATCCTCCAAGGTGCCAAGTTGGGGGTGAATGGACTTGTGTCCCCCTTCTTCCGAGCCGATGGCCCAAGGGGTCCCGGGGTCATCTGGGTTGGCTACAGGATTATTATTTCTCCCTTTACGGTGTGCCTGGCCGATAGGGTGGATGGGGGGAAAATAGAGTACATCGAAGCCCATGGCTGCAATATAAGGAAGGCGAGCCTCGCAGTCCTTGAAAGTTCCGTGGCGTCCGGGCTCAGGAGGACAAGAACGGGGAAACATCTCGTACCAGCTGCTAAAGCGAGTTTTTTCCCTATCAACTACCACCACAAGCTCCTTGGGATAAGTGGTGGCAAATCGCCTGTCAGGGTACTTATCCATGAACTCTGATAGCTCCTCGCTTAGGGCTAGCTGGACCTTCGCCTGCTCTGCTACCTGTGTAGAGTGCAAGGTGCTTACCCATTCTCCCATCTTTTGTCTCTCACGTTTAGGAGCATGCTGGCTTGCTTCTGCAATCAACTGAGCCCCTACCAGAAGCTCAATCGAAACTTCTTGGTCTGCCTGGAACTTCTTTGTTAGATCCCGCCGCCATGACTTGAACTGGTCAACCCAGGCTAGAACAGTGTAACAATAGCGCTCAAGCTCGGTGACCACAAACGAGCCGCGCCAGCGGTCATTGATTAGTGGTTCCATAGGAGTTTCAGCCCATTCAGGGTCGTTTTCCTTACGATAAAGGAGCAAAGCCGATATGGCATCATGGCCGTCGGCAAAAATGTCGGCTTCCACGACTACCCTCTCGCCGATAACTCGCTTGATGGGAAAGTGGCCGCCGTCGATTTCGGGCTTTAGCCCCTCAATGATCACCCGTACTTGACCTGTCGCTCCTTCCATAGTCCTGTAGCCTCGCCTTATTGCTCCGTCACCATTCTATTTCAAAGAAAAATTGTGCCTTATTCGTATGCGTCTGTCAATGAACATATGCAAAGATGGTCAACTTCAGGCATTGAATTTCTACTTATCATGATGGGAAAGAGAAAAAACAAGCTTGACAACAAGCTCAAGCAAAACAAAGGAGAATAGTTTGCAAGCTGGTGGTTATGCCTAGTAAGCCTGAGACATATTTCGCGCTCGCAGATAAATCTCTTCGTATTTTCTAGCCGAGGCTTTCCAAGAGAAATCTAGTTTCATATTGCGTCTCATCAGGTTTTGCCATTCAGCCCAGTGATAGAAGCTCTCCTCGGCTCTTTTTATCGCCTCCACCATTTCTATGCCGGTGTAATTTTGAAACACAAAGCCATTCCCGTTTGCTTGAGTCACATCTTTCACTGTATCAGCCAGCCCCCCGGTATGTCGCACCACAGGGATAGCACCATATCGCATGGCTATGAGTTGCCCCAATCCACAGGGCTCAAAACGCGAGGGCATGAGGAACATGTCGCCGCCGCTGTAAATAAGACGGGCCAATCGTTCATCATAGTCAATGAGTGCTGAGAGGCGATCGGGGTACTTCAGCGCTGCCTCGGCAAGCAATTTATGGTAATGCTCTCTTCCCTCACCAAGGATAACCAGTTGCGCTCTTGTTTCTGTAATAAATGGGTCTATAATTTGGAGCAGCAAATCAATCCCCTTCTGTTCCTCAAGACGAGACACCATGCCAAACAAAGGGATGTCAGGGTTTTGCGGCAGCCCGCTCTTTCTTTGCAAGGCGAGTTTATTATCAACCCTTCTTTCTATCGTGGTGAAATCATAGTTCCTTTCCAGATAGGGATCGGTAGCCGGGTTGTATTCATCACAATCGATGCCATTGACTATGCCATAAAACTCATTGCGCCGATAGTTTAGTAATTGCTCCAGGCCCTCACCATATTGCGATGTCAGTATCTCTGAGGCATAGGTAGGGCTGACCGTGGTCAGAATGTCAGCCAGAAGAATTCCCTGGCTCATGAACTTTAGCGATGGCCTAGGAGCACTAACCGGGATATATTCTTGCCATACGGAGGAAAGCCCAGAGCGCAGGAAAAATTGCTGGTCAAAGGGACCCTGATAAGCCAGATTGTGTATGGTAAATACACAGGGCAGTGATATCTTTGCTTGCTTAAGCCCCAAGGGGACTAAGGAAGTGTGCCAGTCGTGGCAATGAATAATATCGGGGTGAAGATCAAGCTGGGAAATGATGGCCGGGATGCTTAGCGAAAAAAAGAGGAAGCGTTTTAATTCGTCCTGGGTATAGATTTCCTCGGTCCCAAAGTAATCGTCGTTTTCCACCAAGTATACTGGTATCCTTCCTTTTAGCACAGTCTTTTTTAAGGTTGCTGGCTCAGAATGTCCCATGAGGCTGACAGCAAAAGTTTTCCCTTGAATCTCCTGGATGGGGGTCTTTATGCTACCGTATCTAGGCAATATCAAACACGGCTCATGTCCCAAGTCTCGGAGGGCTATAGCCAGGGAACTTGTGACATCTGCCAATCCACCTACCTTAGCTAAAGGGAAGGCCTCAGAGGCAATAAACAGGATTTTCATTGTTGAGGTCAGGCTTGGAGAATCTTTTCTCCGCCTACGACGGAACTACCACTAGGAATGGAGAGGGTAGAGAAATCACTCTCCTTTACTCCAGGGTCAATTTTGCAGTTTCGCCCGACTCTCAACCCTGAGGGTAACCTTGCCCCCTCGCCGATTACGGTGATGCCACAATTTAGATAATCGGGTTCGTCCTTATTAGGTGTATAGTCCTCACCACAGCCAATCCAGCATCCTGGGCCAATGTAACATTCCTTGTCAATAATGGAGTGGTGCACAACGGCGTCTTGAGCGATAGTAGTATCATGAAAAATTATAGAGTCCATCACGTGGGCTCCCTCCTCCACGTAAACATGGGGGGAAAGCACCGAATTAAATACATTGCCGTTTATAATACAGCCATTACTGACAAGACTTCTGCTTATTTGAGTCCTTGGTCCCAGTTTTACCGGGGGCATGTCTACCGAAAGCGTTCTTACTCCAGTCTCAGGGTCGTAGAGATTAAACGGAGGCAAATCAACAACGAGGTCCATATTAGCTTGCCAGTAGGCTTCAATTGTGCCGACATCACGCCAGTAGCCTTGATACGTATAACCATAAATCTGATATCTGTCTATTGCATCCGGTATAATCTGGCTGCCAAAATCCTGTAACTCGTGGCGGTGGGCGTCTTCCAAGACCTTAAAGAGTATATCCTTATTAAAGACGTAAATGCCCATGGAAGCCAAGTTGCTTTTTGGTTGTGATGGTTTCTCCTCAAAGGCAACCACCCTATTGTTATCTAGGGTCACGATGCCAAAGCGATTGGCTTCGTTCCAAGGCACTTCTGTGACTGCGATGGTAATATCAGCTCCTTGTTGGCGATGAAACTTAATCATCTCTTCATAATGCATGGTATAAACGTGGTCTCCCGAGAGGATGAGAACTTCATCAACGCGGCTGTCCTGTATAAAGCGGAGGTTGTGATACACAGCCTCGGCAGTGCCCTTATACCAGTGCATCTCTCCATTGGTGCTTACAAAAGGGTAGAGTAAAGTAATTCCCCCGACTACGCGATCGAGATCCCAAGGTTTGCCCACACCAATATGGAGTGCTAATGAGCGAGGATTATATTGTGGTATAACAGCTACTGCGTTGATCCCGGAGTTAACACAATTGCTTAAGACAAAGTCGATTATACGGTATTTACCAGCGAAGGGGACAGCTGGCTTGGCACGCTCCTGTGCTAACACACTTAGTCTTTTCCCTTCTCCACCAGCGAGAACCAGGGCTAATACCTTTTTCATCTATATGTTACCTCTTATTGATCGTTGATTATATTTTAACCTCTCGCGAATGCCATGTCTAATCCTATTCAATTGAGTTCCTTGTCGAGGTCAATTTTACTTGCGAGCCGCCGGTATATACATTTGCTCGACATATTCCTTCAACATCCGCCGGGTGCAAAAGACAGGTACAATCGAGCCAATTGCCTCTTTGACCATATGTACCCAGCCATGGGGCACCCCATTCCTGTCTCGTTGGTAGTAGAGAGGTACAATTTCCTCTTCCAGAAGGCGGTAGAGCGCCGCAGCATCCGACTTATCTTCCTCCCTTGGGTCATATGCTTCGACCTCATCCCCGATGACCCAGCCATTAGTGCCATTATAGCCTTCGTGCCACCAGCCATCGCGAACGCTGAGATGCAGAACACCGTTTACTGCTGCTTTCATGCCGCTGGTGCCGGAAGCTTCCTGAAGGCGGCGAGGTGTATTCAGCCAGACATCTACTCCCTGGACCAGATAGCGAGCCATATGCATATCGTAGTCTTCGACAAAGGCTATTCGACCCTGAAATTCAGGTTCTGTAGCCAGAGTATATACATCGTGAAGGAGTTGCTTTGAGGGTAAATCAGCGGGGTGAGACTTGCCAGCGAAGATGATCTGGACAGGGTGCCATCTATCACTGACAATTCGCTTGAGGCGCTCTACTTCATAGAAAATTAGCTCCGGCCGCTTATATGCGGTGAAACGCCGCACAAAGCCGATAGTCAGAACATTCGGGTCAAGCAAAGCGCCCATGGCTAGCACCTGTCGAGCTGTGCACTCTCGTTCAGTGGAACATTGCCGTGCCCGCTCTACCATGGCGCCGATAAGCTTACGTTTAAGGATTTGACGCACTGTCCAGAGTTCCTCGTCAGGGATCTTTAGCACAGACTTCCCAAGATTGATGTCATCGTATCTTTTAAACACGTCTTGACCTAAGTGCTTTTCATAGAGGCGGCTCATCTCAGGAGCAACCCAGGTAGGCACGTGAATCCCGTTAGTGATATATGAAATAGGCACTTCATCTTCTTTAGCTTCAGGCCAGAGTCCATGCCACATCCTTCGGGTAACTTTTCCGTGAAGCTGGCTGACGGCATTGCGATGGTCGGCCATTCTTAAGGCAAGCACAGTCATATTAAAGGTTTGGTCGCTTGTGCCGTCCTGTCGTCCCAGCTCCAGGAATGTCTCTCGGCTGATTCCCAGGGACTCCCAATAACTATGAAGGTATTTCTCCACAAGTGAGATAGGAAATACTTCATGCCCCGCGGCGACTTTAGTATGAGTGGTGAAAACGGTAGCCGCCTGTACCTTTTGGAGGGCTTCGGTGAAGGTCACGCCTTTTTCTACCTCTTCCCTGACACGCTCCAACATCATAAAGGCACTGTGGCCTTCGTTGGCATGCCACACTGAGGGTTTGATGCCAAGGGCTCGTAAGGCACGCACCCCCCCAATTCCCAGCACAATTTCTTGCTGGATGCGCTGCTCTTGGTCAGCGGTGTAAAGGCGAGCACATAGCTGCCGGTCCTGAGGCATATTCCCTTCAACATAACAACATAGCAGATAAAGGTCGACCCGGCCCAAACGAACCTGCCATACGCCGATGTATAAAGGCCTATCACCTAGTTCAAGCTGAATCAACGGGCCACACCGATTGGAACGAGGGACTGGATTGATTGGGGTAATAGGCGCTTCATTAAAATCCAATTGCCTATAAACTTCCTCTTGCCAACCCTCAGCGGAAATATGCTGGTGAAAATATCCCTGGGGGTACATGAAGCCAACTCCGACAAGGGGCAGCCCTAAGTCACACGCCTCCTTGCACAAATCGCCGGCTAAAACTCCCAGTCCACCAGCATATATAGGAAGTGAGTTATGTATGGCAAATTCCATTGAGAAGTAGGCAACTGGGCCATCCAACACACTGGGATATTTGGTAGCAAACCAGCTATCATTGTCTGACATCTCAGCGTCGAAAGTTGACATCACAGAGTCATATAGGTTGAGAAAAGCGGGGTCGGTGGCAGCCGCTGCTAACTTATCGGTGCTGATCTCATGTAATTGCTTGACCGGGTTGTGGCCACCCAACCGCCATAGTGGGTAGTCCAGAGCCCGGAACAGGTCACGCGCCTGGGGGTGCCAGCTCCACCACAGATTATTAGCTAGCTCCTCCAATCTGCTTATTCGCTCAGGTAATTTCCCTCTGGGCAACGTACTTCCCCCTTTACCCACCCATTTTTGCTGTCATCTTCATCGTTATGCCAACCCAGTATCTCTGCCATGGCTCACCGAGGAGATACCAGTTGATTTCTTCTAAAGCCAGACAAAGATTGTATTATAGCAGAACACTACTTGTGTTATCATATTAATAACTACATTCTTTGCAGGCTGAAATGGATGGCAAACTAATGTTGACTGAAAAGGAGACCCCACCCAGCTATGCCGATAGGGAATGGTTTAACCCTCTGTTTAAGATGCATACCCTGGCATGTAGCTTTGTCCTTAATGCCCAGGGCTATTTTGACCTCTCCATCCGCGATGCCTTACTAGCAGGAGCGTTGAAAGAGTTTCCCTATTTGGAAGGGAAGGTTGAGTGGGCCATGGCTGAGCTTCCCAAGATTTCCTCTTGGTAGTATTTAATATTGAGCAACTTTTGCGAAGTTTAAGGAGGCGATGATGATACAGTGTGCTTTCTATCTGGCACCGGATGGGAAACTCCTGGACCAGCTAGGCACGGAACAAATCAAGAACTTTCTGGCAACTGGGGAAGGGTTGCTCTGGGTTGATATAGAGGACGTGGCGAACGAGGATGTCGAGTTACTATCGAATATATTCCGTTTTCATCCCCTGGCAGTGGCAGACTGTATTAGCAAGAATATACATCCACCCAAGATAGATGACTTTGATAACTACTTATTTGTTATCGTTCATGGCATCAATTACCACGTCGAGTCTGAGGTAGTGGAGACTACAGAACTCGCTCTCTTTCTGGGAAAAAACTACGTGGTCACCAGCCATGATGTACCCATGAGGTCGGTTTCATCTATGTTGGATCGCGTTCAAAAAGACGAACGCCTTATGCGCAGGGGAGTCGATTTCTTGGCTCACGACCTGATTGATGCCCTGGTGGACAATATCATGCCTACTATCGAGGAGATAGATGAGAAGAATGATCAACTCGAGGCCGAGGCACTTCACGAGCCGAAGAGAGAAACATTGATGTCGATTATGCAACTTAAACGCAGCATACTGGCGTTGACGCGGGTCATATTGCCTCAGCGGGAAATAATGAACGGGCTCAGCCGCGGCGAATATGCCCTGATAAGCGAGCGAGCTCAAATATATTACCGCAACATTTATGACCATTTGGTGCGGATTGAGATGCTTACTCTGGGTCTCAGAGATATGGCTGAGAGTGTACTGAGCACTTATCTTTCTTCAGTGTCCAACCGTATGAATGAGGTGATGAAGGTGCTAACAATCATAGCCACTATCTTCATTCCGCTGACCTTCATTACAGGCATTTACGGCATGAACTTCGCCAATATGCCGGAGCTACAGTGGCGGTACGGGTACTTTATCATCTTGATTGTAATGGCAATAATAGGTATTTCTCTGGTAGTCTATTTCAGGAGGAGGAGGTGGCTCTAAAGTTACCGAATGAAGAATATGTCTCTGGCATCTGAACTGAGAGGCGAAGCGATTGGGCACTCACAACCTTCCACACAGACAGTGCCATCCATGCCTCAGCAGAACCTAAGTTGGAGGTGTTGAATATGGCTTATGTAGGCATTTTACTGATAGCTATTCTAGTTTCTTTCATCGTCGTCCGAATTGGAGGCTTTGCCCTCCAGTTAACCGGGATAGAACCTGATGTAGCTAGATTTCAGGCGTTATCTGCTTTCTCAGGAACGGGCTTCACGACGAGAGAAGCTGAACGGGTGGTGGGACACAGAACCAGGCGCAGAATTGTGACCATTCTCATTA
>Ga0315543_1001307_pt1 | contig 27334 bp, 30 predicted proteins | sample SalMarSW160210MG_2_FD_203098 | JGI IMG/M metagenome (GOLD analysis project Ga0315543, IMG submission 203098) | Salt marsh sediment microbial communities from the Plum Island Ecosystem LTER, Massachusetts, United States - Salt Marsh Sediment SW1601-210 ... | reverse complement strand
TTCCAATGCGAAGCATTAAATTCCATTTACGTAGTAAATCTCTTCCATTTTACCCCGTGAAATTGACGAAAGTCACAACGAAGTGTATTTCAGTGGGGCCGAAGGATAAAACTGTCGCTCCTAACGATCTAAACGCTCCTAACGATTATGAATCCACCGAAGGTGGCTTTTGAAACTTAATAACTTAACAGCGTCCCCCTTTATTACTGTTTTCAGGTTTTCCTAACAGCCTTCAGCCTATTCAGCTAAGATGAACAGCCTGTAGCCTATTAAGCTAAAATGAACAAGCAACAGTCAACCGGAGACCTGACCCCTTGATTAACAGCGTCCCCCTTTAGGTTTTCCTAACAGCCTTCAGCCTATTCAGCTAAGATGAACAGCCTTCAGCCTATTCAGCTAAGATGAACAAGCAACAGTCAACCGGAGACCTGACCCCTTGACGTCCCCCTCTTTTCTTAAAATATGAGCCGTTGTATTTTTAGCTGAAAGCATGATAATATATTTAGGTAAGTGCATGGAGCGAAGAGAATTTTTAATAAAGAAAGCGATAATCCACGACAGGAGGTATTTTTAAATGTTGCAAATTGACTTTGATGTCATCGTCTTTCAGGAAGGCAAGACTTATGTAGCCTACAGCCCAAAGCTTGATGTTTCCAGCTGTGGAAACACAGTTGATGAGGCCAAGAGCAATTTGAAGACCGCAGTCCGGCTTTTCATTGAAGAATCAGCCAAAATAGGTACATTGGAAGAGATTTTGGACGAAGCAGGCTATGAATCAAAAGGTCCTGGCTATTGGATGTCTCCCAGAGTGGTTGCTACAGAGTTGGTACACCTGGAAGCATAGTAATTAATGCAACGTATAACACCTATACCCTCAAGGCGACTCAGAAGGATTTTTGAAAAGGCGGGATTCAGATGTGTCCGAACAGAGGGTGACCACTATGTATACGTCAAGGAAGGACTTAAGCGGCCGATCGTGATACCAGAATGGCCGGAAGTTCCGGTTTTCATAATCAAGAATAATTTGCGGTCTGCTGGAATAAGCAGAGAAGAATATTTTAATCTTTTGAATAAAACATGATGGATTCTGAATTTAAGAAAGCAAGAGCGGTTCGCCGCCATCACCGAGAAAGAGTAATACGTAAAAGATATGAAAAAGTGCAGAGAGGATACTGGTATGTTAAAGAACCAGGTTATCTTGCAAAGAATAATACTGTATGTTCATGTTGTATGTGTGGTAATCCCAGAAAATATTTTGGTGAATTAACCCGTCAGGAAAAAATCTTCAAAAGCGAGATAATCCCTTATTGATCCTTTACCGAACGATACTCAACTTTTTACTTTTCACTCTTCACTATTTACTACTGATGACTCAATTATTCAATCATTCAACTATTTAACCAATACTATTTAACTATTTAACGAATCAACCATTTAACGATTTAACAAATGACTCATAACCCCTAATCCATAATCCCTAGCGCATAATCCCTAATCCATAACCTATGACCTATGCCTGCCCCGTGAAACTTTTACCCCGTTAAACGCGTAGCCTGTTTAACCGGGGCTCCATGCTTTCTGCTCTTTGTCCTTTGTCTATTGCCGATAACCAATAACCAATTACCTACTCAACCATTTTACCATTTTACCACTTGACCATTTAACCATTCAACTAATACCATCCATTTAACCAATTTACGATTCAACCATTTAACCAATTTACCAATCAACAATTTAACCAATACTCTATTTTGTCAAGAATGAAGGTTTGACCCCGATGTTTTCCACACTCCCCCTCTTAGGGGAGGTATTTGACTACATACCACTCCCCCTCTTAGGGGGAGGCCGGGAGGGGGTCGATAAGTCAACAGCTATCCACGATCCAATAAGAATAAAGTAATCGTTAAACAAGAGTCAAAGGCAGACTTGATCCCTTAACTTGTGATAATATAACTTGACCAACTTGGCCTTTTTTGGTACGCTTGACCAGAAAAGACTTAATTAGACTTGGAGGTAACAAGATTACTATGAAAATAGTCAATATTTCTGAGGCAAAAACCAACCTTTCGAAACTGGTTGCCCTTGTTTATCGTGGAGAGAAAGTCGTCATAGCAAAAAACAACCTGCCGCTTGTGGATCTGGTAGTCCATAAGCCGGAAGGGAAAAGGAAACTTGGTCTGCTGGCAGGGAAATTTATTGTTCCGGATAACATAATGGAAGAAGATGCCGAAATAAATTCCATGTTTTATGGCAACGAGATATGAATATCATCATTGATACACATATCTTTCTCTGGGCATTATCTGACCCTTACAGGATAAGCGAAGCGAAACGTGAGGCACTGGAAGATTTGTCAAATACGATATACGTCAGCGCTGTTAGCATTGCCGAACTTATGATAAAAGCATCAGTTGGAAAACTCAAAATCGATTTTGATCCGGTTGCCATGGCCAAGGAAAGCGGTTTCATGCTGCTTGATTTTAGCTCAGAAGCAGGCTTATTGCTCAAGGACATGCCATTTCATCATAGAGATCCTTTTGATCGAATGCTTATTGCACAGAGCATTAACGACAACTAACCCATTATGACGGAAGACCCCAAAATAGCGTTGTATGATTGTCGAGTACTTTAATTGTATAGGCCTAAGCCGGTACATCGTTTCTACCCTCTGACTTCTGATCTCTGACTTCTGTCTCTTTACTCCTCACTTTTCACTATTTACTTCTATTCCCTATTACCTATGAGCTGTGAGCTATGAGCTGTGAGCTAACTCCTACGACCTATGCCTACCCCGTTGAACCGGGTTTACCCCGTGAAATGGCTTTTTCTTTCCTATTTCACTGGGGGTCCCCTCTGGGGTGTTCAACTGGGGACTTCTGATCTCTGAGGTTCCGATCTCTGACCTCTGGTTTCTCGGAATTTTGAACCTTGAATTCCGGCCCCGCCGGCAACGCTCAAAGATTCCTGTTGACATAATGTAAATCTTTATGTACGCTTACATGTACATTTAACAGAGGTGTAGAATATGGAAAAATTGACCATAACTGAAGCGAGGAACAGGTTTACAAAGCTCCCTGATGAAACTGCTAATAATCGTATTTTTGCGGTAACAAGGAGAAATAAGGAAGTCATGGCAGTCATGAGCTGGGATCTGTATGAAGGGCTTCTGGAGACTATGGAGATATTGTCCGACAAGGATATGATGGAAAGTTTCAGAAGGGGTCTGGATGACATCCAATCCGGGAGGACATATGATCTTGAGGAGTCCCGTAAAAGGTTAGGGTTTTGATATATAAGCTAAAGATTACTGAAACCTGCCTGTCGCTACTTGAAAGCATAACAGATAAGAGAATTCAATCTGTAATTCTGGATAAAATTGAAGGGCTCGGTATTGATCCGGAAAAACAGGGAAAATCCCTGGTAAAGGAGTTGGCCGGCTTTCGTTCGATACATGCCGCGGGAAGATACCGGATTATCTTTAAAACAGAAAAGGATCCTGATGTTGTCTTTATTGTGGCCGCGGGAATAAGAAAAGAAGGTGATCAGAAGGATATCTACAAACTTGCCAAAAAACTTCTCAAATTAGGCTTGATAGATCCCCTATGATTTTTATCCTTTGACTCCTAACTTTTCACTACTTACTCCTTACTATTTACTTCTTACTTCTTACTCCTAACTTTTCACTACTTACTCCTTACTATTTACTTCTTACTTCTTACTCCTAACTCCTAACTCCTTACTTCTCACTACTTACTAGTTTACCGTGTTAGTAGCTATAATTATTGCTCCCATTCCAAAGGAGAACCAGCACTGACCTCCCTGGCTCGCCGTCTTGTCACGCCATAGCTTTGGCGACGGCGGAAGCCCTGAGTCTATCGAAGGGGCAAAGGCGGCTGATTTCAACTTACTAAATATGGAAATATTTTAACTTGACTTTCAATCTATCCATGCTATTTTGAAACCATGTTTAAAAGATGGCTTGAAATATCTGAGCAAAAAAGTTGCTTGATGATCGGACCAAGACGATCCGGAAAAACAACATTGCTCAAGAATCGGTATCCGGCATTGCCATACGCGACGCTGGATGATCTTGATCTTCTTGACTGGGCCAAGCGCGATCCGAAAGGATTTGTAAGCAGCCTCGGAAGATTAGCCATAATAGATGAGATTCAACGGCTTCCGTCACTCACAGTCGCGGTTAAATACGCCGTTGATAATGAGGATGCGCGTTTTTTTATGACCGGATCCAGCACCATAGGTCTTATGGACGCCGCCGCTGACACCCTGGCCGGGAGAATCGATATTGTTTCCCTTCCCACGGGCTGCTGGGGTGAGAATGACGGCGAGCCGATTCATTCGAGTTTAAATGAGCAGGTCGGTTTACCCAAAATCAGAGAGGCAAATCGCCGTTTGAAGGATGCGATAACATACGGGCAATTCCCTGAAGTACTTGATCAGGAAAGCATTGAAAAGAAAAAGGAGATACTTGTAAATTACAGGAACACATATTTCACCAGGGACCTGATGCAATTGTCAAATATCGAAAACCTTGAAGGACTTCTGGCGGTATTCCATCACCTTATCCGCTCCCTGGGTTCACATCTTGAAGTGTCCAATTTTGCGAGAGAAGCCGGAATCAGCCACCCAACGGCCAAGAAATATCTTAATGCCCTAAACCAGGCACAAATGACATTCAAGCTCTACGGTTATCAATATGGTCCGGCGAAACGTTATATTAAAGCGGCAAAGACCTATTTTTCCGATAACGGTATTATAAACAGTTTCAATGCCGATCTAAATGAGGGCCAGCTTTTAGAAAACTTCGTCATAGTTGAGCTGGAAAAGCGGCGAAAACTTGGATTCATAAAAGCGGGTCAGTTCTATTACTATAAAAGCTCGTCCGGAAATGAAATTGACTTAATATTTGAAATGGACGGCACCATATACGCGGTTGAGGTTAAGGCCACAAAAAGACCGGGTCCGAAGGATTTTCGGAACCTGAGGCAATTTGAAGACCGTTTAAATCGACCGATCAAACGTATCCTTTTCTATACAGGAGAGGATTACAGGACAGTGGATGATATCTGCCTGCTGCCCATCGGAGCCCTCTATCGGGGAAAATAATTCAAAACAAAACCCCCTAGTAACCTTCCGGGGTTCTGACGCTCTGACATCTGCTTGCCCCGTTAAACGTTTACCCCGTGAAATGCGGAGCCCATTTCATCGGGGCCAGACAGACCAAACAGACGAAATAGACGAGACAGACCAATCGGCAAACAAAAGTCAACCATAGACTTGACCCATCAACAAATAGAAAAAATGATTCCATCTTTAGCTAAACGATGGTATATTTTCTCAATAAAACGATCACCCGAATCAAAACCCGCTTCATTTAGGAGGAAACAATGGAAGATCTTCTGAATAGAATAACCTTTGATAAAGACGTTCTTTGCGGGAAGCCCCTAATTCGAGGAATGCGCATATCCGTCGATATGATATTGGAACTATTATCCAAGGGCACAACCGAGAGAGAAATACTGGAAGACTATCCGGACCTGGAGCCTGATGATCTCCGTGCCGCGTTACTCTATGCTCACCATATAGTAGCAAAGGAAGATATCCATATTCGAACAACAGCCTGATAATGGAGATGATAAGGGAGTAGTATGAGATTTCTGTTAGATGTCAACGCGGGCGGGTCATATTATCAAGGATAATCTATTATGCAAATTGAGTTAAGCAGGCATGCTAAGAGACAGATGAAATGGCGAAAGATAGCGGAAGAGGAGATAATAGAAGTTGTGACCGATCCCGAGCGCGTAGAGGATTCCGTGCATGGCAGGAAAAACGCGTTTAAGAAAATCGGGGATAGATTGCTGAAGGTGTCATATAAATATGATGGGGAAAAACTGATTATTATCACGGCCGTGATAAAAGGGAGATGAAATCATGAAAATAGAATACGATAAAGAGGTGGACGCCCTTTATGTCAGATTGCAGGAAAAGTATGTGGCACGCACAGTAGAGATTGAAGAGGGTTTGAATTTAGACATTGACAATGAAGGAAGATTAATCGGGCTTGAGGTCTTGGATGCCACACGCAGGTATTCCTTATCTGATATATTCAACATCTCAACGGAGAATCTCATATTGGACAGGGATAAGGTAGAAGGGACGCTTAGTTCTGACCTCTAACCCACTCGACTTGCTCGTGGCCGTGAGTCCCTCGACACCGAGCAAAGTCGAGGTGCTCGGGACCCTGAGCCTGTCGAAGGGCCTGTCGAACGGCTCCGAGGCTCTGCCTGCCCCGCCTGCCCAATGGAATCTGATTTTTAATTCCATCGGGGTTGAACCGGGTTTACCCCGTGAAATGGCTTTTTCTTTCCTATTTCACTGGGGGTCCCCTCTGGGGTGTTCAACTGGGGACTTCTGTCTCTTTACTTTTCACTATTTAACCAATCGACTATTTGACTATTTAACCAATACTATTTAACTATTTAACAAATTAACGATTTAACCAATAACCGATCACCTAAAGCTAAAAAGTTTTTTACTTATTTAAGGACGTCCCTCTTTTCCTTTCGCCTCAGTCCTATGCGTTAAAAACAACGAAACTTAATAACTTAACAGCGTCCCCATTTATTACGTTAACAATAAAAAATTCAAGTTTAAAATTATACAAAAATGATGTAAAATCAAACAACAGAAGTCCCGAGAAAAAAGGAAGGATGAAAAAAATGGATATAGAGGAATTAAAAATGAAATACCCTCAAGGTTTTGAATTTGCTGTTCACATGACAAAAGAAGAATTAGAATCTCATATACGCCTTATGGCAGCCCTAAAAATGTTTGAACTTGGTAAAGTTTCATCAGGAAAAGCAGCTGAACTGGCAGGAATGAGTAGGGTTGAATTTCTGGAGACCTGTGGACGATACAAAGTCAGTGTATTTAATTATCCGCCTGAAGAATTAGAGTCTGAATTGAACAAGGACTTAAAAACGTTGAGAAAGATGGATTCCTGATGAAGATTGTTGCGGATACGGGACCAATTATTGGTCTGGCAAAGATCAGAAAAATATACTTGCTCGAACAGTTCGCGGATGAGGTATTGATCCCTCCAATGGTTTATAGAGAGCTTTTAGGTAAAATTGGACCAGAATCTGATGAAATTGATAAGGCACTGAACAACTTTATTAAAACAACCGGTCTACCGCAAACTGAAGGGGATTTACAGAATGTTATTTCCGATCTTGATGAAGGTGAGAAGCAGGCTATTGCTCTCGCTTATAGCCATTCGAATGATATATTATTATTAATGGACGATCGCGCCGGTAGGGAGGTCGCGTATAAATTGCATATCCCCGTAACTGGTTTGTTAGGGCTACTCCTCAGATTAAAGGAAAAAGGATTCATTCAGTATATTGGATCATTTATCGATGAACTAAATCAGAAAGGGTATTGGCTATCTGACGATATTATACAGGCTGTAAAAAATCTGGCCGGAGAATGATATTGTCACTATGAGATTGTGGATCATGAGATAATCTTCGATATCTACAAGAACCATATCCCGATATTGAAATCGACCATTAAACAGATTATTCAAAAAAAGACTCCGAAATAATTCTTAGTAATGATAACAAAATCGAAAGTTGTTTTGGAACCAGCGTATCAACGTGAGGCAAATTGTTAATAATGCAAATACTTACAAAATTAACAGTTTCTCAAAAAAGTGGCCCACTCAGCACAGCTTGGTTTTCACGAAGTTGGCTGCCTTTCCTTCAGCCTTTAGCCTACAGTCTATTCAACTCGATTAAACAACAAAAGTCAATCGGAGACATGATCCCTTTAATCTTTGCTCCAGGCTATATACCCATAACTGATAACCAATAACTCATAACCTAAACCTTGAATTCCAGTAAAGTCGAAAGTCGGCAATCACAAGTTGCTTCGGAACCACCGTCCCCCTTTACGAGATTCACACAATGCTAGCAAAAAGAATTCCAGCCGAAGGGTAACTTCCAATGCGAAGCATTAAATTCCATTTACGTAGTAAATCTCTTCCATCCGAAGGATAAAACTGTCGCTCCTAACGCTCTCAACGATCCTAACGTTCCTAACGATTATGAATTCCGGCCCCGCCGGGTAATCTTGAACCTTGAATCTTGAATATTGAATCTGGAACCTTGAATTTTGAACCTTGAATGTTTTTTGCCGACGCTCCCAACGAAACAGAAAGTCACGATAGTCAACAACGCCCCCTATATTCTTATTGCAAAGTATGAAAAAGTATAAGAAAATAAGATATGAGAGGAATATAAAATGGAAACACAGGGAATTTCCAAGACTGAACTAAAAAAATTGATGAAAGAGGCTATGATAAGCGTTTTGACCGAAAGAAAGGATTTATTGGAAGATGCGGTATCAGAAGCCATCCTGGATATGAAACTTGGCCTGGCTATGGAGGAGGGTGATACAGGGGAGTATGCCCCGGAATCAGAAGTCCTTTCAAAGTTGATGGATTAATCCATGGATATCCTCTATGGTAAAAAGTTCAGCAAGGATCTTGATGCGCTCCGTAATGAACCGAAGGTCAGGAAAAGCCTCTTGAAAGTCATAAAAAATATCAAGGAAATAAATTCCCTGAGAGATCTTAAAGGCGTTAAGAAAATCGAAGGTTATTCAGACTATTTTCGCATCAAGGTTGGAGATCACCGGCTTGGTATAAAACTGGGCCAAAACAGGGTTGAACTGATTCGCTTTTTACATCGTAAAGAGATTTATAGACGATTCCCATAACCGACCTTTTATCTACATGATTCCCACAGATTGAACTGCTAAGATAATCGTCCAACGAGCGATAACCAATAACTGTTTTTCTGACTTTTAACCCTGAGCTTGTCGAAGGGCTGACCTCCCTGGCACGGCGTAGTTATACGAAGCCGGCTGACCTCCTTGGCACGGCGTAGTTATACGAAGCCGGCTGACCTCCTTGGCACGGCGTAGTTATACGAAGCCGGCTGACTTCTGAGACTCTGAAGCTCTGGCCTTTTGGAATCTTGAATTCCGGCGCAGCCGGGTAATCTTGAATTTCGAATTTTGAATCCGGATTTAGCCGTCTGTCATCTGATTATTGCTCCTATTCCTGAACATGATCATAATCCTTAATCCCTAAACCTTAATCCCAAAGTAATCCCTAATCCTTAACCCCTAATCCTAGTTTTTAATGTTGAATCTTGAATTTTGAACTTTGAATCCGGCCCCGCTGGCACTCGACAATCACAAGTTGTTTTGGAACCACCGTCCCCTTTCACTTTCACATTAAAAATTTACCAGGCTTTCTTCAACTAAATTGGAGAAGAACCAATTATTTCAACTAAGAACTTTACTACCGCATGAAATTTAAAAATCTGATAAAAAGAAGTCCCTTTTTTTCTAATGTTATTAAGCTGATGACTGGCGCAGTCGTAGCCCAATTTATTGGCATTCTAATAATGCCTGTTTTGACACGGCTCTATAAGACCGAGGGCTTCGGCATCTTGGCCTTATACGTATCAATTGTAACTATTTTAGGGACGATTGCCTGTGGCAGGTATGAACTGGCCATAATGCTTCCCAAAGAAGACCGGGATGCATCCAGCCTATTCTGGCTTTCAACAGCAATTACACTTACAACAAGCATAATGTCGTTCCTGGCAGTGGTCTTTATGGGCAAAGCTGTAGGCTGCTGGTTAAAGGCCCCGGGTATTATAACCTTTTTATGGTTGGTGCCATTTTCGGTCCTTGGAATCGGATCTTATTTGTCGCTGAATTACTGGTCAAGCCGGAAGAAAATGTTCGGCCGCTTGTCTGTTTTAAGAGTTATCCAATCCTTTTCTAATCAGGGCACCAAATTGGCTGCCGGTGTCATCACCAGTGGTAACGCCGGAGGACTGGTTGCGGGAAAGGTTTTATCTGATATAGTTACAAGCCTGGTGCTTGCGTTTCAGGTTTTTCGTGATGATATGCATATTCTGAAACAGGGTTTGAATTGGAAGGGCATAAAGGAGGCCGCAAGGAGATATCGGAAATTCCCTCTATTTGATAGCTGGTCGGCCCTGCTCAATGTAGTCTCAAGGAACTTGCCTCCATTTTTGTTGGTGTTTTTTTTCAACCCAGCAGTTGTAGGCTTCTTTGCCGTTGGTCACCGGATGCTCAGCATGCCCATGAGCATATTGGGGCAATCAGTTTCACAAGTATATTTTCAAAAAGCTTCCGAGGCAAAGCATCGGGGTAACTTGACACAGATGTCAGAGGCAATCTTCAGGCGTTTGGTCATTCTGGGTCTATTTCCAATTCTTACGCTGATGATAGTAGGCCCCGAACTTTTCTCGATCATATTCGGACATCAATGGACAGAGGCTGGAGTATATGTTAGTGTTTTGAGCCCCTGGCTTTTTTTCTCTTTTGTCTCTTCCCCTCTCTCTAACATATTCAGAGTACTTGAAAAGCAGCAGAATCTTCTCCTTTTCAACACTACTCTTTTTATCTTAACGCTGGTAGCTTTGGTAATAGGTGGTATGACAGGTGATGCACTTTATGCCATCCTCCTTCTTGGTGTTACCGGTTCAGCCCTCTATTTATGGTTATGCCTTTGGAATTTAAAAAATATTGGTGTACCCTATCTAGATTCAATATCCATACTATTACGATACTTTTTGATGAGTGTCCCCGGGCTAGCCCTTCTATGCTTTGTAAAATATTTTGAAATTAATGATTATTTGGTCATTGGAATTGTACCTGTTTCTTTTTTATGTTTTGTGTCTATTTTATATAAATTTGATCATGAACTGATCTCCAGCTTTGTTAATTCGATTAAGTAATTTTTAGAGAAACTTTTTTAACAGTGATTTTGACAGCTATTATCATGGCGAAGTTCTATTTTGATTTCATACAAATATCAATGTCAGGGAAAGTGATCCTGAAAGCCGTACACAAAACGTCTGCATCGAAGGTGCTCGAACGTAGATAACCGACCGATTAGAATCGTTGAGTGAGGAATATCTACAAACCGAAAGGCATTAATTGCCTATCAAGTGGTGCTATAATGAAATATACAAAACAAATGCCCGAAGAATATTATCATTTCCTTAGATACATCAGTATCAGTAGGTGGGTATCATACTATTGGCAAATTTATTATATTTATAAATTAGCACCGGATAGTATTCTTGAGATAGGCCCTGGAACTAATATTATAAAAAAGATATTTGATGGAGAGTTAGAATACATAACAATGGATTTAGATACAAAAACAGATTCTGACATAAAAGCGAATGTGACTGAAATTCCATTCAAATCTGACTCTGTCGACTTAGTATTGTGCTCCCAGGTTTTAGAACATATCCCTTTTCTAGATTTTCAGAGAGCGCTTAAGGAGGCAGAAAGAGTTACAAGAAAATGGGTTATACTTTCATTACCATATTCAAGATGGACTTTTCAATGTAAGATCAGGTTCCCATGGGGATCTAAATTAGCTAGAAAAATAGTAGGCAAGATATTAAGGACTGGAACATCAGCAGAAAATGATATCAATGCGCTATCAAGGCCACCTAAACAAACTAGATTACCTGGGCTATCAATGAATCTTAATATTCCCAAATTTTTCATAAACCATAAATTCGATGGTACACATTATTGGGAAATAGGGAAAAAGAATTATTCTTTCAATAAAATAAGTAAGTTGATCAATAATTACATGATAATTAAAGAAACTTATTATCCGCCAGAACATCCTTATCATCAGTTATTTATACTAAAAAAGAGGATCTAGCTGTTGGTAAGTTGGAGCGAGACAAGCTATTGTGGAAATCAGTTAAGGTTATTCCTACATTATAAGATTTTTACATATAATATACGACTATGGATCAAATATCTGTTTCGATACTGGCAGGAATAGGGGTAATTATAAGTATATTTCTATTCCTAAAACCTAAGGCAGCAACTTATTTGTTGATTTTTTTGTGTATTTTTAATTTAGGTTTTTTTAGTCGTTGGTTTGACCTTACTAGATATTTAGCGCGATTACCTTTTTTTTTGGCGATTCTTTTGACTTTTAATCTGAGTATAGATTATGTAATGGACCGATTTGCAATATCAGACAATGAAAGGATAATTAAAATAGCTATAAAATTTATTATCTTTCTGATCGTTACTGCAATTATTTCTATAACATACAATAATGAAAGCCTTGTATTAGGCTTATATGAGTTACGACATTATTTTTTATTATTTGTCCTATCCTTAACAATCCACCATTACAAACCATTGCCTTTCACCGAAAAGGGGTTTATCCAATTTTTAGTCGCAATTGGCTTAATTCAAATACCATTTACAATCATACAATATTCAGCTGTAACCTTTGCTAGTGTACGTTTAGGTGGTTCTGCTTTGGATATAAGTTCTGGAACATTTGCTGGTTACCCTTCACTTGTTTTTTTTCAAATGATAGCGGTTGGTTTGGTATTGGTATATCAATTTAGAAAAAGAACTCCAATTCTGAGAATTAATAATTATATCTTGATGTTTTTTTTAATAATTCCTTTGCTACTGTCCTATTCAAGAAGCGCAATGGGTTTTGTTATTATTCTAAGCTTGATAATTTTAATAAGACAAATATTTTATTCAAAAAGTTTTAGCCATTTTAGCCGGACATTAGCTCTTCTTCTGTGCATACCAATCATTATTTTTCTATCATTTTACCATTTTTTCTGGAAGCAACATTTTATTATAGAGAAACAATTGAATCCTGCCTACATGAAGGAATATTTTTTTCGTTATCCAAAACCATCTATTGAGGTATCTATACACAAATCACATGGTGTAATGGGAAGAGGCAGAGCGCTTACCGAATCCGTCCGATTGGTCTGTGCATCTCCTATGACAATTTTATTCGGGCTTGGCGCGGGGAGTACTTCTGATGCAAGTTTGTTGGGGGCTAAGGGAAGATACTATCAACGTTATGGCCCCTTAGCAGGCATTGGAAGAACACAGATTGCAAGAATAATAACCGAGCTGGGATTAGTGGGACTATCAATATTTTTAGCATTTTTTATTACATTATTTAGACAAGCAAGAAAGGTTAGTAAATTTGATGAAAGACTCTTGGCTACTGATATATATACAGTCATTTTTATTAGCATCTTAATGATAGTCTTCTATGCCCCAATATTCGCTTCGAGTATTACGATTTTTATTTTGGCCTATTTTATAGCATTCATCCAATCGTATTTAGATGGAATGGAAAGAAATGTGAGTTATGAGAATTAAAAACGTTTCTTTCATTGTTATTGCCCTAAATGAGGAATATCCTGTAAGTAAATGTCTTTCCTCGATAAACAAAATGAAATTATCAAACTGTGAGGTGATATGTATTGACTCAAATTCTTCAGACAATACTTTGGAAATAATGCTCTCTTTTAAAGATAAAATCGAAAACTTAATTATATATAAGATATATGGTGATGTTAATGCGGCAATAGCAAGAAATGTTGGTATAAAATCTGCCAATAGAAAATTTATTTTTTTTGTGGATGGAGATATAGAACTAGAACAAGAGTTCATCTGTTTGGCACTCAAAAAAATTGAAAAAGAAAACTACATGGCTGTTACGGGAGATTTGAGCGAAATTCATTATTCCTCAGGATATAAATCGGTTTTAAAAAAAATAGAGTCACGCTGCTGTCTTTCAAAGGAAAAGGATATACATTTTTCAGGTGGCAACTTCATTGCAAAAAAAGAGGCTATTGATAATATAGGTTTTTTCAATGAAAATTTGAAAAAAAATCAAGATCGTGATTTTACACTGAGATTATCATCTAAATATAAAATGGTTGCTATACCTAACAGGTTAGGTATTCATCATACAATTCCATATTATGATAACAATAGGATCAAAGTGTCTATTATCAATCAGCATGGGATATATGTTGGGAGGACTTTAAGAAATAATATTAATAATCTAAGAGGTGTCGGGTCAGTTATAGCTGCTGAAACAGGTATTAGCTATGGCCTGTTATTTTATTTGCTGTTATGTCTATCTATATTGCTTTTCAACAAAATATTGATGACTCTTGTTCCCGTTATGTTTATAGCTGACATTGTTTATGGCATAAAACAAAAAAAGAGTATTTATCATCGCATAGTGTCACACTATATCCATCCAATATTTGTTATCAAAGGTTTTTTTTATCTTACAGACAAAAATCATTATAGTGTTGAAAAAGTTTACTCTGATTAGACCATCAAAAACCATGAGATCGGATTAACCTATTCAAACGTTTTTCCAGTCAAAGGCAATGAAGTGGACCAAAATAAGCCAATCATATTAATTGGCTCACTCACTAAAGAAAACCGTGGTGCTATTCCTACTATAACCAACGCATTTATTGAAGGATTACAGAAACACTTCCAATTTATACCTCACTATGCAAACAGAAATTATGGTAAAAAAAGGATATCTAATTTCAATGCGGTTAACATATATTACTTCACCAAACATTTGATGCTATGGACTTATAAGCTTCTCATTCATCGACCAGACATTGCCCATTATCCGATTACCTCTTACTGGAATTTAGAAAAAAGCCTTATTTTTCTTAAGGTGGCTAAATTGTGTGGTTGTAAAACGGTTGGTCATCTTCATGGTGGAGCCTTCCTTGAATTTTGGTCTTTACTTTCAAGTATTCGAAAAGCTTGGGCGTTAAAGCGATTTAAAGAACTTAATGCCTTAATTGTCCTCAGTAATGGATGGAAAAATAAGATTTCTAAAAATTTGGGTATAGAGAAAAAGAATATATATGTAGTACATAATCCTATTGACTATAGATTTGAACAAGCTTTCTCTGATATTCAATATAATAGAAAGGGTAATAGAATTAAAATATTGTCAGTCGGTGTTATGTCTAAAAAGAAGGGAGTGCTAGAAATATTGGAGGCCTTAAAAAATGTTAAAAATGGATATGATTTTATTACCGAACTTGTGGGCCCTGAAAGAGAGCCGGATATAAATATGGAATGTAGAAGAATAATAAATAACAATGCTTTGGAAAAAAATGTTAGGATTGTTGGAGAGAAATGGGGTGATGAAAAGACAGCGCTCTATGATGAAGCTGATATTTTTCTATTACCTAGTTATGTAGAGAACTTTCCGCTTGTTATTATTGAAGCAGCATGCGCTGGGTTACCAATAATTACTACGCCGGTTGGTGCAATTCCAGAATTTTTCGAACATGATAAATCTGTACTTTTTGTTGAACCGGGGAACAAGAAAGAAATTGCAGCAGCTATTTTGTCCTTATTAAAAAGCCATGAAAAAAGAATACGTTTGGGGCATGGTGCCAGGAATGTTTATTTAAAAAAACTGTCTAGGAGAAAAATATTAAGACATTTGGACAGAGTTTATCAAGATTTGTTGATCCAAAGTGTATTATGATCATATATTAAGGTCAAAATGGTATTTAGGTCCACTTTTCGTCTATCACATTATCTAACACAATTTATGTAAGTTTTTCATTTGACATAGTAAAAGGTAAATATCGAAAGAATTATAGAGAGGTACAATGCGATACGCAAATAGATTGGTCGTTAGAATCTATGAAAGAAGTCCTGCCTGGAGTCGCTCTTTTTTTAGTAGTTTGTATGGAGTTATGAAGAATTGTAAAGAACAGACAAATCTTTACAGAACATATTTAGCAGAACTTGAACAATCCCAGTGGTGGTCAAAGGAGAAACTAGAACAATTGCAATGTGAGCGTCTACAAAGATTAATAAGCTATGTATCCAAGGGCGTCCCATATTATCAGAAAGTATTTGCACAATATGGAATAAATCCTAATCAGATCCAAACGCCAGCAGACCTTAAAAAATTGCCTATGCTTAGTAAAAAGGACGTGAAGATAAATACTAAAGAACTGATTTCCCGCGATTACAACGTTAAAAACCTGAGGTCAGAGGCAACATCGGGTACCACAGGCAGTCCCTTAACAGTGTATATGAACAATGAGGCTTACATTTATAACAGGGCTGTTCAAACATTACGTTTTTCCTGGGCTGGATATAATGGGACAGAAAAAATTGCTATTATGGGTGGATACAAGGTCGTCCCGATTTCCCAAAAAAACCCACCATTCTGGATCACAAATTACTGGAATAATCAAATTCATATGTCAACTTACCATTTAGGTTATGATACTTGGAAATATTACTTTGATAAACTAAGAGGCGCAAAGGTAAAGTTTTTGAGAGGATATCCTTCGGCAGTTGGCTTGCTCGCGAAGTTTATTTCTCAAAATAATAAATATCTACCACTAAAGGCTGTCATTCTGGGGTCAGAACCGATATATGAGTGGCAAAAAATTGCGATTAAGGGTGCTTTTAATTGCCCCATATATAATAATTATAGTCAGGCAGAAAGAGTGTTATCTGGCGCTAATTGTGGTAGTTCCAGAAACCTGCACCTTATAATGGAAGCCGGGATTGCAGAATTCGAACCTTCTCCTTATATAAATGGGAAGTATAATATGGTCGCAACTTCACTTGTTAATTATGGTATGCCGCTTATAAGATATCAACTTGGTGATATTACATCATTTGTGTCCGTTAATTGTAGTTGTGGGAGGAAGTATCAAATGATTTCGCCGGTGGAGACGAAATTAGAAGATTTCATTATAACACCGTCAGGGAAATTTATATCTGCATCTTTGCTCACTTTTCCTTTTAAGAAGGCAAAAAGTATAATTTCATCGCAAATTGTCCAGTATGATATTAATAAATTGATGGTTAACATAGTGACAAACAAGCTTTTCTCCAATGATGATAAAAAAGATCTTATAAGGAATATCGAGTCGTGTATTGAGAAGGGTATGCATATAAAAGTAAAAAAGGTGAATGAAATCGCTAGGACAGAAAATGGGAAACACCGGTTTGTCATATCAAATTATTCTCAGGCTATTATTAATGATGATATTAATCGTTTAAAAAATTAAGCGGTACAGATATAGGTAACAACACTAAGAAGCATCTTAAGAAAGACACATATTTGGGTATAAAACATGATAAAAAGATAAAAAGTTGTTAGATAATAAACTCAGATTTGAGAGCACTAAATTAGTAAAGGAAAAGGGATATATGAGTTTAAACAATCTAATTGAATTACCGATTTTAAAATTATTGTGGCATAATTTCAGAACAAGAAATTCATTTTTATCGACTTGGGAGAGATTGTGCAAAAGTATTTTATATTTGGGCAGCATTCCTATGCATTATTTAATATTTAAGTTTTTTATATGCCTTCCAAAGTAGATTGTCCAATTTTCATTGTAGGCACTCCAAGGTCTGGCACTACGCTTACTTCGAAGATCTTGGGCCGGCATTCCAATATTTTCATGCCCGGAGAAACACATTTCTTTGATGATATATTTTCTCTAAGCAGAAAATATCCTGAGCCTTTCAATCGTGAGAGCAGAAGACTTTTATTTGAAAAAGTTATTACGCTTTACGCACGATACAATGAACCGAATGAACAGGAAAAAATTAACGAATTACTATCCGATCACGACAGTAAAGAGAATCTTATTAAAGCTTGGCACACTTATCGGGATATTCTATCATCCTTTATGGAATTACAGATGCTTCACGAGGGAAAATCAAGATGGGGTAATAATACACCGAGGGATATCTTTCACATCAATTCAATTGTAAAGTTTTATCCTAAAGCTAAGTTTATAATATGTGTCCGGGATATTAGAGATTTCTTAAGTTCATATAAATTCAAATGGCGAGCGACTGCTTTTGAAGAAGTTCAAAGGTTAAAAAAACTGTATCACCCTGTTTTGACTTCGTGGTTATGGAAATCCAGTATCCGCCGCATATCTTTGATTAAAAGTTTAGTGAAAGAAGATGATTATATTCTCCTGCGTTATGAAGATCTTGTAAAGTGGCCGGAAGAATGTGTTCATACTATATGTGAAACTATCGGTGAGGCCTATGAGCCACAAATGCTGAACGTGGATTCATATGCAAGCTCATATGGTACATCAGGTAAAGGCATATTCTCCGGGTCCGTGGGAAAATGGCAAACAGAATTGCAAAATGAGGAAGTAAAAATAGCACAAGATATTGCTTCGAATGAAATGGAAGCATTAGGCTATATGCCTGACCCCCTTAAAGTCGATCGTTTTCGGTTGTTGATATTATATAGCACTTTTCCACTAGCCCTAATCCGTGCACTATGGGCTAACAGGTTCAAACACGGCCCCCTGATTCCGTACATCATGCAACGTTTAGTCCAACCTAGATATAAGATCAGATAACAAGTTTAAACGAAGAAAAACAGCATTTATAATGCAAAACCTCAAATGGTACATCGGTCGCCTCCGGGCCATGAGTTTTTCGGAAATGGCGCACCGGGTTCTTTTTGTTTGGCGCAAGAGAGAATGGCGGAAACTGGCGGGCCGGGGCTGCATGCCTTTGCCGGATGCCGTGGCTTGGTCAAATCTCAGGGAAGAGGAGATTTCCATCCATCATGATCCGCATGACCCGGAAACGATTGAGTTGTTGAGTGAAGCCGTGGCATATCTAAATCATGAATGGCCCTTTTTCGACCTGGCAGGTACAAGGGAAGAGGTTATTGACTGGCACAGGGACCCTGTCAGCGGAAAGGTTTCTGCCGGTACCTTCAGCCTGGATATCAATTACCGGGATGAGAGACTTGTTGGCAACATCAAGAATACATGGGAAAAAAACCGTCACCATCACCTGACAGTTCTCGCCCTGGGCTTTCATATTACCCGGGATGAGCGGTTTGCGGCCGAGGTTGCAGGCCAGATCGAGGATTGGATTAAGCAAAACCCTTACCTAATAGGCGTGAATTGGATCAGCGCGCTTGAGAGTGGGATAAGACTTTTATCATGGATATGCTGCTGGCGTTTATTGCGGGGCTCCCGCCATTTTGACTGTATTTTTAATCAGCGATCCGATTTTTGGACATCGGTATATCAGCACCAGTTATTCATCGAGAGGACCTATTCCAGAGGATCTTCTGCCAACAACCACTTGATTGGGGAGATGTCTGGTTTGTTTTGCTCGGCCCTGGTTTGGCCTATCTTTCCCGAGTCCGTCAGGTGGCGCGAGATGGCCCAGGGTATCGTTGAAAAAGAGATAGTCAAACAGACTTATTCTTCCGGAATCAACAAGGAACTGGCCTTTTCATATCACATCTTTACCATTGAATTTTTTATTCTGGCTCTGTGGGAGGCGAATAGGGCTAATGTTTCCTTTTCACGTAAATATACAGATACATTGCGCAGGATGATTGAGGTTATTCCACAACTCACCGATGCCGGAGGAAATCTTCCGACCTATGGCGACAGTGACGATGGAATGGCCGTCCAATTGCGGCCCAGGAATTCCAGTCGGGACAAATGGCTGCTGGAAGCCGGGCATATGTTGGCAGGCGCAAAAGTATGTATAGTGAAGCCGTTCTCATTGGCTGCCAATGTGCTGAACTGCAAGCCGAAAAAAGAGGTGGCATTTACACAGACAAGCACATCCAGAGGATTTGAGCATGCAGGTATATATGTATTAAGGAACAACAGAGGGGCCTCCGAAGAAATCTTCCTCTTGGTAGACACAGGAGCCTTGGGCTATCTTAGCCTCGCGGCACACGGACACGCCGACGCGCTTTCTTTTACCCTCTCGGTGGGAGGCAAGCCAATACTTGTTGATCCAGGAACATATTGCTATCATACTCAATGGCCATGGAGAAAATACTTTCGGGGAACAAGCGGCCATAATACATTGTGTGTTGACAATCATGACCAGTCGGTCCAGGCAGGGCCGTTTTTATGGACTCACAAGGCCCAAACAACAATCCATGCCTGGCAACCAACAGAAAACGGGGGTTTGCTTGAGGCTTCCCATGACGGCTATCACCGAGTTGGGGTCACCCATCTGCGCCGGATCAATCTGCAGGGGGACACAATCCGGATTTATGACAGGGTTGAAGGAAACGGAATTCACGATATTGCGTTATACTGGCACTGTTCGCCTCAATGCAGCGTTGTGTTAAAGGATTATCAGGCCAAATTGAATAATGGGCGAGCCCGTGTGATAATGTATTTGCCTGATCAGATGGAGCCTGCTTTGTTCCGCGGAGAAAATCCGTTTGGCTGGGCTTCCCCGACCTTCGGCATAAAGCTGGAGACGAGCACAATTGCATGCACGGCGAAGATCAAACTACCCTGTGAGCTCGAGACAATTATCACCATCAAAGAGAAAGGAGCAACATGAACATAAGCATTTTTGGGCTAGGCTATGTTGGGGCGGTAACTGCCGGTTGCTTGGCAAATGAAGGCCATGTCGTAATAGGGATTGATCCTAACAAAACCAAAGTTGACCTTATTAATGGTGGTAGATCTCCGATCATAGAGAAAGATATCGGCGATATTATCAAGACTGCAGTTGAGCAGGGGATGTTAAGGGCTACCCGGTCCGCTATGGAGGCCGTCGAAGCAAGTGCTATCTCACTGTTGTGCGTGGGCACACCGAGCCGTCATAACGGCGATCTGGACCTGACCTATGTTCGCCGAGTATGCGAGCAGATCGGTGCGGCCCTTAAGCAAAAACAAGGATTTCATATTGTCGTGGTCCGAAGCACCATGCTACCGGGGTCTATGCGGAATATGGTCATACCTGTACTGGAAGAACACTCAGGGAAAGAGGCAGGGGAAGGTTTTGGAGTGTGCATCAATCCGGAGTTCCTTCGCGAGGGTACGGCAGTTGATGACTTCTACCATCCCCCAAAGATTGTCATAGGGGAGAGCGACACTAAAAGTGGAGACATTATCGCTGAGCTCTATGACTACCTAGGTGCTCCGCTCATACGCACTACCATGGAAACGGCCGAAATGGTCAAATACACAGACAATGTCTGGCATGCCCTTAAGATCTCCTTTGCCAACGAGATAGGCAATATCTGCAAGTGCCTTTCCATTGACAGCCATGAGGTAATGGACATTTTCTGTCAGGATAAAAAATTAAACATCTCAACATCCTACCTGAAGCCTGGCTTTGCCTTTGGAGGCTCCTGCCTGCCCAAGGACCTGCGTGCCCTCAACTACAAGGCAAAAACTCTTGACCTGGAACTCCCTGTACTGGATGCAATCCTACGTAGCAACCGCGGCCACATCGAGCGCGGCATACAGATGGTTATTGCTGCGGGGCATAAGACGGTCGGAATACTAGGATTCAGCTTTAAGGCAGGCACCGACGACCTGAGGGAGAGCCCCATGGTCGAGGTTATTGAACGGCTCCTCGGTAAGGGTTATGATATTAAGGTTTATGACCGAAACGTGAAGCTGGCCGGGCTGATGGGGGCCAACAAGGATTATATTTTGAATCGCATACCACATATTTCTAGGTTAATGACGCCCACAATGGATGAAGTGCTCAAGCACGGAGAGACTATCGTTATAGGTACTGCCGCAGACGAGTTTCGTGAACGCATCAAAAATGTCCACTCGGATCAGGTGGTTATTGATTTAGTCAGGCTGGTTGACAAAACGAGCAAGCCTGACTCTTACGAAGGCATTGCCTGGTAATATACAAAAAGTTTTTTGTAATAGCTGGGAAGATGAAATCGCTTTTACATAAAAATACTGCCAAGAAAAGAATCCTGATTATCGTGGAAAATTTGCCTCTGCCTTTTGATCGCCGGGTCTGGCAGGAAGCCAATACTTTAAGAGATGAAGGGTACACTGTTTCTATAATCTGTCCCATTGGCAGGGGATATGAAAAGCGATACGAAGAGATCAACGGTATCCACATCTACCGCCATCCGTTGCCTGTTGAGGGAAGCGGCGCTTTGGGTTACTTTTTCGAGTATTCCGCTGCACTGTTCTGGGAGTTCCTGCTGGCCTTTAGAGTACTTAGGGACCAGGGTTTCGACGTTATACAGGCATGCAACCCGCCTGACGACATTTTTATTATCGGCCTTTTCTTCAAGCTCTTCCTGCGAAAGAAGTTTGTCTTTGACCACCACGACATAAACCCGGAACTTTATGAGGTCAAGTTCGGCCGCCGGGATCTTTTTTACAGGATAATGCTTCTCTGGGAGCGGCTTACCTTCATGACGGCTGACCGGTCTATTGCCACCAACGATTCATACAAGAAAATAGCTATTGAAAGAGGCAAAATGGACCCAGAAAAGGTGACGGTTGTCCGCAGTGGTCCTAGCCTGGAGCGAATGCGTCTTGTGAAGCCAAATCCAAAGTGGAAGAATGGTCGCAAATACTTAGTAGGATATGTGGGTGTTATGGGCCAGCAGGAGGGTATTGATCATTTGCTGGAAGCAGCCCGGATTGTAGTAGACGAGAAGGTAAGGGAAGATATCCAGTTCGTGCTGGTTGGTGGAGGCACTGAGTTTGAGAAGATGAAACGGCTATGCACTCAAAAAGGACTGGATTCATATGTTACCTTTACCGGTAGAATCCCCGACGAACCGATGCTTGAAGTACTGAACACGGCCGATGTTTGTGTCAATCCTGATATAGCCAATTCTATGAATGACAAGTCAACCATGAACAAGATAATGGAATATATGGCACTGGGCAAGCCCATTGTGCAGTATGATTTGGTCGAGGGGAGATATTCAGCACAGGAGGCGTCGGTTTATGCTCGTCCGAACGATATACAAGATTTCGCTGAGAAGATAGAGTGGCTCCTGGACCACCCCAACGCTAGAAAGAAAATCAGCCACTTCGGTCAAAGGCGTCTTAAAGAGGACCTTCATTGGGGTATCGAAGGCCCAAAGTACTTAAGGGTCTATGAAGAACTTTTTAAAGGATAATTTGAAACGAGACGTTGTTGACTACCCTTACTTTCTCCTTACAAGGAAAGTGCTTATTTGTTATTGGTTGTTTGGGGGAAGATCAAGGGCGTTGTTATTAGTGATTAGTTGTTAGTAATATTTCTTGACCAACTGTAGTTTTAAAAGCTTTAAGGATCTGAAATGCTAGAAAGCCTATACTAAGGTGCAATGAGTATGAGTCTATAACTTCTGAAAAGTACGAGCAGAGAAGAGAACTAATAACCAAAGCACTGCCTCTACTGAATAGACATATAAAATACTTATCTCGTCAAAAGACCAATAACCAGTAACTAGTAGCTAATAACGAAAATCCTCATTTCCACCCAAGCTTTACCCGCCTTTATTATGGCGGGCTGTTTTGGATAATTTTTAGCAGTTTTTTCCCATACCCGGCTTTTTGTCCTTTCCTTTTTTATGAAGGTTTACCTATCGTGTTTATTAAATAACTGACCGATGTTAAGGGAACGAAATACACTGATAATACGCGCACATATGGTGCTAGACATTTGTCTGACCTCTGCCGCCTTTATATTGGCATATTTTATTAAGAGATATTATCTGCCGCTGCCCTTTAGGGGCCTTACTATTGCGCCGAACTACTATGTGATCCTGCTCATAATCATCATCATCTGGTATGTGACGTTCAACAGCTTTGACCTGTATGCCTCATACAGGAGGCAAAGTTATGGTAAGGTATTCCTGAATATGCTAGAGGCCGTATCCACGGCCATGCTTGCTTTGATTCTGTGCATGTATTTGTTTAAGATCAAGGATGTCAGCCGAATCATGATCGGGATATTCTTTATCCTTGATATTGTCCTGCTGGGCATGAGCAAGAGCATGGCCTATTTTCTCCTGCAACGCTTCCGTGAAAAAGGCTTTAATTATCGCAATGTCCTGATCATAGGGAGCAGGGAGAGGGCAAAGGAAGTAATAGACACAATAGGTGATCAGCGAGGTTCGGGCTTCAGGGTGATCGGCTGCCTGGACGTTGAAAATGCTAACGTGGGAAAGGAAGTCAAAAACGGAATAAAGGTTATCGGGACCGTGAATCATATTGAGGTATTTATGAGGGAAGAGGTGGTGGATGAACTTATTTTCGCAATGCCTCTCAGGAAGATTGAAAATGCCGGGCACTATATAAGCAGCGCCGAGGAGATGGGCGTGTCAGTCAGGATCGTCCCTGACTGGCAGATCAACGCCCTGATGTACAGGCCGGGCATTGCGGGTGTCCGGTTTGAGGATTTCCTGGGTGTGCCCACAATGGCATTGCATACCACACCTCCGAACCAGGGGGCATTACTAATAAAGAGCGCGTTCGATTATTTTTTCGCATTTACATCGTTAATACTGCTTCTTCCTTTTATATTGATTATCATCGCGGCAATCAAGCTCTTTTCCAAAGGACCGGTCCTCTTTAGACAGGAACGTAGCGGAGTCAACGGCAGGGTGTTTAATGTGTACAAGTTCAGGACAATGTTTGCGGATGCCGAGGCAAGGAGGGAAGGACTGAGGGATCTGAACGAGAGTGACGGACCCGTGTTCAAGATAAGGAAAGATCCGCGTGTGATACCATACATCGGCACCTTTCTCAGGAAGACGGGCCTGGATGAGCTGCCCCAGCTACTAAATGTCCTGAAGGGAGAGATGAGTGTGGTTGGGCCACGGCCTCCAATACCAGATGAGGTGGACGAATATGACAGGTGGCAGATGAGGAGGCTCTCAATGAAACCTGGGCTTACATGCCTGTGGCAGGTCTCTCCCAAAAGGAATGACCTCTCCTTTGACCAGTGGATGAAGAAGGACCTCGAATATATAGACAACTGGTCCCTCTGGCTTGATCTCAAGATAATCCTGATGACGATGAAAGCGGTACTTGGAATGCAAGGCCGCTAATCCGCAGATTACGCAGATTAACGCAGATTTAAGAGATGAGAGATGAAAGGACATATAAAATAATAGGTTCTGCGATGGAGGTGCATAAAGAGCTTGGTTGCGGCTTTCTGGAAGCCGTATATCAGGAGGCACTTGAAAGAGAATTCACAACGCAGGGGATACCCTTTAATGCTCAGCCATTTATTGAGATTAAATACAAAAGTAAACCACTTGATAAGAAATATCAACCTGATTTTATATGCTATGATGAAGTGATAATAGAAATTAAAGCTATTTCAGGTTTAACGGGATTGGAAGAATCTCAACTCATAAACTATCTTAAAGCCACTGGTTTGAAGGTAGGTCTGTTAATAAACTTCGGGTCAAAATCGCTTGAGCATAAGAGATTGGTATATGGGTTTTGATCTGTGCCAATCTGCGTAATCTGCGGATGGTAAATGGGGTCAGCCCTCGACATTGGACATTTTCAAAGAGGATAGAGCAAAGCGGAGTCGCCTTCGCCGCATGGGCTTCGGCGAGCCAGGTAGCGCGAAGGGCAGCCGCCTTTCCATCCTCCGTAGCAACAAGCTACTGCGGAGGACGGGCGCTAACAAGCTTCGGCGAGCCAGGTACCGCGAAGGGCATAGGGTATTGGGCAGAGGGTCAGAAGGCAAGAAGATGAGATGGTGAGAAGATGAGAAAAAGGAATATAAAATGAAAATAGAATATTCTGAACATATCAAGAATAGAGTGAGGTTCAGAAAAATAGATTATGATCTCCCAAAGATGATATTTGAACAGTCTGAAGGACAAAAAGAAAATAGGATTAATACAGGAAGATTGAGGAAAATCTGATGGAAAAATTTAATGTTTCTTATGATGAAAAACAAGATATCCTTTATCTTGCAAAAAAAGGGGAAGAGGAGGAAGTCGTTGAACTGGCCCCTGGTGTGAACATTGAACTGGATTCTTCAGGTGAGCTCATTGGTGTCGAATTATTCAAGGCGTCAAGGCTTTTAAAAGACGTGATCAAACCACTGGATAAAAAATTGCACGCAGCATAACCTTTAGGAATAGGGTACTTCAAAATATCAAAATAGTGGATTCTAGGTTCAATTTGGCCTGTTTCCACCGCGACGAGACCACTAGACTCCTCCTTAACCTCTTCCTCAAACAACCCCGCCTGTTGCTCCTTTGCCTGAGAGCCCTCATTAGTGGGAAGTAGTCAATTAGTCCATTAGTTAAATAGTTAAATAGTTGAATCGTTAAATCGTTAAATGGGGCATTCGTCAATTGGTTAAAACATAAGAAGATGAGAGGATCCCCAGTTGAACACCCCAGAGGGGGACCCCGGTTCAACGGGGCAGGCAGAAGATGAGAGGTTTAGAAACTCAAAGGGGAGATTTGTGTACAGATTACTAACGGATGAACCTCCCGAGTTCTTTATAAAAGTTTTCGCGTGAGCCTAAAAAGACAATTAATACCTCCTTTCCCTTCTTATCGATATCATAAACTGCCCGGTATTGGACACCTGCATGAGATAATCTAATATAGCGCAGTTCAGTGTTAAGTCCTTTAAGGGGATTACCTGTTTGATATGGTTCATCTTCGAGTTCAGATAGTAGGGTTGTGATTTCTTCTCTAATATTAGGATCAAGTCTCTCGTATTGCTTCTTTGCTCTCGGGGCCAGGAAGATTTCGTATTTCATTTAAGATTTTTCAACCTGATGCTTTCGCCCCGTTGATGGCTTTCCCGGGCCTCTTTTGCCATTTCATCTAAGGCCTTTGCGTAATCATTATTCAGGGAAAATAAAAGGCGTTCTTTATCCTCTTGAGTAAGCTTGGCAGCAGCTTCGAGTATTTTTTCATAGCTGAGTTCTAAGGCAATTTCCGGCATGTGATTATACCTCCTTTTTTATAGCTATTTTTATAGCATAATTAGGTAAATATGACAATCACATATTCAAACCTGGATCTAGGGGACATTGTTGACTAGCTTGACTTTTCCCTCATGGGACATTTATTTTTTTGTGAATTTTGATAATTTTCAATTTATAATGCATAAAAATAGCACTTTTTGTGCATTAAAGGTTTGGCATGTTAAGAGATATCCCAAACCTGCTCCGGGGTATTTTGGGTAATTCCCCACCCATCCCTTTAATAAACCTTTACCGATTCAGCCCAAGGTTTACCCGCCTTTATTGTGGCGGGCCATTTTCGGTAAAATTCTTACCCATTTCCGCCCAGAGCTACTTTGGGTAATATTGCTTATGCAAATATCGGTCTATAATTTTATTCTTGATTCAAGCGATGGATCCGGTTGATCTTATAAGACAGGGGAAGGTAAAGAGATTCTTCCGGACCAAAAGAAAATTGAATGCGCCCAACCTGGTATCCCAATTGGACGGCACTCCACAGATAAATAGCATTGACATGAAAGAAACTAGGGGACGTTGTTGACTAGGTTGAATAACTTTTAACACTACCTTTCCTTTCGAATATTTCTGCGATTGAAAGAGTGATGTGAGGGTGTACGCCTTCTTAGACAAATTC
>Ga0315543_1001305_pt1 | contig 27358 bp, 23 predicted proteins | sample SalMarSW160210MG_2_FD_203098 | JGI IMG/M metagenome (GOLD analysis project Ga0315543, IMG submission 203098) | Salt marsh sediment microbial communities from the Plum Island Ecosystem LTER, Massachusetts, United States - Salt Marsh Sediment SW1601-210 ... | reverse complement strand
AGTAGTTGAGGAGGAAGAAGAGGTAACGCCGACGCCTACACCGACGCCGACGCCTGAACCGGAACCGACCGGAATAGCCTGGTGGGTCTGGCTGATAATCGGCATTGCCGTCGTGGTGGCGGTAGTACTGGTCTACTTCTACTGGTGGAGGCGGAGAACAGCCTAACACAGGATTAGAACACACGTAAGAAAAAGGGGGGGGCGCCAGAGGCGCCCCCCCCTTTTTTATAATCGGTGAATGAATATTTACGCTCGGTTAGAAGAAAAATCTGATGAATGCCAGTATTCCCTGTTTCCAGGGAGACCGATGTGAAACGCCGGTATCTTCGTATTCGTTGTAATGCTCCAGATACCACTGGTAGCTCCTTATCAGTGTTTCCTTGTTGGAATATCTGGGCGTAAACCCCGGTAGTTTCTCGGCTTTATCGATAGAAACGAAAGAGTCCTCGGCAGCGGTCTCATACACCCACTTGTATAAAGGAGATAAATGCAGTAATTCCAGCAGACGCAGGAGGAGTACCAGTGGTCTGGCAGGCACCCCGACTATATTCTTACCGTACCCGGCAAATCCCAGCACCGCGCCAAAATCCTCCTTCATCGTTGTAAATTCTCTTGCCCCGATATTAAAGGTATCATTAACTACATCACGCCGCCCGGTGATGCAGAGGTGAATTGCCTCGCACAGGTCTTCAACATCGAGTAACTGGTACCTGTTCTTACCGCTGCCGACGATAGGAATGTTCTTGCCTCGCCGGACCCAGTCATACAGGATAGCAAAGACCCCCAGGCGTTCCGGCCCGATGAATGATTTAGGGCGGAGGACAGACACGCATAGCCCTTTCTGCCGGTACTCCAGGCATTTCTCTTCCGCCAGAATCTTCGCTTCGCCGTAAGGTCCCACACCAGCAAGGCGGTCATTTTCATAGAGGGGATGGTGGTCGGGAATCCCGTACACCGCCGTCGATGATATAAAGATTACCCGTTCCACTCCAAGGTCATCCGCCGCCTTCAGTATATTACCCGTACCCTCCACGTCGGTGGCAAATATCTCCTCTCTCGTGTATAAAGGCAATGCAGCAGCACGATGCACGATGACGTCTATACCGTGCATCGCTCCGGCTACTTCATCATAGTTTCTGATGTCCCCTTTAATGACCTCGACCCTGCCTGCCATGTCCGGATAGGTAAACCCGGCAATATCCAGGCTGGTAACATGATACCCTTTCTCCACCAGATAACGGCACAGGTTAATTCCCAGAAACCCGGCACCACCGGTAACAAGGATTTTTTGAATATTATTCTTCGTTTCCACTTGAATCTCCTGATGCAGCTTTCTTCTCTCGCAGGCGGTAGACTCTATGCCTGAACAATATGTAAACCAGAAAACCCAGAAAAGCACCGAACCACAGGGTGCCGAACCTGATTATCATTGCTATCCCCACTGCTATGGCCGGCCCGAAACCAAAAAATCTTAACAGGCCCGAAATACTCACCTCGGCTACTCCCAGTCCGCCGGGTATCATGCTCACAGCACCTGCCAGGGAGGAAAAACTGAATATGAACGTTGATTGCAGTATACCGATAGACTCGCCGAAGCCGAGAACGACAATATACATTCCCAGGCATTCAAAGAACCAGGCAAAGGCACTCAGCAAAGTCATACTCACCAGAGCCTTCGGCTCCATCAAATCCGTCAGTGTCCGGTGTATAAGCTGGATGTTTTCGGCATACTTACCAGCCCTTTTTTCCAGAAATGATACTATCCACCGTGAAATCCTGCGCGACCTGATAACAATGAAACACAACGTTAAGAGGGCAACCAGGACTATGATAAGATAGACACATTGCTTAAAAATAAAAACACCGATTATTGACAACAGCAAAAGACCTGTGACATCGGTAACCCGCTCAACAAACACCACCGGTATGGTTCTGCTCAGTTCTGTGTTATCGATTCGTTTGATGAGCCATGCTTTCCATACTTCTCCCACTTTACCCGGGGTCACAATCATAGACAGCCCGCTGAAGAAGACGAACAGGTTGTTTTTTACCTTCAGTTTCACGCCGGCGCGTTTCAGAAAAAAGTCCCACTTAAGAAAACGGAAGAGGTAATTTATTATGGTGAGAACAAACACAGCCGGCAGCAGCGCCAGTTGAAAATCCTTCAGAGCTACGGCCAGACTGCCGAAGTCCGCGTAGACACTCATAAGCAGGTATACGGCGACGGCGAGAATGATGATTAACCAGACAGTGCGACTCTTCACAATATTTTCCGTAGCTTGGTTCTCACATGGTTACCCAGAAAGGTACGTTTCCCGAATACCTCCATATTTCGGGTAAGAACGGACTCCCGCAGTCCGTTTGCACCGGTAATTACACCGGCTATTCCCACTTCATTACGATAATGGGCATCGCTCCCCGCTACGACAGCCAGGTTGTGAGTGGCGGCAAATACAGCCGCTCTTTCGTTGTCTTTAGAAAAAACACATCGGGCATTAAAAACCTCGATGGCATCTATCCATTCGGCATCTTTCGCAAGGGGATGAAAGGCTGATTTCCTTAAGCGGTCAAAGGGGTGCGGAATAACTACGATGCCGCCCTGGCTCCTAATATCGGCAACAACACTGCGGAAGTCCCGGGCTGCAACCTCCCGCGAGAGAAAAAGTCCGGTTACTTCACCGCGCTCCGTCATAACCTCGGCGCCGATAATAATCTCGAAATCGTCCGTCTCGTATTTCTTCGCCTCCAGGCCGCCTTTCACGGTATTATGGTCGGTGATAGCGATACCATCGAGCCCTCTTTTTTTAGCGAGTTCCACGATTTCCTCCAGGCTCAGGGTGCCATCTGAAGAAAATTCCGAGTGGATGTGTAAATCGTACTTCATTAGCAGGAACCTTATCTTTCCACGGTACATATTCCGGAATTATTCAGTGAAGGCATAACGCTGTATTTTCATGCTCCGGCTATTTCCAGTTCCGGTGATAGAAAAAGTATCAAAACCACAAATATCAGCCACAAAGCCATGCAAAGCAGCATACCTTTATCCCTGAAGGCTATCTCAGCCCTACCCGCGTATTTCTGTGAATGAACCAGGACAAGATACCGGAAAAGTCCATACACTACGAACGGTATGGTAAACATCATGAAGTAATGGTGGGCAAAGAAGGTATACACCGAATAGGCAATTATTAGCGCTCCGGAAGTGCTGCTAATCAACAGGTCCAGCATGGCACTCGAGTACTCCCTGGCGGCTTCGCGGTGATTGGACGCGTTATCACCGAGCATTACCAGTTCATGCCTCCTTTTAGCCAGTCCCAGGAACAGGGCAAGGAGAAAAGAGCAGATAATCAGCCATGGTGAAATAGTGACGCCAATCGCCAGGCACCCGGCAATAGGCCGAATGACAAACCCACCGGCGATAGCCAGCAGGTCGACGATGCTGTAGCGTTTTAGTAAAAACAAATATAACAGGGTCAGTATAAGATAGGCAACGGCTGAAAACAGAAAAGCGGTATTAACAAAATAGGCACCGGTCAGAGCAACCAGGAAGAGGAAAAACGCCGTCGGCAGAGCATACCTAACGCTTAACCTTCCAGATGCAATCGGTCTCACCCGTTTCTGCGGGTTTACCCTGTCTCTCTCAATGTCAACGACATCATTAACGATATACATGCTGCCTGATAACAGGCAGAAAATCGCAAACGACACCAAGGTATGGACCCACGCATCTATATCGGATATTTGCCGGGCAAAGATAACTCCGGTGAGTCAAGATTTTATATAAAAATACACCCTGTATTAAATTAAAGGTCTAGATTATTTAGAACTACTCTGGTCGGGGCGAGAGGATTTGAACCTCCGACCACCTGAACCCCATTCAGGTGCGCTACCTGGCTGCGCTACGCCCCGATATTTGTCATCAACAGTCAGTCCATTTTCATATATTCAGAGTCAATAGTCAAGGGACATGCCTGTACCGGTACCAATAACATAGAGTCTCGATGGAAATCATCACCGATTACTGGTAGAATCAAGCTGAATGAGCAACATCCGTGAAAACGTCAGCCGGATACTCAGAGAGCTGCCGGAGGGAGTCGAACTGGTTGCCGCCGCCAAGTCGAGACAGCCGGAGGAAGTCCTGGAGGCAGTCGAAGCCGGGGTGAGAATCATCGGTGAGAACTATGTCCAGGAAGCCGAAAAGGCTTACGAAGCGATAGGCAGTCGGGCGGAATGGCACTTCATCGGCCAACTCCAGAAAAACAAGGTAAAAAAAGCTGTGAGACTGTTCGACATGATAGAGACCGTAGATTCCGTAGAAATCGCCGGGGAAATCGATAAGAGGTGCACCCAGTCGAATAAAATAATGCCGGTGCTGGTCGAGGTTAACAGCGGTCGGGAAGTACAAAAATCGGGCGTCTTACCGGAAAACACGGAGCAGATGGTAAGGGAGATATCCGGTTACACGAACATACGGGTAATGGGTCTGATGACAATGGGCCCAGCCTCGGGGAACCCCGAAGACTCGCGACCGCATTTCATCGAAACAAAGAGAATCTTCGAGCGAATCAAGCGATTGAACCTGCCCGGTATCGAGATGAAGTATCTCTCTATGGGCATGACCAATTCGTACCGAATTGCCATCGAAGAGGGCGCCAACGTGGTGAGACTGGGTACCATCCTTTTCGGTGAAAGGGATCGATAAACAGACGAGTGTTGTAAAAGAGCAGAAAAATGGCTGCCATAATATCAATCATAGGCATATCGAACTCGGGAAAAACAACCCTGATAGAGAAGCTGATAGCTGAATTAGCATCGAGGAAATACCGGGTTGCCACCATCAAGCACACCGCCGAGGAAGCGACTCTCGACACTCCCGGCAAGGACACGTGGCGTCACCTCCAGGCGGGAAGCCAGGCTACTGCCATCGGCTCCGATACGAGGATAGTTCTGATAAAACCGGTAACATCGGACACGACCCTGGACGAGATGGCACGGCTGCTCGGTGAGGACTATGATATCATCATCACCGAAGGCTTCAAGCGGGGTAATATCCCCAAGATTGAAGCCCACCGGAAAGAGGTAGGGCCGCCCCTGAAGAACATAAAGAAACTCATAGCAATCGTTACCGACGAGCCTCTGGAAACCGATACCAGGCAGTTCTCTCTCGAAGATATCAAAGGTCTTGCCGACTTCATTGAAGGAGGGTTCATAAGACCCGGGGCTGACCGTCTCTCCCTCTACGTAAATGATAAGCCGGTCACTTTAAGCGTTTTCCCCAGAGAAATCATCGTCAACCTGCTCCTGGCAATTGCGAAATCACTAAAAGACGTGGGTAGAATATCAACCCTTAAAGTTTTTTACAGGAAGAAATAGGACCAAATCGACACTTTTATAGACCTGGATGACCGGGAAACCTGTAAAGTTCGGGCTTTCGCTAAATCCGTGTACCGCTGAAAGGAAACGAACCGAATCCGCCGACTTCTACCTGACCGGCAATCTCATCACCGTTCAGCGTCGCCTTGAAATCGAGCTCAAACGTACCCATCGTTATACCAAGCTGGACCTTGAACGCAATACCTTCTCCGGAAACCGCGCCGTCAGTGATTTTACTCTCGCTCCCTTCGGCAGCCAGGGTACCGCTGAGAGAATCCCCGTTTGCCTTTAGCGTGAGTGTACCGTTTCGGCTACCCATCTGCGTATCGATCGCAATACTATATGTGCCGTCGACTGCCATTTTCCGCCTCTATAATTTAGTTGGTAATGTAAGATTTTAAGTTTAGTCCATCCATTAGATATAGTCAATACACCAATAACAAGCTTCTATCGGCAGCATTGTCGCGACTGATATTTATACTCACCCCCCGCCTTCCGAAGTCCGCCTGAGGCGGACGGCGGGCAGACTTTAATCTCCCTCTCACGCAGTACCTTATTTTGCTAAGTAATTATTCGAATGCGTGAAAGGGGGAGATAACCAAATACCAACCAATCTGAAACGGTACCATGGGAAAGTTTTGTCTCCATCCAGATAATCAGGATTGTACGTGGATAAGCGAGATAATCATGTCCGGTGGAATTCTTTCTCAAGCTGTGTCGAGCTCAGGTGGATAATAGTCGGCCTGCCGTGGGGACAGGTATTGGGAGCGGAGGTCTGCTCAAGCTGCCTTAAAAGTCCCCGTATTTCTTCGTCGGTCAAAGTCTGCCCGGCTTTCACGGCACCGTGACAGGCAAAGGATATCACCAGCTTCTCCCGCCAGTCTGCATTCCCCTCGACCGAAACGGAGTCGAGCAGCTCCCTTAACGCCGCCGTCCAGTCCTTATCATGCAGCATTACCGGCACCGCCCTTACCAGATAGGTACGGTCGCCGAAAGGCTCGATGGTAAAACCGAACTCCGAAAGCTCGGTGTAGCAGGTCTTCAGCACCTCGTCCTGCCCCGGAGATACCTCGAGGGTCGCCGGCTCAAGCAGTCCCTGCACCTCGACCGTCCTCTGCAGACTCTGCTCCTGAATCTGCTCGAAAAGAATACGCTCATGAGCGGCATGCTGGTCTATTATGTAAAGTCCCTCCGGTCCTTCGGCGACGATATAGGTGCCGGATACCTGCCCGAGGAGTCGGAGAGCGGGAAGAGTAAAGGCAGGAGTCGGAGTGGTCGAAGGGGCGGAAACTCCAGTGACATGTCCCGTATCTGAAGGCGCCCACAGAGTCCGGGGTTGAGTAGAAGTCGTGCCTCTATAGACAGGGGCAACCTCCTCAATCGCCGGCACCGGCGACGTCTCGATTAGTGCCCGTCGCACTGCCTTCTGGACGACGCTGAAGACAGGCCGTTCGTTCTGAAATTTTACCTCGTTCTTGGTGGGATGAATATTTACGTCCACGTCGCCGGCCGGCAGCGAAATATTGATGACAGCCACCGGATGTCTCCCCTGCATCAGGAGTCCGTGATAGGCTTCCTCAACCGCCCAGGAGAGCAAACGACTGTTAATCCAGCGTCGGTTCACAAAAAAACTCATATAATTCCGGTTGGAGCGACTGATATCGGGAGAACCGACCATCCCGCTGACGGTGATTGATTCCGACGAAGGATAGCCCTCCCATTCAACTTCACGGCTGTCCAGTTCCAGCATGCCGCGGGCAACTTCCGCACCGTACACCTCGATAACGGCATCCTTCAGCTTCCCGCTGCCCGGAGTCCTGAGCGTGGTACGTCCGTCGATAGTTAAACTGAACCTTACCTCGGGAAAGGTAAGGGCATACTGGCTGACAACGCCGGCGATATGACTGTTCTCCGTGGAGTTAGATTTCAGGAACTTCAGTCTCGCCGGCACGTTGCGGAGCAGGTTGCGTACCGTGACGGTGGTACCCTGAGAGCGTCCCCGGCTGCCCTTTTCAGTGGTAATACCTTCCCTCAACGTAATGAAGCTGCCGGTGGGTTCCCTAGCGGCGCAGGTAACGACTTCTATCTGCGACACCGCGGACATACTGGGCAGTGCCTCGCCGCGAAAACCGAGACTCGAAATCGAATAGAGGTCATCGATTCCCCGTACCTTGCTGGTGGCGTGCCTCTGAAAAGCGAGTTCAAGTTCATCCGCGGGAATCCCGTCGCCGTTATCGGTTACGCGTATCAGGCCGACCCCACCCCCGGAGGTCTCGACGGAAATCTGACTCGACCCGGCATCCAGCGAGTTCTCCACCAGCTCTTTCACCACCGAAGCCGGCCTCTCCACCACCTCGCCGGCGGCGATTCTAGATACCACTTCCCGATCAAGGACTCTTATCGGCATAGAAATGCCTACTTTTTCTATCAAGATTTATACTCAAAAACTGCGTATTCACCATTACGTTTATGCTGTAAAGAAAACAGTTTAAGTTCAGGCAGACTATCTGTTAAGCGTTTATATACTTCTTCTACAAGTATTTTCTTCGGTAAAATAAAATTGATTGTATTCACTTCAATCTGAGGATAATGACTACTATGAGGATTTCCTTCAGGATTAACTTCAGCCATAATTCTCAGCCTTGGCTTTACTGATGCTTTATCTATCGACTGCGAGCTAGCTATGATTGTCTGGTCGGTAATAGAAGATAGCAATTCTTTAATCTCAATTAGCTTTTTTTCAGATATATTCAATTTCTTCTGAGAATGATGTTTTTCTAGAATATTTATAAACATCTGTGAAATCAGGTAATTCTTGGGAACAGTCTCAAAGAACGAGCCATCTACCAGAGATGTTCTCACCTTATCACTGCCTTTGTGGGTTCTTATAAGATAAAAACACCTTCTCTGATATGCATGATAATCAGGATTACTAGCTAATTTGCCGTCCTTTATACACGCAATTTTTGATACTATTCCACCATTATTGATTGTATCCACTTCTTCCATGCTTTTCATTCCTGTTGGAATCGTAGAATTGAACGAAGATATACTGCCACCGCTGGAATCTTTCGTTTCAAGCAAGCTGCCACATAATAGATGTCCTTCGTGTTCTTTAACCTTGAACACAAAGTCTGGAAATACCTGGGACTCGGAATAAAGTTGGCCTTTCCCAATAATCTTACCGGTTAACGAATGAATATCAATACCTTTCCAAAAATCGTAACCATTTTTCTTTGCGTCTCTACGGTTATCAACGTATGCCAACTGTTCCCAAGCTACTCGAAGTACCATTATATCGAGAGGCGCATCGAAAGTTATACTGCCTTTCTTCAGATTTCCAATAAGTGACAAGTAAAAATCCACCGCATCTGTAAACTCAAACATCTACTGTCTGTCTCCGTTCGCCAATTTGCGTTGTAATTGGCCAGATGGATGACAAATGATTGGTGAATCTATAATAATCTCGGAGTTTGTTAACATCATCTGCCCGCCTTAATTGTTTCAGCCGTTGCCTAATGATAGTCACATTCTTTGAGTCTATTTCAATCCCTACCGACCGCCGTTGCAATTGCTCAGCAACAACGAGTGTAGTACCCGTTCCAGCAAAGGGGTCAAATATAATATCCCCTGGGATTGATGATGAGAGTATAATTCTAAGCAATAGAGCTATCGGTGACTGTTGAATATGTGCTCTATCACCATTCAATTCACGAATTGCCTCATTGCCAGCAAAATATCCAGAGGTCAACTCCCTTATATCATTCCAAACATCGGTCAAGTATACTCCATTGGTTCTACTATATTTGTGCCCTGGAGACAAAGGTAAATCAATACGTAATTTGTTAAAGATTCTCGGTCTTTTACCTTTTGTAGCAAATACAATTATCTGATAATGCTTGGCATAACGAAATGTGTTAGGGACAGCAGATGTTTTCTTTTGCCATATAATAATATTTTGATAAGTCCAACCAGCATCTCGTAAAACACGAAGTACCTGTTCAGTGTTTTTTTCTCTCTGCATAAAATATACAGCACCACCGTTTACTGTTACCCGGTTTATTTCTAATAAAGCATCTCTCATCCAATTCCAATACATATCTTCTGGTAAGTCATCATCGAATAATCTATAATCCTTACCCTGACGAAATGGAGGGTCAACAAATGACAGGGAAACATCATTAATCGAATCATCCTTAAGATGCTGTAAACAATCGCCTACTAATATCTTGAAAAGGACATTTTCTGATTCACAAGACATGATATCAACCTCGTTTGATTTATTGTAGGCCAAAAGATCAAAAATGTCCATTAGCAATATAATACACGTTTCCGTGTAGATTGTCAAGGGTTTCTATTGGTTTATAAAACCCCATCCCCCCGCCTGCTAAAGTCCGCCACAGGCGGACGGCGGACAGGCTTGTATCCCCTTCCCCTTCAAAGGGGAAGGGGAATTACTTCAGGTGAGAGGGGCTTCGCCCCTCTCAGACTCCCTTTCTCTTTTATAAAGGGGCTTACGGTACTCACATTAATTGCGAAACATCACTTAAACAGAAAAAAAATAATAATCAGGGTTCTGTTTGCATTTAGTTGATTTCACTGTCATTGCGAGTTCGCCTTTGGCGAACGCCTTGGGCGGACGACGAAGCAATCTCACTAGATTTATATAGATTGCTTCGTCCGCTTCAGGCGGACTCGCAATGACAAAACCAACCAAAACCGAATAGAACCATAATCAGATATAAATAACCTATTCAAACTCTACCTGACAGACGGTCTAAGATACTACTCCGTCTTTTCAAGGTTGGCGAAGCTGAGGAGGAGCTTCTTAACGGCGCCGTTAAAGGCGATAACCACCTCGGCGTCATCCTTTACCGGCTGGCAGCTAACCACCACGCCCTTGCCGAACTGGGCGTGGTAAACATGGTCGCCCGCCTGAAACTCCATGGCGGACGGAGTCGGCGCGGGGGGTTTATTCCAGGAGTATATAGAGGGGACAATCCGGCTCTCAGCCTCTTCCCGCCAGTCGCCGGTTGAAATCAGGTGCTTCGGTATATCGTTCAGGAACCGTGACGGCTCGCTTACAGTGCTCCTGCCCATCAGACTTCGACGGAAGGCGCGTACCAGGTACACCTTCTGCTTTGCCCTGGTCACCCCGACATAGCAGAGTCGCCTCTCTTCCTCCATCTGCTCGGGGTCGTCGAACGACCGGAAATGCGGCAGGAGTCCGTCCTCCATGCCGACGATGAAGACAACCGGAAACTCGAGTCCTTTAGCCTGGTGCAGCGTAATCAGGGTAACCGTCGATTCACTCTCATCGAGGTCGTCGACATCCGATACCAGCGTCACCTCCTCCAGAAAAGCCGCCAGGCTTTCCGCAGGACTCTTATCGCCGTACTCCTTCTGGGCAACGGCGCGAAGCTCAAGTATATTTTCCCATCGTTCCTGCCAGTTGTTCTCGCTCTGCAAGTACTGTTTATAGCCGGAGCGCTCCACGACAAGGTCGAAAAGCTCGACCAGCTTCAACTCCTTGCTGCGGAGGATTAGCTCCTCCATAAGGTCGGAAAAAGCGGTCAGCACCCGGCTGATATGCGAATTGAAGGGGGGTTGAATCTCGGAGTCTTCAGTGGCGTCTCTTGTCATACTCCACAGCGCTTCATACTGGGAGACGCCCAGCGATTTCGCCCAGCCTGCCAGCTTTGCCTGCGTCTGCTGTCCGATTCCGCGTTGGGGGACGTTGATAACCCTTATAAGACTGACGCTATCGTGGGGGTTCTGGATAAGCCTGAGATAGGCGATTATATCCTTGACCTCGCGCCTCTCGTAGAACCGGGTCCCGGCTACCAGTTTGTAAGGCATGCCGTAGCGGACAAAAGCTTCTTCGAGGACACGCGATTGGGCATTGGTGCGATACATCACGGAGCAATCGCCGAGACTGAACTCTCCCTGACCAACCAGACGCTCCACCTCGCTGACCACGAACTGGGCTTCCTCCTGCTCTGTATAGGTCTCCACCACCACCGTCGAAGCTCCCTCATGGTTCTGCGTCCAGAGATTCACCGGCTTACGCTGCTGATTGGCCGATATAATGTGCGACGCCGTATCGAGTATCATTTTGGTGGAGCGGTAGTTCTCCTCCAGCACCACCATCTTGGCATCGGGATACTCGTTCTCGAAAGTGAGGATATTGCGGACATCGGCAAATCTCCAGGAATATATCGACTGGTCAGGGTCGCCGACGACACATATATTGCGGTGCTTGCCGCCAAGCTGCCTGATTAGCTCGTACTGGACGAGATTGGTATCCTGAAATTCGTCCACCAGAATATGGACATAGCGGGACTGGTACCTGGCTAAAATCTCCGGGTTATTCCTGAAAAGCAGTACCGTCTTCATCAGAAGGTCGTCGAAGTCGAGGGCATTGCTTTCTTCGAGGAGTCGCTGGTAAATCTCGTAGACACGCCCCACCACTTCATCGAAATAGGAACGCCCGGTCTTGAGATACTCCGGTGGAGATAGCATCCGGCTCTTTGCCGATGAAATGGCGGAGATTATAGCCGAAGAAGCATACTGCTTGGGGTCGAGGTCCGCCTCCTGAATGCTGTGCTTTACCAGGCTGAGCTGGTCATCCCTGTCGTAGATAACGAACCGGGGGTCGACTCCCGCAGCCCTACCGCTGTTCCTGAGAAAACGCACACAGATGGCGTGAAAAGTACCCAGGGTAAGGTCACGCACCAAACCGCTTACCAGATTATTCAGCCTCTCTTCCATCTCTCTGGCAGCCTTATTGGTAAATGTAACTGCCATGATACGATGGGGGCTGACCCCGCAAACTTTAATAAGGTAAGCTACTCGGTGAGTAATAACCCTGGTCTTGCCACTGCCGGGACCGGCCAGAATCAACACCGGTCCATTAATCGCCTCTACGGCTTCTTTTTGAGCCGCGTTAAGCTCAGCCAGGATGTCCATTCATATATATTATATCACTTGTGGCTGCTATGTTTAAAGTAGACGTTTATCAGGCGGGATTATATTGACGGGAGGAAACGAAGACATGGCTTAGAAAGGGGGTACCGGCGGGGTAAGTCGTTTATGCTCGCAGGCCGCCATCATATACTCGATTTTCTTCCTCAAATCGTCGGTTACATCACCGGAAGTCAGAAAGCAATCGAGTTCCTCATAGCTGAAGCCCATATCATCTTCGTCGGTCTGCCCTTCCCACAGACCGGCCGAAGGCGGTTTATCGATAATCTCTCCGGGAATACCGAGGAAACGGGCAAGCTCTCTAACCTGCGCTTTTACCAGGTTCCCTAGCGGCAGAATATCCACTCCGCTATCGCCGTGCTTGGTGAAATAGCCGATGGCGAGCTCGCTCCTGTTGCCGGAACCAACCACCAGGTATTTACGCTGATTGGCAAAATGATAAAGGGTAAGCATCCTCAATCTTGCTTTGAGGTTTGCCATAGCCAGTCGCCCGGAGGCGGTGTCGACCGCCTTATCGGGCAGCACCTTTATGAGCGCATCGAACACGCTATCGAGGACCACCTTTTCAGTAGGAATGGAAAATTTATCGGCTACAGCCAGGGCATGTTCTTCATCCTGCGGGATACTGTGACAGGGCATGAGCACGCCCAGAACGTTTTCCGGGAGAGTGCGCCGGCACAGCACCGCCACCACCGAGGAATCAATCCCGCCGCTCATACCCAGCACCGCACTCCGGCACCCGGCGGCTTCAACCTTTTCTTTTATCCAAAGCGGAAGCTTTTCAGCCAGCTCTTCTACTTTCATCCGTGCCTCCATTTGTCCGCACAGCTTATCAGTAGTATACTACCCTACAGTTTAAGGGTCAAAGGAAATAAGTGTGCCGGCAGTCGACCTTATACTGAAAAACGCCAGCGTGATTACCGCCGACCCGGATAAACCCGCCGCCGGGCTCGTAGCGGTCAGGGGCGACAGGATTATGCTCGTCTCCGATGAGGACAACCTGGAGTCGGTCCAGGGCGCCGGAACGAGGGTAATCGACTGCCAGGGCAAGACGGTGGTTCCCGGATTCAACGATGCCCATTGCCATATCTTCTCTTTTCTGCGAAAGCTGCTCAGCGTCGACCTCAGTCCGCCGAAAATCAGGTCAATCGAGGATATCAAGGCTGCTATCAGCAAGAAAGCCGCCGATACACCCCGGGGACAGTGGATTACCGGCACCGACTACAACGATTTTTACCTGACCGAGAAACGCCATCCGAACCGACATGACATAGACGAGGTAGCTCCCCATCATCCGGTAGTCCTGTCGCACCGCTCCCTGCACGCCTGCGTGCTGAACAGCCGGGCACTATCTCTGGCCGGCATCGACCGTGAGACGGAGGAACCGCCCGGCGGACAAATCGACAGGGAACTCGATAGCGGAGAACCCGGCGGTCTCCTCTTCGACATGCTGGGCTATATCAGGGAAAAGGTGATACCGCCCATGTCGGAGACGGAGATGGACAACGCAATAAAGCTTGCCAGCCGGCATTATCTGTCCCGGGGGATAACCTCTTTGCAGGACGCCACGGTGGTAAACGACTACAACCGGTGGGAGAAGTTCCGCCGTTTTAAAGATACCGGAATACTGAAAAGTCGGCTTTATATGATGTTCGGCATCGAAGCTCTGAACCGGCTCAGGGAAGCGGGTATGGCTTTCGGTTCGGGGGATAGCCGACTGCGTCTCGGAGGAGTGAAGATAACGCCGGTAGAGACCGATGGTGATATTTATCCCCCCCAGTCTGAACTGGACCGGATTGTCCTCGAAGCACACCGTGCCGGTTTTCAAGTTGCCATCCACGCTATCCGGCAGGAAACTGTAGAAGCGGCAATAAACGCCCTCGAATACGCCCTTAGCCGGTTCCCCCGTACCGACCACCGTCATAGGATAGAACACTGCTCGGAGTGCCCTCCCCGCCTGCTCGAGCGACTCAGGAAACCGGGAGTGGTGGTGGTCACCCAGCCACCCTTCCTCTATTACAGCGGAGAAAGGTACCTGGCAACGGTACCGACTGACCGGTTACAGTGGCTCTACCGTATCAAGTCGCTGCTCGACGGCGGATTGACCGTAGCCGGCAGCTCCGACTCACCGGTGGTGCCGGATAATCCGCTGGTGGGCATACACAGCGCCGTCAACAGGCTGGCGGAGAGTGGACAGCATCTTTTACCTGAAGAGCGTATTTCAGTCGAACAGGCGCTGAGCATGTATACCAAAAACGCCTCTTATGCTTCATTTGAGGAGGATATAAAAGGCTCCGTTACCGCAGGCAAACTTGCCGACCTGGTGCTGCTAAGCGACGACCCCACAGCGGTACCCCCCGAACAGATAAAAGATATCACGGTAGAGATGACAATCATCGGCGGCGAGGTGGTATGGGTGGCATGATACCATAATAAATTACATACTTGGTATTACTCGATTATTACGTCGTCATTGCGAGTGCCGATGCAATCGGTACGAAGCAATCTATATAAATCTTTTGAGATTGCCACGTCGCCCCGATGAAATCGGGACTCCTCGCAATGACAGTTGAATCAACCGGATGCAAACAGAACCACCTGCTACTTAGAGTCTTGACTTACCGACCGGGAATGCTTAAACTAATCATAGGAGAGATAAAGATGCCGATATACGAGTATGTTTGCACAAACTGTGATTCAAAATTCGAGCTGCTACGCTCGATGAGCCAGATGGACGAAAAAGCCGAATGCCCTAAATGCAAGAACGGGGCTAAACGAGTGTTATCCACCTTCGCCTGCTTCTCCACCGACGAGAGCGGCATGACCTCCGCCGTGGGAGGAGACTCCTGCGCCAGTTGCTCCTCCGGCGACTGCTCAACCTGCGCAATGTAGCTGGTGCGTATGTCTGCCGCCGCAGGTCCCACACGTACCGGAATAGCCAACCTCCCTCTCCATCGCGGTAAGGCGCCGCGCTGGCTTTTCGACCGCATGGTAAAGCTCGCCCGCGAGATTACCATCGCCATCGTCGCCGACTACGGTCCCGAGGAGATGCTGAACAGGCTTTCGAATCCATACTGGTTCCAGGCTTTCGGCTGCATTCTGGGTTTCGACTGGCATTCGAGCGGAGTAACAACCACCCTGTGCGGCGCTCTTAAAGAGGGAATTAAGGGGATGGAGCAAGACCTCGGCCTGTTCGTAGCCGGGGGCAAGGGCGCCACTTCACGAAAAACACCCTCGGAGCTGAAAAAGTGGGGCGACCTGATATCGATAAACCCCGAACCGCTGGTGTATGCCAGCCGGATGTCCGCCAAGGTAGACAGCGCCGCCGTTCAGGACGGATACCAGATATACCACCATGCTTTCCTTTTCACCGCCGGCGGCTCCTGGGCGGTGGTACAGCAGGGAATGAACGAAGCCGCCCGGTACGCCCGGCGCTACCACTGGCTGGGCAAAGAGGTAACCGACTTCGTTAACGAGCCTCACTCCGCTATCCTATCAGAAGCCAGGGGACAGGCACTTAACCTGGTTGCCGGGGAAAGCGACCCCGCCAGAAATACCATCGCCGAAATCGCCGTAAACCAGAAGCCCGAGGAAATCCTGCTCGACCTGAAAAAAATAAAGACCCTCACCCTCCCGGCGCGCCATTACCTGACAACGGATGATTTACACCCCGATAGCCTGAAACGGATAATTCTGAGTACCTACGAGCGGCAACCCGAGGATTTTAAACACCTGCTGGGACTGCCAGGGGTGGGAGCCAAGACTATCCGCGCCCTCAGCCTTATTTCCGAGCTAGTCCACGGTGTCGCCCCCAGCTACCGCGACCCAGCCCGCTACAGCTTCGCCCACGGAGGTAAGGACGGCATTCCCTACCCCGTCGACCGCGAGACCTACGACCGGTCAATCGAGCTTCTTAGAAAAGCGATAAATAAGAGCCGGATAGGTCAGGGAGAGAAAAGGAACGCCGAGAACAGACTCAGAAGGATTATGCGTTAGAAATGGCTGAGATTATCGAGGGTAAAAATCCCGTCCTCGAAGCGTTAAGGGCTAAACGCCCGATAAATAAAATACTGCTGGCGAAGGGACTGAAAAGAGACTCTACCGTAACCGGGATACTCGACCTCGCCGGAAAGAGACGGATTCCCGTGGAGTATGCCGATAGGCATGTCTTGGACAGGCAGAGCCCTGCCGGAGCCAGCCGGGGAGTTCTGGCATACACCGCCGCCAGAGACTACGCAACCCTTGACGAACTGCTGGCTATCCCGCAGGCAATGGGAGAACCGGCTCTGTACTGCGTCCTGGACGGCATCGAAGACCCGGCTAACCTGGGAGCAATCCTGAGAACCGCCGGGGCGACCGGCATCCACGGCGTTATCATACGGGCGAGGAGAGCGGTTGGACTAACGTCCGCCGTTGCCAGGACATCCGCCGGCGCTATCGAGCATGTTCCGGTAGCGAGAGTCGCCAACATCGCTCAGGCAATAGAGACGCTGAAAAAGAACGGTATCTGGGTAATCGGGATAGATATAACAGGGACAACGGACTACGCCGATATCGATTTCAGACTGCCAACGGCTATCGTTATCGGCAGTGAAGGGAAAGGGCTGTCTTCTCTGGTCAGAAAAAGGTGTGATTCCGTAGCCTTTATCCCTATGAAAGGAAAAATCGGTTCTCTAAACGCCTCGGTTGCCGCCGCTCTCGTTATACACGGAGCCTTCCGCCAAAGAAACACGCGACCGTCTTAGCAAATGTGAATATTACCTTCCTCCTGTCATTCTGAGCCCGCCTGAGGCGAACGAAGAATCTCCACTGATTTTTTTGGACTCAGATTCTTCGTCATCAGCCAGAGGCGGATTCAGAATGACATCTGAGGCGAAGACATTAACCAGGGGGAAGGGGGACAAAGAGGGATGGGGTTATAAATATATTTCCTCTACTTATGCTTGATGGTCGATGCACCGGATATGTTGGTGTTGCCCAGGGTTGGGTTCCCGATGAAATAAAGCCTGGAGGCGCCGCTTACATTTATGTCCAGCCTCTGTTTGACGTTTACGGTTGTCTCGCTGGCGCCGCTCAACGTAACATCGGCACTGATGAGAACTAAATCGGCCAGGTCTGCCCGGCTGGCACCGGATACAATCAGGTAAGTAGCACCCGCCGAACCCGACAGTTCCAGGCTGCTCGCCCCGGATATTTCGAACCGGGAATTATTGGAGGTTATATTACCGGAAACCCTGCTTGCTCCCGATACCTCGTAACTGACATTACTGGCACCGATATCCGCCATTTTAAGAGAACTTGCCCCTGAGACAACAAGCGTGAAAGCCTGTGACGAACTGAAACCGACAACGGTACCTTCGCTCGCTCCGGAGACACTCAGTCCGTGCAGTTCGGGCATGGTAATACTAACCCTCAGGACCTTAGCCCCGAGGGTAAAGTCGGTAAAAATATGATGTGGATTGAGGTATATTATTAGCTTCGAACTAGTCTGTGAAACCTCGACGTAGTCGAACAGGCTTTCGTCAGCCTCGATGATAACGCTGTAAGTGTCGGACTGCTTTATGTCAAAATCAAAAGCACTGCCGATTTCCACAGAGGTGAAATTAGAAAAATCTTTCTCCTCTGTAATTACCTCCCCTGCAGCAGTCCCACCATTGCAACCCGCTGACAGAAGAGTTAAGAGCAGGACCGACGTTAGCACGACCGGAATGAAGACTTTTTTCACAAACAACCCCCGATATCTACCAGGTATTACAGATATGTTATTAGTATTATGACACTTCCTTTCGAAAATGCAAACTTTTTCCGCTAAGTATAAGATACCCACTGGCTGCCGCGCCCGTTATCACGGCGGCAACCACAATTACCACAGCGCAAAAACGGGTGACATCGTACCAGAAATCTTCCGGAAAGAGCAGAAGCATATAACCCTCTGCCGACCAGAATTCATTGGTGAAGAAAGATAGATGGAACCGTAAGAAAAGCCCTTCGAAGTCCAGCAACGTCCCCACCCAAAGAGCCAGCATGAGAGCCAGAGTAATACCGCTCCCGATAACGGTGCTCCATGCCAGCTTCCGCCGGCAGGCACCCCTGCGTATGAAAAAGCTGGTGACGGCATAGCCGAGCGTATAAATCAGCGTACCGAGCAGAATCCAGTAGTCCAGCCGGAAAAGACCTTTCACGTCTTTCATATGGATTATCTCTTCCCGGCTGAACAACTCAAAAGACTTGCCGTCTTTTTCAACGACAAGGTCGATATACTCCTCACCGGAGTTAAAATACGAAATCAGACCTCTGGCTGCCTTCTCCAGTTCCGCTTCCGCAAGGCTGGTGGTAGCACTGACATCGTATTCACTGAAGCTGTATTCGTAGAGCCAGAGACTGTTGGCGGCATAGCCGATGCTGGCCGTTAGCAGCAGGACGGGCAGGCAGAGTATAAAGACCCACCTGGCAATAATACTCAGAATTCTCAACGTCATCTTAACCAAGATTTTACACTGGCAGGATATAAAATAATAGTCGTTACAATTGATAGTTAATAAGAAACAACAAATATCATTCCTGAAGACTTGTGAAAGCTGTGGTATAATCCGGTCAATCATGAGAGTGAACCATGAAGATTCGGCTTATCCCCTGAGATTTGAAGAGATGCCCCCGGAAATCCAGGCCGTTTGCAGAGGACTACTGGAGGGACTGAAGGCAGCATTAGATAACAACCTGTACGGGATATACCTTTACGGCACTATGGTCTTCCCCGAAACGAGATACGTTGAGGATATAGACTTCCATGTAATCGTTAACAGGAAGCTTACAGAACCTGAAAAAGAAGCAATTAAGAAGCTTCATAATGAACTGAGTGAGGAGTCTCCCTTTTCAAAAGAGGACCTTGACGGTTACTACATATCACTGGATGATGCCCGGAAGATATCGACGCCGTGGCATCAGGTGTATCCCGATATTCCCGACGAATCCTGGCCCTTGCACATCGCTCATATGAGAGCCGGCTACTGTATTGTCCTGTACGGACCCGACCCGGACGAGTTTCTCCCCGAACCGACATGGCAGGACCTTACGGCGGGACTCGAATCTACAATGAAACACACCGTCGAGCATCTCGAAAAGCATCCGGCTTACTGCATTCTGAACCTGTGCCGTTTGCTCTATAGTTACAGGACTCGGAATATCGTTGTCTCAAAACGCAGGGCGGCTGAATGGACTATGGAGAATTATCCTGATTGGAAAGAACTCATCGATTCCGCACTACGGGTTTTCGAGAGAGAAGAAGAAAACGGAGATATGAGTTTACTTCAAACTAAAATAAACGAATTCCACCGGTTCGTTGCCAAAGCGGTAAAATAATCCGCATGAAATCCTCTTAAAATTCCACCTGAAAACGCCACAAAAAGACCTCTCTCCGTGTTATAATTATTCCATGCGACTCCTCGTCGGGAAGTACGATGTTTAGCCATCTCCATGTCCACACCGAGTACAGTCTGCTTGATGGGATGTGCCGCATTCCCCAGCTGGTGGCACGGGTAAAGGAGATGGGCATGGACAGCCTGGCAATCACCGACCACGGTAACATGTACGGCGCCATCCAGTTCTACACCGAAGCAAAAAAGGCGGGCATAAAACCAATCATCGGCTGCGAGGCATACATTGCCCCGGACAGCCACACCAGCCGCAACGCCGGGGCTAAACAGAGCTACCACCTTGTCCTGCTGGCTAAAAACCACACCGGTTACCGTAACCTTATCAGTCTCATTACCAGAGCCCACCTGGACGGTTTCTACTACAAACCGCGTATAGATAAAGAGCTCCTTTCACGGCACTGTGAAGGGCTTATCGGTCTCTCCGCCTGCCGGGGCGGCGAACTCCCCTCTCTTATCGAGAGCGGCAGGCTCGATGAAGCAAAGCAGGCAGCTCTCTGGTACAAGGAGACTCTCGGTGATTTTTACCTTGAGATTCAAAGGCACCCCGTTTCGGAGCTCGAGCGGATAAACCAGGAGCTTATCGCTATGAGCAAAGAACTGGACATTCCGCTGGTAGCGACGAATGACGTACATTATGTCAATCAGGAAGACGCCTCGGCTCACGACCTGCTGCTCTGTATCGGTACGAATGCCACCATCCATGATGAGAAAAGAATCAAGATGGAGGGCGATTTCCTCTACCTCAAGAGTCCGCAGGAGATGGAAGAGCTTTACCGGGATATTCCCCAGGCAATCGAAAACACGGAGAAAATCGCCGACATGTGCAATCTGGAGCTTGAGTTCGGGCGACTTTACCTCCCCGAGATAGAGCTGCCGGAAGGAAAAACCGCCGACCAGTATCTAGCCGACCTCTGCTACGAAGGTCTGCCCGAGCATTACCCCAACCCTTCTCCGGAGATAAAACAACGGCTGGAGCACGAACTGGAAGTAATAAAACAGACGCAGTTCGCCAATTATATTCTGGTCGTCTGGGACATTGTTTCTTTCGTCCGGAAAAACGGTATCCTCTTCGGAGTGAGGGGCAGCGCCGCCTCCAGCATCGTCCTCCGCTGCCTGGGCATTACCGAGATTAACCCGGTTGAGTACGGACTGGTCTTCGAGAGATTCCTCAACGAGGAAAGAATAGAGATGCCGGATATCGACCTTGACTTCCAGGACGACCGCCGCGACGAGGTTATCTCTTACGTAACTCAGAAGTACGGCCAGGACCACGTCGCCCAGATTATAACCTTCGGCACGCTCGGCGCCAGAGCCGCTCTCAGAGACGTGGGCAGGGCGCTGGGTATGCCTTACAGCGAGGTCGACAGGGTAGCCAGGCTGGTCCCGTTCGCCCCGAATATGACCCTGGCTAGAGCGATGGAGGGAAACAGCGAACTCAGTAATATCTATCATGATGACAAGGTGGTCCACCACCTGATTGATTCCGCCAGGAGACTGGAGGGTATTTCCCGCCATGCCAGCACCCACGCCGCCGGCGTGGTCATATCCAAAGAGCCGCTGACCGGGTATGTCCCCCTGCAAAGAGCCAGCAAGACGGACGGCGAGGCAACCGCCATGACCCAGTTCAGCATGGAGGATATCGCCCAGATAGGTCTGCTCAAGATGGACTTCCTCGGTCTGGCGAACCTTACCATCCTGGGCAAGGCGAGGGACATGATTCAGCAGAGCCAGGGTATAGACATAGATTTACACCACTTACCGCTTGACGATAAAAAGACATTCAAGCTGCTATCCGCCGGGGAGACCACCGGTGTTTTCCAGCTTGAAGGTGCCGGGATGCGACGCTATATCAAAGACCTCAAACCCAACAACTTCAGCGATATCGCCGCCATGGTAGCCCTGTACCGTCCCGGTCCCATGGAGCATATCCCCACCTTTATCAACGCCAAGCACGGGAAACAGGCAATCCGCTACCCCAACCCCGCCCTTGCCGGTATCCTGGAGGAGACCTATGGAGTAATCGTTTATCAGGAGCAGGTGCTGTTTATCGTGCAGGCTATCGCCGCCTACAGCCTGGGACAGGCGGATATCTTCCGCAAAGCGATGGGCAAGAAAATCCCGGAGGTAATGCAGAAAGAGAAACAGAATTTCATTACCGGTGCTAAAAATAACGGCTTTTCCGAGAAGGATGCAGAGGAAATCTTCTCCCTTATCGAGCCTTTTTCCGGCTACGCCTTTAATAAGGCTCATGCCGTCAGTTACGCGCTTATCGCCTACCAGACCGCCTACCTCAAGGCTAACTACCCCGTGGAATATATCACCGCCTTCCTGACCGCGCACTCCGGACAGCCGGAAAAGGTGGCAAACGCCGTTGCCGAATGCCGCCGGCTGGATATAGAGGTACAGCCGCCCGATATCCAGCATAGCCAGGCGGACTTCTCAATCGAGAAAAACGGCGATAACACTCCCGCCATACGTTTCGGGCTCGCCACGATTAAAAATGTGGGATTCGGAGCCGTCGAACCGATTGTCGCCGAGAGGGAAAAAAGCGGCGAGTTCAGGTCAATCGAAGATTTCTGCCGGCGCTGTGACCTGCACGGAATAAACAGGCGGACTATGGAGAGTCTGATAAAAGCGGGGGGTTTCGATTCTCTCAGCGACAGGGGCACCCTGCTGCATAATATAAATAGCATCCTTTCTCTGGCGCAGCGGGAGCAGCGGTTGAGGGATACGGGGCAGTCCACCATGTTCGACCTCTGGGGAGAGACAACGGAACTGCCGATGCCAAGCCTGGAGATGGAATACGCCGATGTGACGGATAGAGAGAAAGCCGGCTGGGAGAAGGAACTGATGGGCGTTCCCTTCTCCAAAAAATCATTCGACCCCAGTAAATTTCACCCGGGTGTCACCCTGTGCGCCTCAATTGACAGCGAAATGAACGGCGAGAACGTCACCGTAATCTGCGAGGTAGCCAGTGTAACCTACCTGGTAACGCGCAAGGACAGCAAGCCTTTTGTCAAGGCTGTAATTGAAGATATCAGCGGCGGAGTCGAAGCCATGGTATGGTCCAGAGTCTATGAAGGCACGAAAGAGCTGTGGGAAGAAGGCAACCTGCTCCAGCTCGAAGGGACGATAAAGCTAAGAGACGACGAAATACAGCTCAGCGTCAATAAAGCCGATATCTACCAGATACCGTCAGCCCCGCCTGAAACAACCGTTGCCACCCCGGAACAGGAATCTCCACCCGTTATAGAAGAGCCTCCGGTTGAGAAACCGCCGATACTAAACCAGCGTCTGGTAATCAGCATGAAACAGACCAGCGACCAGGAGAGCGACTTAACCCGTCTACGCAAGCTAAACGATATTATCAGAGGTTTTTCCGGAGGCGACGAGGTCGTCCTGCGACTTGAAAACGGGACGAAAGTCGACGTTTTAAGGCTGGCAAACACCGGCTACTGCGACGAACTCCACAGGCAACTGGCAGACCTCATGGGCGAAGAAGGTATCAGAGTGGAGACAGTGGGTTAGAGCAACCTGGCGGTTTTTCCTCGCCGTTTTTTCGAGGATACAGGTTTAGTAATAGGCGCAATCCAGGGCGGTATATCAGGCATTTTCCCGTGTAGAATATCATCTATGGTAAGTATCTGTATCCGGGGATAGTCTTTTCCCAGAGGGGAATGATAAAAACCTTTAATAGCGGCTTCTTCCGTCATCGGTCTCGTGGGCTTCTCCAGCGTGATAAATACACCGATGTCCGACTTCTCCCTGTCTATAACATGTCCCAGGTCACGAATCATGCTTACACCGACGGTCTTGCCGCCTTTCACCGAAACGATAGCCTTCTTAATCTTGTCTTTTTCATCCATGTAGTAGATATAGCCGTCGATTCCGGTATCAGCACCTTTCTTCCTGTCACCATACGGCTGCCCGCCGACCCGTGTAACCGCCCACCACTGGAACTGGTATTTGTCCTTATCAGCAAGCTCCACGGCGCTGGAGAGGTCTTCAGGTTCTCCGATGACTTTGTATTCCGGTAACGGCGTAATGTTTTTCAGCCGCCACTCCATCAGGCCGATTGCCAGGTAGGTAACGTCAATACCAATCCACTTCCGGTTCAGTTTCTGCGCCGCGACTATCGCAGTCCCGCAGCCGCAGAACGGGTCTAAAACAACATCTCCCTCGTTCGAACTGGCGCTTATTATACGCTCCAGCAGCGCTTCAGGTTTTTGGGTGGGATAGCCAAGGCGTTCATTACCTATTGCCATTTCTATATCAGACCAAAAATCATCGACAGGAATTCCCTCTTGCTCATCTAAATACCTTTTATAGCGAGGAATACCTTTCCCTTCTTTTGGCACTATAATCCTACCTCTAGCATCCTCCTCAAGCATCCTTTCTTTCGTCCAACGCCATACTCTTGTGATACCCTTGAACTCATAGGTCAAATTAGGACGGTTTGGATTAGGATTTAATAGACTAGTTAACTGATAAGCCCTTCCATTTTCATCTTTCAATCCATATTGGTTCTTTATACTATCTTCCGTGTGAGGATTGTATTGTGGATTCCACTTAACATTTGACGAGCCTTTGGAATAAGTTAATATAACATCATGGTTACTAGCAAATCTGGTAAAAGCTTGTCCTTTAGGATGTGAACGCTTCCACACAATTTCATTCCTGAAGCTCTTCGCTCCAAAAATAGTATCCATCAAGAGTTTGAGGTAGTGACTTGCAGTGGGGTCGCAGTGAAGGTACATAGAGCCGGTATCTTTGAGAACCCTCCTTAACTCAATAAGGCGTATACACATCATCGTCAGATAAGCCGCCATGTCAGTCCTTCTCCCAACCAGCTTGGGGAGGACAGACATGAACTCCTTCACCTCTGAGGAGGCGATATCAGAAGCGGCTATTTCCTGCAAAGCTCGTTCCGACTCCATTCCCCAGTGCCAGGTATCCTCGAAGGCTGATATCTGCGCCTCCGAAGACTCGCCGCCCGGCTCTTTGAACAGGACATTGTAAGTGGCGTTGCTGTTGAACGGCGGGTCAAGGTAAATCAGGTCTACAGAACTTTCCGGTATGTGATTTCTCAATATATCGAGGTTATCACCATAGTACAGAACATTGGTATCCATTTGAAAAGGATTGTAGACCCTGTGTCTCTATTAGTCAATACCACCATTATTATCGGTGTTTCTAAGATAAGAACTTGTTCAAATACAAGCGTCGGGAATTTACCTCTAATGTCATTGCGAGTCCGCCCAGAGCGGACACCTCAGGTGGACGACGAAGAATCTCAACTTACTCACCATACTCAAAGCTACACTATAGAAACCTTTTCTACTTAGTGCTAGAATATGCCGGAGGGTGTATAAAATGCCAGACAGTGAAAAGGTGTCCGGGCACAGGAAACGGCTGAGAGAGAAGTTTATAAAGTCGGGGTTGGCAGGTTTTCACGACTACGAGATTATCGAGCTGCTTCTCAGTCTGGGCACGCCCCGCCGCGACTGCAAACAGCAGGCAAAAGAGGCAATAAAGAAATTCAAGACCCTGCGGGGAGTCCTGGAAGCCCCTCCAGAAGAGCTCCAGAAGATAGAAGGCATCGGACCGCACAGCGCCTTCGGCATCAAGCTGGTGCAGGAAGTAGCCAGGGAATTCCTCAAAGAGAAAATTCTCGATAAGCCTGTATATAAGTCCGCCCAGGAAATCTTCGATTATCTCTATCACTCGATGCGCGACCTTAAAAAAGAGCTCTTCAAGGCTATTTACCTGAATAGCCAGAACCAGATTATCGAGATAGAAGACCTGTTCGAAGGAACGGTGAACGCCAATTCCATATCAACCCGCGAGGTAGTAGAGAAAGCCATTAAAAACAACGCCGTATCGCTGATTTTCGTCCATAATCACCCTTCGGGTAATCCCAGACCCAGCGAGAGCGACAGAGACCTGACCAGAGACCTGGTCTATTCCGTGAGTACCGTGCGGATAAGAGTCCTCGACCACGTGATAATCGGCGAAAACAGGTATTTCAGCTTCGCCGGAGAAGGACTGATTGAAGAGTACGAACTCGACTTCCTTAACCTGAAAATGAAGGGGGTCTCGGAAGCCAGGCGGAAAATATACCGGGCAAACCTCTCTTCTCCCGAGCTCCCCTGGCAATCATAAAGAAAAACCGAACCTGCCGTCTCCAACCGATAATATCTCAACTTGACTTTTATAGTTTATGTGTATATAATTTCACATTATGCATGTTATATGCTTATAATAGAGAAAATGACTCGGAATTGTCACAAAACATGGACATTTTATGAAGGCCGATTAGCACCAGAATATGTAATATGCGAATGGAATATTTTCTTTGGTTTCAATCATGTCAAGAAAAGAATGGTCACTTAAGTCGTTAAAGGAGAGGTTTGTCAGTTCAGGTTTCAATAATTTAAATGACGAACAAATTATCACATTGGTATTTAGCTTATGTATTCAATACCGAAAAGCTCGGAATATAGCAAAGGAGTGCCTCACAAAGTATAAAAGCCTCAATAGCTTCCTTGCCACTTCTCAAGAAGAACTGGTGCAAACCGGAATTACCAGTGAGTGCATATTTTATATTAAACTCATACAAAAATTACCTGCAGAGATTCTCAAGAGGAAATTAATAGAACAGCCTTTTTATCAATCCTCTAAAGAAATTTTCGATTACCTAAACTACTCTATGCGAGACCTTAAAAAAGAAATATTGAAGGCTATTTATCTTAACAATCGGAATCAGATTATTACCGCGGTCGATATCTTCGAAGGCACTCTAGAAAGCATTCCGATCCACCCACGTGAGATTATAGAAAGTGCTATTACGCATAATGCCACTTCTGTAATATTTGTCCACAACCACCCTTCAGGTGACATCACTCCCAGTAAGAGCGATAAGCAGTGCACCAGAGACTTGGTTTTTGTCGGTAAGGTTGTTCAAATCAGGGTATTAGACCACATCATAATAGGCGGTAATAGCTACTTCAGCTTTGCTGATGAAGGATTAATTAATAAGTATGAATTAGATTTCTTAAACTTAAAAATAAAGAGTACGCTTTATAGTGAGCGAAACTCTTTTAGAAATACCAAAAATGTAACAAAAGTACAAACTCCCGGATACCCTTAGTATTACATAAGAATTGCATACCTTTCATATTGATTCATAGAATTATCCAGCTTTAGCCGATGTCTCAAGTTCAAGCAGCCGCCTTTTCATAACCAGTCCGCCGGTGAACCCGCCAAGTCCACCGTCTGAGGCTATCACCCGGTGGCAGGGAATGATAACAGGCAGAGGGTTTCTACCGAGAGCCTGTCCCACGGCACGCGCCGCTCCCGGCTTTCCGATCTGCACCGCCACCCAGAGATAGCTCCGGGTCTCCCCGTACGGAATAAGTCTTGTCGCCTGCCACACATTGCGTTGAAACGGCGTAGACTCCGAAAGGTCAAGCTCGTCGGGGAAACGTACCTTACCGCCGCCGAAGTAAGACGTGAGACGTTCAGCCAGGTCGGTAAACCGTTCGGGAGACCTGACTGAACGGTTTACT